>SXGQ01748635.1_pt1 | contig 23189 bp, 34 predicted proteins | sample 3178371 | NCBI WGS metagenome assembly SXGQ01 (sample SAMN11356859, study PRJNA531348) | freshwater metagenome | isolation source: freshwater sample F1-20 | place: China: Fuxian Lake, Yuxi | collected 2017-12-25 | reverse complement strand
GGGAGTTGTGTGAAATGAGTGACAACTCTTGGGAAATAGAGGCGCAAAAACGCATAAACCAGTTAGCCGTTTTAGTGGATTTTGCTAGGCGCGCAGAGCGATACGCCAAGGACACTGGTAATAAGTTTCTGGCAGAGAAGGCCCTCGCCACCCTCGCAGATATCCAAGGAGAGAGCCATGAGTGACGAAGAACTGATCGCACGGCTGCGAAAAGGCGAAACACCTATGGCAAATCATTACATGGATGAAGCCGCCGACCGCATCGAAGCCCTGAAGGCCAAGCTGGCGCAGGCGGTGGAGGGGCAAAAGGTCAATGCGCTGGAACAGATACTTGAGGAACGTGGCGCGGTGTTTGATGCAATGGTCGATGCAGCGGAAGATGCCGCAGGGAAGGATGTTTCTTTCAATGTTGTCGTTGGCCGCGCCTTGAGAGCCGCTATCGCAGAGATCAAAGGAGAGAGCCATGAGTGACAACATCGTAAACCTTGACGACCACCGCCCGCACCAAGCGACCTATGTGGCCTGCCTAGTGTGCGGTCATGACTGGGTGGCAGTGGCCCCGGCTGACACGCTGCACTTTCAATGCCCATCCTGCCAGAAGATGGGCGGCATCGCGGTCGAGCCTGACAGCCCTGAGTTTCTCAACTCCTACTTCAAGGGCGTTAGGGGCAAGAAGGAAAACATGCGGCGCACGATGGTGGTGCTGAACTCCAAGCGCATGATGGACGAAGGGCTGATATGACCCGATCCGCCAGCGACAGCCCGGCGGCCCGCGCCCTGCGTGACGCAGGCTACGTCAAGCTGCCGGGTTGGTGGGTTACGCAAGAGCAGCTTCAGCTAATCGAATACATGGCCCGTCAAAATCTTGACACCATCAATAGAATAAAGGACCGACATCAATGGCACCGCCAAGACGAGTAATCACCCGCGACATGATCCAAGCAGCCAAAGACCGAGGGTGGCATTTAACGCTAACCGCCGAACATTACGGGATGCACCGTTCAAGCATCGCTGCCGCCTGTGAGCGTTTCGGCATCGTGCTGCCCATGCACCAGTTCTCGCCGCAGCGGGTCAGCCCGAAGAGCAAGGTCTGGATTGACATCATAGATGGCGAAACCAAGCCCAAGGTCAAACTGTCGGCCAGCCCGGCGGCCATCCAACGCGCAATTGAGGACATGGAGCGCGAAAAGCGGTTGCGGGCGATGGGGTGATTTGATACGAAAATCTGCAAGGGGCGCACACAAACAAGAAACCGTCACGGGTTGCTTTGTGTTGGTCGAAGATCAGACTGCGCTACGGCTTATCATCCATCATCGCGCCCCTCGACGACTAATCCAAAAATCTGTCAATCGGGTCCAGCGCCCGCATCACAAGGCCGTCCATTTTGTGGAAGGTCATAGACTGCAAAGCGCGTCGGCCACCGTATCCCATGCCAGCGGCATACGCGTCAGGCGGACAGAAAGCCCGCAGGCTTTCATAGCGCAGCGGCCCGAGGTCTTTGGCCTGATCGTGGTGAACGTGACCTGTCAGATAATGCCGATGACGCGTTTGTGACCAGAACGTGCAGACATCCGACAGATACAGCGCCATCTGTTGCGGCTTTCCCTTGTCGCCGTGGTGGGCGAAGATGGCGCACTTTCCCCATTGCATCATAAACAAATCGCGCGGGTCTTTCTCGACCGTCACCCGAACCTCATTGCGATACCGCTCTGCCAGCGCGAAGTTGAGCGTCATGCTCGAGTGCGGGTCGTGGTTCCCGCGCAGCACGCGCACCAGCACGTTGGCGTGCTTCTGGAGCAGCTTGTGGATCGTCTCGGCGATGATGCCGATGCCGACATCAAGCACCTTCCAGAACCGCCCATCCACGTCTAGCTTGTGGCGGTTGGCAGGCGTCTCGGACCGCGTGTCGTCGCTGTGGAAGTAGTCGCCACCGATCAGCAGCACAGCCTGCTCTGCCGCAGGCGTGAGCGCCAGCACCTTGGCGAAGGCGTGCCGCATGTCCTGAGCCGCGTGGCCGAGGTCATAGTCCTGTGAGCCTGTTTCGCGGCTCCACGCCATCATCCCGACGTGCGCGTCCATGAGAGGATACACGGCGCACAGATCGGCCATGACGCTTTCAGGGGCCAGCACAGGCTCAGCAGGCTCCATGCCCTCCAGCGCAGCGCGTATTCGCTCAGCGACGGCCTCCGGCTGTTCCGCCTCGGGTCGCAGCATGACCGAATAGCCCGGCTCTTCGTCTTTGGCCGGAACCTTCACCCAAGCCAGCGATGGGACCATGTTTGTGCCAGCGGCCTTCATGCTGTCAGCGATGGCCGGATCTACCCGGTAATCATCCCGGACATCCGAAGTCATCCCGGCACGGTTCAGCATCCGCTGCATGTCGCGCCGATTTATCCCGATCTCGCGCGCCGCCTCGGCCACGTTGCCCGTGCGCTTGAAGGCCTCGACGGCCTCTTGCTGTCTAGGTGTCATTGGCACACACTTGGCGTCAGCCGAGCAGCTTTGAGAGCGTCTTAGGCCCGGCCACACCGTCAGCCGTCAGGCCGTTGCGGTCCTGCCACTTCTTTAGCGCGTTCTCTGTGCCTTGGCCAAAATCGCCATCAGCGCCGATGCCGAGGGCGGCTTGCAGCTTCTTCACCAGATCGCCCTTGGAGCCTTTTCGCAGAACCTGCGTCACAGCGTCGGTGATCTGGGGATTGACGGGCGATGTGATCTTGCCGCCCAGCGCGGCCATAGCCTTGGCAAAGCGTTGCTGACGGTCCGCTAGGCCGATGTCGCCCCCGTTGATAATCTTCGTGAGGCGGGTCACATCCCCAGTATCTGCGACCTCGTTCAAGTTGCGGCTACCCCAGAACCACAGCGCGCTTTCCAGTGCGCCCTTTTTGGTCAGGAGGTACGCGGCGGCCTCCTCGGCGGTCATGCCGACGGTCTTGCCAAAGGCAGTCGTATTTGCACGCCCCGTGACTTGCTTCAGACCTTTTCCAGAAAAAAGCCACCCGTCGCCGTCATTCACATTGCCCAAAGCGCCGCCCTTGGAGCGGTTCTTGTCCATGTACACATAGTTGGCGATCTTCTCGGGCTTACCCGCATACTCGGCGGCGTTCTCTTTGCCGGCACCAAAGTAGCGCGGGAAGACCTTCAGGAGGGTGGCCTCCTTGTAGTTCAGGTTCTCCTGCAAAATCTTGAAGTCGGCGCTCTCGTGGGCGCACTGGCTGACGAAAGCTGCGATCCGCTTGTCAGTGGTGATGCCGTATTTGGGCAGCATCTCGTTCAGGGCAGCGCACCACTCCTCAACCTCTTTGTTGGTCGGGATCATGGCACGCAGTTGATCTACGGTTAGCAGGCTCATTTCTTCTTCCCCCGCTTTCGCACGATGGCATCCAGCACGGCTTCCTTCGCCATGTCTTTGCCCATGCCGCCGAGCAGGTCGCCGACGTTGCCCGTGGCAGCGATTTTTATGGCGTTCTCAACCGGGTCGGGCAAGTCCACCTTGTCCAGCACAGCATCGACGACCTTCGCCTTAGCCTTGCGGCCAATCATCATTCCGATCATGCGTCCGATCATTCTTTCGGCTCCTGTGATGACGGCTCGTTGCCGCCCTTGTTGCGGTTGCTTCCTGCCGAGAGTACGCCGCCAAGCGCACCCACCAAAAAGCTGGCGATGGGGGTCAGGATTGAGAACAGCGCGCGGTCGTTCTCTGAACTCTCACCCAGAGGCTGGGTCACGAAGATCAGCGCGTAGAGCGTGAAGAACACGATGCCGCCCAAGGTGCAGGTCAAAACCACGCCGATGAAGTAGCGCAGCTTGGCTTCCATAAAATCAGGATCGTTCTTGCTCATTCCGAAACTCCTGTCAGATCGGTCGCACAGTTCTTAGTGCGAACGCAGATCGGGGGCGTGCATTCCAAGGCGGTCCAGTTCTCAGGAGCCTGACACGGGTAACGATAAAAGCCGTCGCCGCTGAGCCACAGGATGCCGAAAATGCCAGCGACGAAGGCCAGCCATGTCAGCTTCTCGCGCATCCTACCACCTCCCCAGATAGCGGCCCCAGACGTACAGCCCGACGCCAGCCAAAGCCACGGTCACTAAGATTATACCAGACCATAGTAAAAATTCCATGATCGACTCGATTATCTCGCGGCGGCGGTAAACCTGTTCGCGCTGTTGCTCTCTCACCCGGCGCTCGATGGCCTGAAACTCCAACCACGCATCGTTGCCGTAGCTGTAGCTGATAAGCTGACGCAGCTCTTTGCGCTGCTGTTCGCACTGCTTCTGAGCGGCAAAGATATCAATGGCACTCTTCTGAGTGTCGCCTCCGAACAGCGTCTTAAACACACCCGGCGGCTCGTTGGATCGCTCTGCAGCGTAGGCAATGTCAGAGACAGCCTTGCCCCATTCCGACAACTGGGACGCCATGTCTTGTATCTCGCGGCCAGCGGCAATGCCCTGCTTGAGCATCGAGAAGGCTTTGCTGCCGACGGAGATCGCCATGCCAATGCTAACGGGATCGAACATCACAGGCTCCAGAACGGCGGACAGAATGACAGCGGATCAACCGCCAGCGCGATGTCCGCACTATACCTGCAAATCTTCACAAATACCATGCGCCCGTCGATCCAGAGGTGGGTATATCCCACCCAGATCAACGGGATGGTCACTTTCTCAAAGCGGCTTCAATGCCGTCCAGCTTCTCGAACACGCGCTTGAAATTCTCTCGCATCTCTTTGAACTCGCGGTCATGAGCCTCTTTGTTCGCTTCATGCACTGCGGAAAGGACGGCCAGTTTCGTGGCGTGATCTTGCTGTGTGCGATAGATCAAGAATACAAAGCCAGCAACGGGGGCCACAATCCATTGCATGATGGCTTCAAGAATTTCCATCTCAATACCGCCCTTCCCACACGCGCAAATGTGCGTTGTCGCTGCTGTTCAATTCACGGGCCACAACCTCACGCATGGCCGCCGCGTCGTTGGGATTGACGCCCCACTTTTTCGCCCACTCAACCCACATCTTCATCGGGACCAAGCCGACCAGCTTGCTTTCCCCGAGGCTGTCTGCCCCGGCGCTTTTTAGGGCCTTCGCTCGTTCCAGAACCGGCGTAAAGTCGTGCTTCTGTTGCACGATGATCTTCCCGTCCTCCTCGAACATCTTCTCCGCGATTTTCGACATGGGCGTCCTCAAAGGTCAGATTAGGGTAGGCCAAACGCATAACATCCGCCACTTCCGGCGGCATCCGTAGGATTTGCCCGCGACGATAGCGGATGCCTCCCCGAAATATTCCTTCACATGTTACACGATATTCCATCATTTGGAAATTGGGGCGAGCCTAAACCCGCCCCTCTTTTCATCACGACACGGTGGCCGAGAACGGGGTCGCTTCGGTGCCAGAGGCTTCCGACATAACCATGACTGCCCAAGTATTGGCAGCGATGTCGTCACAGACTACACGCCAGCCCTTGAGGCCGCCTTTGGTTGATCCGTCCAGCGTGATCGTGTCCGAGGTGTCGGCAGTGTAGAAGCACGAGGCGCCTGCACTGTCGTTGCCCAAATAGGCCACGCCCATCATGATGTCGGTGTTGTCACCGACCTTGATGATCTGGCTGCCCGAGGCATCGACGAGGCCGATGAACTCGTAGCGGTTGCCCGAGCCGGTAGCTTCCGGCAGGGTTGCGGTCACACCGGCAGCGCGGTTGAAGATAACGCGCTGGCCGACGTGAGCCTCGTCGGTGATCGAAACAGTCGCAGACGTGACCGTGACGATTCCGTAGTTCTCAAAATAATTTGAGGGCATGGGATTTTCCTTCAGCCATGAGATGAGGAAAGGGGCGAGCCGAAGCCCGCCCCGTCACGATTACGAGGTGGTGTTGTCGTAGATGCCGCCCGACGACTTTTCGTTGCGGCAGACCAAGGTCAGTTCGGTGACAACCTGACGCTTCTCGTTGTCGCCGGTCTTGGCCAGTTCTTCGTTCTTGGTAGCGCGAAGAACGCCAACGGCCCACATGTCGTCCTGCATGATGAACACGTCCCGGCCACGGTTTTCGCGGGTCGGTTTGAATTCAACAGTACCCCACGGAGTGACGTAGACGGCCATGTGCTTAATGACCTTCTCAGCTTCAGCCGTGATGTTGGAACGCTGGTTGTTGTTACCAGTGAAGCCCAGAGCCACGTTCATCTGGAAGGCCGACAGGTACACCGAGTCCGGCTTGCCGCCCGCAACCCAGATCGCCTGCATGACAGCGTCGAACTTGGTCTGCGAGAATGCAGTCGGGGTGCCGTCGTCGGTGCGGGCGTTGGAGCCGTCGCCGGTCGGGTCAGCACCGCTGGAGCCGGATTGGAAGTTGGTGTTCGTGGTCAGCCAAGCCGGAACGCCAGCCATGCGGCGAGCGGTCGTGGCATCGCCAGCAACTTTTGCTTGGTTAGCAAACATTGCCTTTTCGATGTCCAGCTTCTGCTCTTTGGCAATCTTCAGAACCTGATAGGCCATCTCGCGTGCGCGACCGGCTTTGTTCAGGCCAACGTCGGTACCCGGGATGACGACGCTATTTTTGAAGATCTGCGTCCGATTGTTGAGCCTGACCGTTGCCGAACGGGCTTCAGCAATGGTGTCATCGCCTTCGATGTGGGCGTTGTCGCCCGACGAACGCAGGGCGTCGGTCTGCCACTCGTGCAGCGTGTTGGACGCTTTTGCCTTAGCGCAAGCGGTGTAGAAGGGGGTTTCTTCCGGCGAGATGTCATAGATCACGTCGGACAGGTCTTCGCGGATGCCCTTGGCATCATACGAATCGAAGGTATTGGTTGGCTGTGCCATGATGTCGTCCTTTCAGGGGTTAACGGAAAAGAAGATCAATGAAAGCCTCTGGCTTCCCTGACCTCTTCGCGGCCTTCATCTGTCGATCACGAACGATTTTCTCAGGTGCAGGCTTACGCGGCATCGGCTTCACGTTGCGCGGGGGTTCGGGCTTTTTCGCCTTATCCTTTACCGCTGAAAGCTGATTGTAGCGATAAGCGTCATACAAGACTTGCACGAGGCGAGCATCGACTGTGCTTGCCACTTCTTCAGCCGAAAGCCCGTATTTCGAAGCAAAGCCAACAAGGTTCGCCTTGAGTGCTGCCGCCTTCTCAGGGTTGGCAAACTCAGGGATGGCCTCAGTCAAACGGCGGGCCTGCTCTTGCAGTTCCACTTGACGAGCCTGCTCCTCAAGCGCCGATTGGCGCTGCGCCTGCTCGTGAAGTTGCCGTTGCTGCGCCTGAAACTCTTGCGCTCTTGCCTCGTATTTCGCCTTCTCCTGCATATATCCGATGGGGTCACTGTCCAACATTCGGATATCGGGAGCCTGCGGGGCCTTCATGATCCCCTGCTGTTGGACACTCTCCAACGTCGCAAGGAACTGCTGTCGTTCGCTTTGAAGGGTGTAGTAGAGGTTTTCAGCTTCCTTACGGACAGCGGCGGCCTCCTGCATTCCCTTCTGGATGTAGGCATTACCCGAATAGGACCGCTTTAGCTCGTCGAGGGTGACCTGCGTTTCCTTGCCATCTACTTTGACAGAAAACGTCGTTGGTGTCTCTGGGGCGTCGGTTTCTTCGCTTTCCTCATCCTCATCATCCTCGGCTTCAGGCTCTTCGCCGTCGTCCTCGGAATTGTCTGCGGCATCGGCCTCTTGGCCTTCATCATCCGCTTCAATTTCGTCCTCGACTTCTTCCTCTGCCGCCGTTTCGGGCTGGGCTTGGGTTTCGTCGTTCATAGGAGCAAGCAGGCTATCAACAGCCGCTTCGATTGTATCAGTCGTTTGCACGGTCCCGATCCTGTTTTATCTCAACGGCCTCGGCGTCTAGTCGCGCTTGGAGGGCGTCGAGTATGAGTTGAACGGCGCGCACACTTTCATGTGCCGCCGCAACCCTGTTTATATCACAGGCTGCGTCTAAAAACACCCCCACTGCATCATCGCGGATTTCGCCGATCACGGCTTGAAAAACGTGATCGGCGAGGAGTGATCTGGCTTCAGAAGCCCGCTGTTTGATTAGGGACAAATGGCATCCTCGGCATCTGTTGCTCGCGCTTAATGGCGTTCAGATCAAGCTGAACACCAGTTTTTGCGAGGAGTTCTGCGGCCTTAATCGCAAGGTCTTGAGCCATGCGATCCCGCTCCAAATCATCATCCATCCGCATCTTCTCGGCGTCAAGCTGCGTCTTGGCCATGTCCGCCTGCACGCGGGCCGACATCTTCATCTGTTCGGCCTGCAAGAAGGCTGCGTTCGGATCGGACGGCTGCTGTTGCTGCTGACCCTGTGCAGCCTGCGCCGCCATTGCCATCAACTGCTGTTCGATCTGCGGGTTCATCGGGTTGTAGTAGCGGTCAGAGTTATGAATACCCGCCATGCCCAAGATGTCCGCCAGCGTGTTGCGGATGCCCGTCATGCTCACGATGCCGTTCTGCGGCCCGTAGGCTTGCCAGATTTGCATCTGCGTTTGCATGGTCATTTGCAGGGCCGCGATCCGATCCTCGCGGCGGTTGTTGCCCAAGCCGACGTTGGTGACCAAATCAAGGTCATTGGTCCACGAACGCGGATCGACCGGGACAAACTGGCCGTCCAGCCGCATCATCTCGTTCGGGTTCGGGTTGGCGCGGGCGATCTGAGCGATCAGGCGGAACATCTGCCGCATCCCGCCTTCAGCCAAGTTGCGGGCAATCAGTTCAGACACCGCAGACGCGGCCTGCACGGCGGCATTGACGCCGGCGGCGGTCTGCGACTGCAAGGCGTCGGCATCCATGCCCATAGCCGCGCCCGTCACGCCTGTCTTGGCGCGGATGGCCTCGTCGTAGAATTGCAAGGCCGGCAGTGCCGCCGAGGCCGCGTTGCCGATGGAGAACTCGCGCAGAGCGTTGATGTCCTTGACGCGAACCACACCGCCGATCTCGTTATTGAGAAGATCGTCCATGTTCACAAGGTTTTGAACGGCCATCACGCGGGGATTGTTAGCCATAGCCAGCCCGTCCAGAAGGCCGCGCAGGAGAGACGTTGCCGCGTCCTGATCTTCGGTCACGATCTCGGCCAGGGAGCGGCCAAAGAAGGTGTGCGGCTCAGGATCGACCTCAAAGATTGCGAACGGGATGTAATCGCACAGTTCGTAGTCCAAGATTTCGTAGTCGTTGCCCGCGCAGATGAACTTGTAAAGACGAGGGACGCCCGTGCCTTCAATGTCCATCTTCATGTAGGCTTCGGTGAACTGCACCTTCCGCATCGACGGGTCGGCTGCGTTTTCGTCATCGTCGGTGTCGTCCCAGCCACGGCGGGCCAGTTCTTCCTCGTCGTCAACCGTGCCATCAGCAGCGCCGCCGAGGTTGTAGACAGTCTCAAAGTCAAAGCCCATCGCCACCAGATCGCCGACGCGGGCCTCGCTGGTGTGGCCGCAGACGTAGCAGTCGTCAATGCTGACGGCCATGCGGTCCACGAAGAAGTCCTCGGGGGCCACGCTTTGGATTTTGATCTGACCCTTGGTAGACGTGCGGGCAACGCGCAGATTATAGCTGGCCATGCGCGGCTGGATTTCCATGCCCATCTCGTCAATCACGGCCTCAGCGATGATCGTCTCCTCTTGCGAGAGGACTTCGCTTTCCGGGTCGTTTTCGATGAAGGCAAGCTGCTCAGGCGTCAGGTCGCTGTATTCGTCGATCTCAACGTGCTGCACCTCGTCGTAGTAGACCTTGGCCACGCCGACCTTCTTGATGAGGGCGTCATGGAAAACGTCAGACAGAATGCGGAAGCCGTTGTTGCGCTCGAAGATATACTTGGCGTATTTGGTCGCCTGATCGGCACCCATGACGGCCTGCGGTGTGTTCGGGATGAACTCCACAGGCTTGTCGGATTGCAGGAACACGCGCATCAGGGCGGGCTTGATGGCCCGGATGGTGTCGCGCACCTTGGTTGCCACGACCCGTGAGCGGCCCTCTTCGAAGTCCACCACAGACTTGCCGTCGAAATACTTCTGCGCCTTGATGCGATCCGGCGCGACTTCGGTTTCCACGAAGTCCACAGCCTCGCGCACAGCGCTGGTCACGGTGTTCTGGATTTCGTCTTCCGACAGGCTTTTCGGCTGCATCTGTGTCTCCGTTATTGTGCGAGAAGGCCGCGAATTGCCTGCTGTGATAGATTAGCACCGGGCTGCGCTCCCGTCACTGCCCCTGCGCGTCCTGCGCCGCGTGCAGCACCTGCCGTCAGTTCTTGAACACGCTTCTGCAACGCGGCCATCGCTCCCGCATCGCTGATCGCGCGACGAACAAGGTCTGGGTCTTCCGAAACCAAGATGCGAGCCACGCGGGCGCGCTCTGCGTCGGTTAGATCGCGGGAAAAACGCGAGGCAATGTTAGACGCCACGTTAATCATCGCGTCGGGGCTGCCAGACAGCACGCCAGTAACGTCCGCAACGGAAATGTCCATTCCACGGCGGGCTGCTTCCATCGTGGTCTCGGCTGTTGGGCTTCCGCCCAGAACGAAGTCAGTCGTGGCCTGAGACGCGCGGGCAGTCTCAAGGCGGTTTAGAACGGCATCAATCGCATCTTGCGGCAATACCGCACGCAGGATTTGGCCTTCTTTGGTTTCAGGGTTGGCAAGGTTGCGGATCATGCTTTGGCGCGACCCAGTTGCCGCACGGGCTTCCAGAGATGCCATTAGGCCAGCGCGATACGCCTCGATCTTTTGCGGGTCGGTGATCTTGGAGAACTCAAGCAATTTTTCGTTCACGTCACCAACAAGCGCAGTCTGACCGGACTCAAAGGCATCACGCTGTCCGCGCACGGTTGCAGCCGTTGCCCGCGCAGTTCCAAGCGCAGGAGAAGCGACATCAAGCACGCCGCGAAGCCCTTTTTCAGCCTCTGAGAACGCTTCCCCAGCGCCGCCAAAGCCTGCCCGATATTCTGCCGAAGCGGCGTTGCCAATCGCGCGGCGAACACGCTCCGCCTCGTCAATGGTGATTGGTCGGGTGAATGTGACGTTGGCAGGACCGATGCCATTGGCTGGCGGCGTAACAGCGACAAGCCCACGGAAGATTTTATTCACCTCAGTGACCGCCTCAGGAACAACCTGAAGCGCGGCAAGAACCTCGCCAGAGACTTGCTCTGGTGCTTGAATGTCCTTGAACGGCGCATAAGCCGCACGCTCTGCAACCTTGGCCGCATCTTCGCTTGTCCGCTGGGCGCGCAAGGCGCTTGGCGCATTTACGTCAGAGAGATACTCACGGATTTCATCCATCGCCTGAGCGCGGGTCTGAGCAGGACGCGGTGTCATCGCCTGCGTGATAATGGTTGAAGCCTCACCGCCACCAGCCCGATATGCGCGCACGGCAGCCTTGATGGTCTCATTCTCGGCCATGATGCGGCCATTCAGAACGTCGTCTGCAATCTCATCTGCCGTCTTGCCTGTTTGTTTCGCAAGGCGCTGGATTTCGTTCTCAACAACGCTTGAACCGCGATTGCCAACGATGCGTCGAGCCGCATCGGTCAGCGCGTTGACAGCACCACCAGCGGCGCGTGTGACGCCACCAGCAACTGTGCCGCCGATAGCGCCAGTGACCGCGCCGCCGGGGACGCGAGCCGCACGCTCTGCAAAGCCGCCCTCGCCCGTTCCAAACGCATACGCGCCACCTTCAAGCGCACCCATGCCAGCTAGGCGGCCAAGCGTCGGAGCAACGGCTACCGTTGACGAGCCACCAGTAAACGGCGCAGCGGCGACAGCGGCAAGAGCGGGGATGGCAGCACCACCAGCTTCGTATGCCAAAGCCTCAAGCGGACGAGCCTCTTGATATGATTTCAGGTTGCCACGGATTTCGTTCAGCACGTCCTCGTATGAGCGGCTGTTGACATCAAAGCCAAGCGAGGATGCGACATAAGACGCGGCAGCGCGGGCGGCGGCTTCCGCCTCGTCTGCTGTCCCCAGCGTCAATCCCTGTGCCGCCGTGCGGAGGCGCTCACGCGGAGCCGCCTCAACCGCTGCGGCCTTTTCTTGGCGACGTGCGCGTGCGGCCTCAACTGCTTTGCGTTGGGCCTCAGTCATCTCAACCATTATTGGCCCTCCATGAATGCTCTGCGTTCTTCTTGGTTCATCAAGTCCCAATCCTCTTGGGTAACACCAAGAGCAACTGCCGACGGCGGCACAACGGCTGGGATGACAACTTGAGCCTCTGGGATGACGCCTGAGTAAATAAACTCGGGTGGCACGCCAGCTTGCTTCGCCAACTCCGTGTATCTGTCCAGCGTAGTTTGAGCAGCACTAGACCGCTCAGTGTAGATTTGGGTGGCCAACTCAGCGATTTGCTGCCGCACTTCAGGCGTCAACGACCCTTCGCCAGTGACGGCGTTTCTCAATGCTTGGCCAAGTGCAGGAATACGCGCACCTGCATTCTGCACTGCGGCAACTTCGCCTTCACGGGCCACTGAGCCGGGGTCGAGGATTTTTGCAAAAGCAACGGCCAAGGCGTAGTCACTGGTTGCGTTCGGGTTGGAATAGAAGGTCGTGATGTTCCCGTATCCCTGCTTCACAATCTCAAACGGGGCCAATTCGGCGCGCACATCGTCTCTGATTGTGTTGATAGCCGTCAGTTGATCTCCAGTAAGCGTCGGCTGCGGCCCGCGCAGCCTTTGCAATTCAATCTGCGCTTTTTCAAGGTTGATGGCCGCCATCGGGTCGGTAGGCGTCAAAGCCATCTTTGCAGCACCAACAACGTCGCCGGTCGCCTGAGCGTATTGCAGGGCGCGCTGGGCTTCCGGCGTTTTTAGCGTGGAAAGCCACTCAAGCGTGCGGTTGCGCTCGCCTTCGGCCTTGCGGTCCTCAATGCCTTGCTGCAACTGACCAATCAGCGCCTGATTGGGGTTCATCGTGAGGCCTTCCAGAGCGATGGCAAGACGCGAGCGTGCGTCACGACCCTGCGGCCCAAAGAGGCCACCGAGAAGGCCTTGGCGCTGCGGTGCAGCTTGTGCAGGCATCGGCATGGCGGCTTGCATGGGAGCGGTCGGCTGCAAGCGGCCAACAGGCATTTCATTGACCTGAATGACGTTGGGGTTCATGCCGCCCGTCCCGATACTAGCGCGCATCAAGTCTTCGCGTGTGATAGCCATTTAGCCCCCCAAAAGCCCGAAGAAACCGCCACGCGCCTTTGAAGCCTCGGCCAAGCGCGGGTCTTTCTTCTGCGTCAGAATATTAAACAGGTTCATAATCGGCGCGGCTTCGGCGTCCTGCGCGATGCCACGGCTGGCCGCCAAGCGAGACAGCACGCCCATGTCCTCAAACGGATCGGAGGGCTGCATCATCGGCTGCGCGGCGGCCATCGGTGTCCCCGGCCCGAAAGCAGTGGTCGGCCCCGGCATCGGTGCTGCGTTCGGATCGAACTTGCTGGCGATGTTTGCCAGCTTCGCGCCATACTGCGGATCAGTCGCATAGCCAGACTTTGCCATCTCGGCGATCTGGTCCTCAATCCCGACAGCCGACAGCACGCCGCCGTAACGCGGGTTGCTCAGAAGAAAGTCGGCATAATCCTCAAAGGACTGCTCAGGGCTTTCGTAGCCGCGAAAAGACGCAGGCTGGCTGACCATGCGGCCATTCTCAAACTCAGAAGTTTGCAAAGTCTGACCGCCAGAACGGCCATGCGACTTGATGCCGAAGTAGTTCATACCGGGCGCACTTTTGCCGTACCCGGTTTCAAGCGCGGCCTGAGCCAAGACCAAGCGAGGGTCAAGGCCAGTGCGCTCAGAAACCTCTTGAGCGTAGGGCAGGAAGCGGCTGTAGAACTCTTCTGGCGTCATTACAGCGCCCCAAGACCAAGCGACAGATAGTTAAACAGGCCCGGACGCTGGCTCTGCGTTGAGGTGTTCTGACCCATGTTAGCCGCACCGACAGCCGCCAGAGGTGCCGACAGCGAAGCCATAGGCGCACCTGTAAAGCCGCCATACTGCGCGCGTGCGGCGTCGATCAGGGCCTGATTGATAGCCTGCTGCATCGTGCCGAATTGCTGCTGTTGCTGGTTGATGGATTGGCCCATGTTGAAGCCCTGCTGTGCCAGATTGCCAAGCTGGCCTGCGGCTGCAAGCTGTTGGCCCTGCTGACCCTGAGCGGCACCGAGAGCGGTGTTGAACCCTTGCTGGCGAAGCTGGGCCGCAAGCTGGCCGCCCTGTTGTGCGAAGGCGCGGTTGGTTTCAGCCTCGGCAATGCCCTGACGCGATCCGCCGAAAGCGCGGGCAGCGGTAGCCTGAGCGCCAAGCTGGTTTTGCTGCATCAGGCGCTGGCGTTCCAGATCGGCCATCGTGGTGTCGATGACTTGCTGGTTGTAGGGGTTCTGGAAGGCCGAGATGTCGGGCATGTTCATGCCAGCCGCCGTCGTGCCTTGCAAAGCGCCGGTCAGCGCCTGCTGAGATTGCTGGAACACGTTGCCGCCGAAGTTGGGGGCCTGCACGTTTTGGGGGTTTGCGCCGCCTGCCATGTTATTTCTTCCTTGCTGCGGTAGTGCGAGTAACTGGCCGATTAGCTTGAGTAGGAGGGCGTTGTGGGCCGCTCAAGGCCGCTGCGGCGCGGTTGACTGCGCTTTGCGGATTGCTGGTGAAAATACCACCCGGCATGTATGCGCCGGGAGTTGCCATCGAAGTCGTGCTGCGTCCAGCGCCGCCACCAAACGCCAAAGGCACGCGATCAGAGCCGCCACGATCAACGACAGGCGCAGGCTGGGGATAGGTCACAGGCGCGGCTGCCATCGGTGCCATAGGCGAAACGCCGGAGCCAAAGCTGAGAGGCGCGGCACCCGTCTGCGGGTTGATGAACATGCCGGTGATGGCGTCATACTGGCCCGGTGCGCGGCGCTGCAATTCAGCAAGAGATTGATCGTAAAGGCCGCCGGACGAGTAGCCCTGCACGCCACCAGAGAAGGTCTGAGGCGCAGGCATACCCATCGACAACTCGCCGGAGCCAAGACCAAAGGCACCCGCAGCCGTGTTGATGCCTTGGCCAGCCGACGTCTGCATTGGGGTCATTGCGGCAACGTCCGGGCCGTAATAAGGCGTGTACCCAAGGCCAGCCACGTTCTCAGCGCGCCCGATGTTGCTGCGCGCGGCAGACTCAAGCCATTCGGGGATTTTGACTTCCGTGGTGGTCTTGCCACCCTTGCCGCCACCGCTCATTCAAAGTCCCTTTCCAACACCGTCATCACTGGCTTGTATCCGTGCTTCGCAAGAACTCGCTCCCAGCCACGTCGCCCAGCGATTGTCATTGAAGTGCAGCCCTGTGTCTTTCCCCAAGCAACGGCGGAGTCAATCATGTTGACGATTGTTTCCATCTCACCACCGGCTAAAAAAACGTGCAGGACACTTTTCTTAGGGTATATCACAATCTCAGTGACAGCGCACCCCTTTTCGGCAGGCCACAACTGCATCCGGCCAGCCAGAATTCCGTCCACAACATCTTGGAAATCATGCGACCCGCCGCTGTATTCCAAGGCGTCCTCAATCCACTTGCGGCAATGCTCCAAGAGCGTCATGCCTGCACCCGAGTGATGGCAAGCGTCACGGACGGCGCGGCTGGGGCGTAAGCCGTCGCCACATGCGCGTGAAGGTAGCCGCTCGTGCTGTCAGTCGCCCACATGACATTCAAGACATCCCCAGCCGCGAAGCTGAAAATGGCGCAACGGCTGACCACGAAAGTCGCGCCGTTGTTGTGCAAGCTGGCAACGATGGTGCTGCCCGTCACGTCAGTGCCGTTCTTGCGTGGCCAGAAGCGAAAATTCACTTGGCTGCTCGACGTGCTGCTGATCTGCGCCGTGAACGAAATCTTGTAAAGCCCGCCCTCGACGAAGGTGATCTCGGTCAGAGGGGAGCCTGTCAGCGTTATTCCTTGCGCGGAAATGTTGTCTAGCGCAATTTTATAAGCCGTGTTTGCCGCCGCCGCCGTGATGTCGGCGTCTTGGCCGAAAATCGCGTAGCCATCCGCCAGCACGATCTGCCGCCACTCGTTGTTTTTTGAGATGACCGGGTATCCGTTTACGTCATCCCACAGCAAAACGCCGTTGGATGTCGGTGTGGCACCGTCAACCTTGAAGCTGACGTTATCCCAGAACCGACCCAAGAAACGCCGCAAATCCTCGCCCCAAGTGCGAAGGTCTTGCCCAATAGGTGGAACGCCAAACCTCAACGGCGGCCTCCCGGAATGGCATCAATACGCGGAACCCCCCAGCGCCAGCTATCATTGGCAGCGCCCGTCACCCGCATCGCAACCTGCCGCCCGGTAAAACGGATATCGGTCGGAGCGGTCATGCTGTAGGGACCATAAGACCGCTCAGTGTCGTTGGGATAAAACCGCGTCTTGAACGTCACAGTGACTTGGCCCCGCGTCTTTTCATCAGGGATCAGCATAGACGCCATCATCGTCGTATCGCCAGCCCCGATTTCAAACGGACCACTCTCGGCAAACACCGTCTCGCTGTTCAGATTGAACCCGCTTTCGTGGTTGTAGGCGATTCCGTTCGTGCCAAACCAAATCGGCGTGCTGAAGACACCAGAGTCAATCCCAGAGGTGCGGGCCAAAGAGCCAATGGTCCAGTGGTTTTCCTCGTAGTTGAAAACGACATAGCTGTCGCATTCGTTGCTGGCCGCAGACGGGTAGAACCACCAGATTTCGTTGAATTTGGCGTTGGTGACGGCGTGAACCTTGCTGCGCTGCGAGGCGCTGATGTTGTTGAAAACGTAGTCCGACACCTCGCAAGGCACGTCCTGAACCTGCCCACCGGCGAAGGCGAAGAAGCCACGGCTGCCCATCCAGAACACGCCACGATCAACAGTCGCCGCGCACTTTCTCGATATGGCACCGCAGGCCGAGCCGATCCGCTCAAAGCCGTAAACGAATGGCGGGCCTTGGTAGGTTGCTGCGTGCGCGTCCAGATCGGTAAGGATCAGCGTTTGCCCGCGTGCTTTGATGCCCAGCATGATCTGGCCCGAGGTCTGCAACTCGATATCGCCAGCCTCGTTCGTGGCGGCAGGCGTCCAAACCGTGTTATCTTCCCGGTCGGACCACTGAACCTTGCGCGCATTCCCGCCAGCGCCAAGCGCGAACAAGAAACGCTCCTCGGTCACCACAATGCCAAGATTGCTCGTTGGCGCTGCGGAAATCAGGGCCGCATCACTGGCGACGTTCAACTGCCATTCGTAGATTTTGCCGTCTTTGCTGGAGCAGGCGACGAGATATTCACCCCAGTTGTCAAGGCTCCATGTCGTGGCCTCTGTGTAGCTCACAACGTCTTGACGCGCCGTTCCGTAGAGATAATCGCCATAGAAACCTCCGCCATAACCGAGATTAAGTGCTGCGCTCTCGTTGCCCGCGGTGAAGCCCGTCGGCGTGATGTCGGTCACGGTGTTTGAAGCTGAGACGACGAACAGCTTTTCGTATGTCCCGGCCGCGATCCAGCGGGTGCCATCGTTTTCGCGCCATGCGATGGCACCGCGCACCTTCTTGTTGGTCTCGATTGTCGCCCGTGCCGCCCACCCGCCAATCGGCTGCATGGTGCCTTCTGTCCAACGGATGAGGCTGGCATCACGCCAGCGGCCCGACGACTGATAGTCGGTCCCATTGCGGTAAACACCCGGCGGAATGGCGAGCGGGACTAGGGGCATGGATTACTCCGGCTTGGTCGGCCAAGTCACCGAGTGGGGGAAGCCCGGCTGAGCCGTGATGTCGAGTAAGGCACGACGGTAGTCAGCCCACGCCTGCTGTTGTTCTGCACTCAGATCAGCCCAGCGCAGAGGGTTGCTAACAACCGGGTCCACCTCGGTTACAAGAAGGTTGTCCCGTTGCGCCCGCACGTCTGCTGCGGCGGTTGCGTCGAGTTCATCCTGTGTGGGATGGACGTATGCTTCGGTAGACGGGTCTGCATCCATCGTGGAATGGAGTTCAGCCGTGTCGAACAAGGCCCCGGTGTCGTTGGGGTCGCAGGTGAACGGTATCCACCCATAGGTTTCGTGTTCAATCTCGCAGTCGATCCAGCCGTTTGAGAGGCGTTTTGCGTTGCGGTAGTTCATGTTAGGAAATCCTCAAGCAAACAGTGCCAACACCAGCACCACCCGTGTCATTTTTGGTCGTCCCCATTGCCCTCCAAGTCCCCGCAGGACTTGTACTGGACCGCCAAGTGTTCGTGCTATCTTGCCGTGTATTTGCGGTCATGCCCCAGTGAATAATACCAGCGTAAAACAGCGATGAGCCAGCATAGGTCGAACCTGCATCAAGGTCACCAGCAATCGCAAGGTATGCATAAGTGCCAACTGCACCAGTCGCCAACCCAGCCGTGGCTGTCCCGACTTCAGAGGTAGTTGGGCTATACGAAACCGTGCCAGTTGACCCGTTAAAGCTGGTCACGCCAGTATTTGTAATGGTCGGGTTGCCTGCCGCGCCATCTCCGTTAGACACAGAAATACCAGTGCTGGCAGCCATGGTGCGCTTGGTGAACGTGTCCGTCCCGGTCTGCACCACCAAGCCTGCGGTCGCATCAAGTCCAGCGAGAGCGGTGAGGGTGGCGTCGGACGCCTGCTTCGCGTTAAGCTGCGTCTGGATCGCGGAAGTGACGCCATCCACAAAGTTCAGTTCGGCGGTAGTGGCCGTCACGCCGTCCAGCAAGTTCAACTCAGCGGCGGTCGAGGTGACAGCCGTTCCGCCAACTTTCCACAGACCGACATCAAGGTTCGGCTTGATAGCAGTCGTGCCGTCAAGAAGATCATCAAGGCTGTCAAGGTTTGTGTTTATCTTGGTTCCCCAAGTGTCCTCAGACGCGCCGACTTCGGGCTTCACAAGGCTGTAGGAGGTTGTGGTTGTATCTGCCATTTTGAGCCGCCCTTATGCCGCTTCTGTCCAAGTTTCCGCCGTGTCTGAAACAGGCGTCCATGCCTCAGTCGTATCAGATTGCGGCGTCCATGTCTCTGCCGTATCTGATTGAGCCGTCCAGCCCTCGGATGTGTCGCCTTGAGGCGTCCACGTCTCCGCAGTGTCTGAACCCGGCTCCCACTTCTTGATGGCCGTTGCCGACACTATACACGAAATTGCGGCAAGCGCACTACCCAACCGCACGCGCTCGCAACCCGATGTCACAGTCGTAACGCAGGCCAAAGTGGCCGATGCGTTGATAACCGCCTCGCTGGCCGCCGTGGCCGTGACAGCCGCAGAGACGACCGCTGAGACGTTGCGCGTGCGCTCTGCCGCCGCCGATGCGCTAACCGCCGAGGATGCAGCCGCAGAAACCTCACGCAGCCTTTGTGCATCCGCAGAAACGGATGCCGCAATTGCAGCAGAGGCGGAAACGCTCTTGATGCTTACGACAGACGCCGACGTTGATGCCGCAGACGAAGCCGTGCCGCTCACCTCGCGCAGGCGTTCTGCCGATGCCGTTGATGCCGCTGTGATCGAAGCCGTGGCCGATGCGGCCATGATGACCTGCGCTGACGCAGAGACGCTAACAGCGACCGCTGCCGCTGCCGCTGCATCAATGATGCTGCCGTCCACGCCGTAGGCTCTGACGCCATAAGCGCCGGTGCCGTAGCCTGTGCGATAGACCGCCACGGCAAGCCCTCCTTAGTCGAGCGTAATGTCGAGGTCGTTTGCCGGGACACGAAGAACGTCGCCCGTGTCAATCGTCTTGGAAGCCGTCAGCGAGGCATAGGCGATCATGTTGCCCGAGGTTGAGGCGTCGAACACTGCGACATGCGTGATCGTCCCCCAGCTTCCCGATGCAGTCGGGAATTCGATGGCCGCGTTGTTGGAGGCGTTGTTGCCGCTCACCGTGAACGTGATGGCTTGCCGCGCATAGCCGCTGCCCGACAACTCGGTGCCGCCGCCAGCTTCGCCCGGTGCAGCCGTGAACAGGCCAAGGTGCCACGCGGTCGGACGTGCCGGCGAAGGGCTGCTGGCCGTCAGCAGCCACGTCAGGACGCTTGTTTCGAAAGAGTTGGTCAGCGACATCAGAAACTCCTGATTTTCATGCGAAGGCCGGTTCCGCTGTGCCGCGCATCGTTGGAAGAGTCGTTCAGGTTATCAATCGCGGATTGATACAGCCCAGCCCAGATTTGAATGCGGGCGTCGTCTTTGAGGTAGGGTGCCGAGTGGATCAGCGCCCCGTAGAGGTAGGCATCCGGCGCGTTCGTCAGGAGCCAGTTGGTCGTGGCCGAGTCCGACAGCGCAGGGATTTTGGCGAAATACAGGAGTTCGCTCGCGTATGTCCCGTCAGGAATTGGGTAGAGTTCGAACTGCGCCCCGGTCATCGCGTAGTAGTATGGGCGGCCATTGACGTTACCGTCAGCCTCCTTGCGGTCGATCATCTCGGCTTGGCTGATGAGTTCCAGCCGCGAGGTTTCGCCGGTGGTCAGATAAAAGCGGATCGTCTCCAGCCAATCGGACGGGATAGCCGAGAATTGCGTGTCAAGGCTGGCGGTCGCACGCACTTCCATGCGCCAGTGGCGCAGCTTGCGCTGCATGTCAGCCTCGGCCAGCGCGATGAACGTGGGAATGACGGACGTGAGGTCATCGCGGTTCAGAAAGTCCGCGATGGCCGTCTTGAGTGTGGCGTAGGTCGTGATGGTCATTTCTTCTTCGCCTCGTTGCGGCCAGAGATCGCCTTGGCCTTCGCCTTCGCGTCAGACTTACTGGACGCGCCCCACGCCTGCAATGACTTCAAGAGCCGCGTTGGCTCGCCCTTTTCGTCCCGCTCCGGCCCCGGCATGTTGCCCATGCGAGCCAAGAACGAAGCCCGACGAGGGTTGTCGCCAGACTTGACCGGCGGCTTGAGGTTCATGCCCTCAGCCTTGGCAGAGGCGCGACCCTTGGCGTTCAAGCCGCCAGCCGGGTTCTTGCCCTCTTTACGCTGCCATGCCGGTGTTTTTGCCATTACTTCTTGCCCTTCTTGGCAGTCTTGGCAGAAGCCTTGAACGCGGCAGCGGTCGGCGCACCCTTGGCACCGGGCTTCCGCATCTTCTCGCCGGAGCCAGCCTCAATGCGGGCCTTCTTGGCGGCGATGTTGGCATATAGACCCTTGCCCGGCATCACTTCTTGCCCTTCATCATGCAGCGGCCCATAGCCTTGCACTTGGCGGGGTTCGGGCAGCCCTTGCAGGGCGTGAACTTCGGTGTGGGCTTTTTCATTTGGACTTCCCCTTTTTGCTCTTGCCCGCTTTGGACAAAGCGATTGCGATGGCCTGCTTTTGCGGCTTACCCGCCTTCATCTCAGCGCGGATGTTACCAGAAATAACCTTCGCAGACGAACCCTTTTTCAGTGGCATCAGTATTGCTCCTCTTCGGGCAGCATTGCGAGCAGACCAAGCGGGACGCCTGCTGCCGCCAACGAGGCGCTTAGGTTGCTCAGGTTGCGGAACTCAGGGTCAAAAAGAGCGAAGCGGGAGCGGACCCGAGACGGGTCAGTCATCGCCAATGCAAGCCCGCTTTCGTCCATCATCGTGAAGCCAGTGTTGCCAATGGATTTTGTGTAATCAGAAATTGGCCTCTCGCTCATACCCTCTGAATAATGCGCGAACTGCTTCCCAGAAATGTCTGATCGCAGGCCGGGTCCGTAGGACAATGGCTGCTTGGGCTTATATTTTATGATCCCTTCAGGGATAGGAGCGTCAGGATTGGCGTCTCTGAATTTGCTCAAAGCATCGTAATCAGTAAGATCATCAAAGAAATACGTCCAATTGCCGTAACGAGGGGCCATGTCGGATGCCATAAGTGCGTCCACTTCAGCCTCAGTGTAAATACGATCTGGCAACGATGCGCGGAATTCATTCATGTCTTGCCTGCCATACGCGCCAAGACCTTCAACCCTGCTTGTATCGACTCTAACCGGCATGGTTATAGTTGAGCCAGATCCAACCCCCTCATTAGCACTTGCAGACGCACCGCGCGCCGCGCCTTCAGGTGTCGGGCCAAAAAATGAAGCCCCTCGGAACTCGCTTGGAATAAACTCCTGAAAGTTTTTGCCTGTCGAATGATATGCGGTGTCAGGAAAATATTGATCCGCCCGCGCCATGCGGCTCGCATAATCCATAGGCAAGGGCGTGTTGAAATACATGTATTGCGGGTCAGCCGCAGCCCGCATCTGATCTGTCACTTCGCCAGCGCGGCCCTCCGCACGAAGCTGAAGGATGTCGCGCGCCATTGTCTCGGCATCGGTGCGAGGGGCTGGCAAACCAATCCCCATGCCGGGAAGCGCCCCAGCTTCATCTGCCGCGAACCGGGCAATTTCATCTGGCGAGCCGCCAAGCAGCCCTTCCATCAACGCAGTCGCGGCGGGCGTGCCAGCGCGAGAAGCCGCAGCCACAGGGGCCACAACGCCAGCAATGCCAGATGCCATGTCGCCCAGAGCGGCGAGGCGATCCATGACGCCCATGTTCGGCGACATCATGCGCTCGCCCGCGTTCATGGACTGCCCGATGGCTTCGACCGGGTTGAAGATTTGGTTTAGGAGCGAGAGGCGCTCAGGCAGGCCAACGCCAAGATCAAGGAGGCCAGCGCGACCCGGCTGGACGGCATTGGGGTTGCGCGGCTGGCCCATGAGTTCCAGATCGCGCAGGAGCAAGGCTCTCTCAAGTTCGTCTGCCATGACCGCCTCAGTTGTGGATGCCGCCACCCTAGCACATCATGCGATGCCTTTCAAATTGCGTCTGAGAGGCGTCCCCCAATCGGCTTCGACCGGGCGATAGCCAACGAACAGATAGCGCAGGCTGTCGCAGGTGTGGCTGGTCCAATCGTGCTTTGGCCTTGAGCGCCACGTCTTAGACCGCTCGTCCCAATCGCGCTGATACTGCCGCAGGGCCTCAATGAGCCGCGTATGCTCTTCGTGTATATACGTTCGAGCCAGACCGTTGCGGACAGCTTGGATGCCGTCCTCAATCGGGATGTTCGGCGCAATGGTGATGTTGCGGATGCCGAGGCCCTCAAGGGTTTCAATCCGCGACACGCCGCTACCCAACTCGCGCACGCGGGCGTCGTGCGGCAGGATGTGGCCAATGTAGGTGTAGGGTTTGTCCGACAGGAGGCGCGCGTAATGCGCCAAGCCCGCGCCGCTGTCCTCGATGTGGTCGATGATGCGAACCTCGTTGCCGACGAACTGGGCGAACACGATGGACGTGGTGTCGTCCATGCCCAAATCCCAAGCCGTCACAACGCCGACCTGCGGCTCATGCAGGACG
>SXGQ01704470.1_pt1 | contig 23189 bp, 19 predicted proteins | sample 3178371 | NCBI WGS metagenome assembly SXGQ01 (sample SAMN11356859, study PRJNA531348) | freshwater metagenome | isolation source: freshwater sample F1-20 | place: China: Fuxian Lake, Yuxi | collected 2017-12-25 | reverse complement strand
TGCGGCCATCCATTTCCCACATCACAAGCGCGGTGCGCTCGGCGGGAGAGAGCATTGCAAGTGCTTGGCGAATGATCGCGGCATCGTCTGCTTGTGCGATTACTTCGCTGTGGTCACCAGCATCTACCCATGTTGATTCGACCTCTGCTTGTGCATCATCGAGAAGTACGAGGTTTGGACGACGACCTTCGAGGCGGAAGATGTCGACGCAAAGGTTCTCGATAGTGCGGTGGAGATAGCCAACGGCGTGATCAGCTGACTCCAACTCGGGGGCGGCGAGCATGAACTTGATGAGCGCATCTTGGACGACCTCTTCGGCGCGTTGAGTGTCCTTCAAGATACGTGCTGCATGTGCGCGAAGTTCGGCGGAGTGCTCGGTGTAGAAAGCACCAAAATCCGCAACGCTCCATGAAGTGGGAGCGGCGGATGCCGTTTTCTTTTTATTACGCGCCATTGCTTTTTTCTTGCCCCTAGGTCTTTACTTATCTCCATTGCTGGAGGCACTGCTCAGGTCGACGTCTCGGCCCTACATTGGCTTCTACGGATCTGGTCGCTATTTGTCGCGTTGATTGGACAAATCGGACATTTGGTACTCTTGCCCGGCGGATCCTTGGTGTTTCTGCTGGTAGAGCTCCTTGCCTGCATCATTCTGCCTGGTCAGGCTTGCGCGCTCTACTCGGAATCCTTGCTAAAACTTCACTGGTTTCGACTGGTTTGGTGCTCGTTGCGGCCTTATATATGACCTGTGATCGGCAATAACGCCTGGTCAGGCGTGCGGAGATAGGGCGAACCTACCGAATAGACGCCCAGCGGGGAAATTGGCACCTATATATAGGAGAGAGTTTAGGCTCTCAGGGGCAGATTAGGTGGGATTTCCCTGAAACCCTCAAGGGTGTGTTGAGAGTTGGGTGTGACTTCTATTCGGTAGTCAAGGTTGGATATAGACATGAGTAATTCATCGGTAGCTCCATGGATGGCTAAGGCGCAAGATCCCGAACAACAAGAACGTCTTGCCGCAGACCCCAATTGCCCACCCGAGGTTTTGCTCTGGTTAGCACAGAACATGGAAAACCCGCCGTATAGCGGGATTTTCGAGAACCCTTCGCTGCCTGCAGAAGCTATCGAATATTTACTTAAACATTCAGATGCCGATTACAAAAAAGGCGAGCTAATGGATCTGCCAAATTTTCAGGAATCTTTTATGGATATGTTAGTTGTTCACAAAGAAGAATGCGTTCGATTCGATGCCGCAAAGCGCGCAACTCCAAAATATCTGGCCCAATTAGCGAAAGATCCCGACTGGGGTGTACGCCGTGGTGTTGCGGTGAATCCCAACACTCCCGTCGAGATTTTGCTCGAACTTATTCACGATAAACATTCAGATGTCGTCCGTGGCGTAATTGATGGCCCCAAATATTATGGCTCGGCCGACCATGTTCATATGTATCCTGAAATCTGGGATGAATTACTCTCGGCAAAACCGATAAATAGTGACGTCGAGAAGAAAGTGGCCGAGAGCGTACCTGCTGAGTTCATCCATAGAGCAAAAAACTGGGTTTCAGTGAAATACGCACACCACTTCCTAAAAAATATCTTTATGCCTAAAGAATGGGTGGATGAGTTTCTCAATGAACCAAAGTTGAGTCATGACATCTTGCTTCCGCTCATCGTTGGCCATGGTTTCATGAAGGATGAGTACATCCCACTTATTATCAAATCAAAGGATCAAAACCTCCGAGAACATCTTGCTAACCAAAGAGGTTTAAGCAAAGAAGCTCAACGGGCTCTTACCAAGGATAAATCGGCTCGTGTTCGCGAGGCTTTGGCTGTGAATCCTGATGCGGATCCAGAGATTCTTATGGACCTAGTCAACGATAAATCTGTCTCCGTTCTCACTGCACTGACTAAACCTAATTATTGGGACTACGAAGTCGGACAACTAGTTCCGTATTCTGGGCGAGAGCAAATATACGAAGCGGTCAAAAAGAGCTCGGCTAAGGTAAAACAGGAGTCGAAGACCAAGACTGTCGAAGGGCGCTCCGAAGCACTTCAAAGTGAGGTCATTGACCTTGAGCGATACCAGGAGTTACTTGGCGATAAATCCATCGGAATCCAAGTCGCTGCAACGCTTCGTGCTGCCGAACTTGGTTTGATTTCTTTTGTGGAAGCGGCAACTTTCATCACGAAGAATTCGCCATCTTCTACCGCTCCGAAGAATCGTTGGATTGAAGCGCGTATGGGCGCCTTTGAAAGCCAGGGTAATGCGGAGTATTTAGATCTTGTCCTTGAACTAAGAGGAGATCAAGTTCTTGCAGATAAGATCCATAGCGCACCTGAGGCATTTACTCCAGAACTTGTTTTGAAAATCAGCAAGGCTCATCTGCCAATCACAAATTGGACGATAATTCTTCGATATGACCTAACCCCTGAGTTGTTGGATGAACTTGCAGAGACCCCTAGCTGGTCATACGAAACCTATGGCGCAAGTCCTACATCTCTAGAATTTGGTCAGTGGAAAACGGAAACAACATCCGGATATCGCGTTGTCTCGTACCCCCAAGCAGTCGTGGCGATGCACCCACTCAGCCGTAGCGAAACTCTCGAGAAATTGAAGAAGTCACGGAGCCAATATGTCCGCGGTGTGCTTCTTAACCGTCCTGATTTTGCAACTCCGGAAGATTTCAAGAAAGCGGCAAAAGACAAGGACTCCTACGTCCGCTGCATCGTCGCCGCGCACGAAAAAGTCCCACTTGAGATACTCGAAATTCTCGCTGGCGACAAGGATGATCAGGTGCGAAACCTCGCTGCCGCTAATCCCCTAGCGACCCCTGAGATCAAAGCTATTGCTGCCCTTTTGGCTTGATGAAAGACTCGAATCGTAGGCGCTTGCGCTCAGATCTGCTAGCTAATTACCTATCAGCGAGCTCGACTAGTTCGTTATCGATCTCATCTACCTCTTTGAGGAAGAGATAGATCATGCCGCGCAGTTCTTTCTCATTCAGATAATCGGCAAACAAAATCATCGACGCCTGGACTAGATGTCCTGATCTATCTAACACTTCGACTGGAGTGAATTTCGCAGTAAGGCACGCTGCATTCCCTCGTGTGGAGACTAATACAGCACGTTCAAACATCATAGCTTTTGTTTTCAAGAATGAAGTGACTTCAATAACTCGAAGACCTTCTAACTCCACTAAATTCAGAGAGAGGTCAACTGATGAATCACCTGACCCAACACCGACTCCCTCAAGTTTGATGAGGTCATCTACTTGTTTCGGTTTGAAACCAGAATCTTGTAAGACCGAAAAGACCCATTTTTCCATGGTCGAATCTTTGACATCGACGCGGCGGAGATTCATAGGGAGAGTATTCCCTTCGATGATTGTTTAGACAATAATAGGTGAATAATCCCAAGGACGCCCAAGGAGGCTTTGTGGCAACCATTGATGAATATGCCGCTGCGTATAAAACTCTTATCACCTGCATCGCGGCACGCATTCCCGTGATTCTTTGGGGTCCACCAGGTCAAGGCAAGACTTCCGTCATCAAAGAGATAGCTCGAGGACAAAATAGACACCTTGAAGTGATCTTGGCGAGCATTCGTGAACCACAAGACTTTGCAGGGCTTCCATTTCTCGCATCTGGCGTTGCAACGCTGAGGCCGCCGGATTGGGCGCAACGCCTCGCTGATGTTCAAAATGGCATCCTGTTCACTGATGAAGTAAACACCGCACCACCAAGCGTGCAAGCAGCGCTGTTACGAGTCTGCCTCGACAAAGTTGCCGGTGATTGTCATCTTGGTGACGATACAAGCGTCATTGCTGCTGCCAACCCTCCTGAGCAAGCAGCTGATGGATGGGATCTCGCACCGCCACTTGCAAATCGTTTCTGCCACATCAATTGGGACCTTCCTGCTGAAGTTGTACGTGATGGCCTCGCTGGTAATTGGATCTCTTTTGAGGTGAAGATGCCTGATCCTAAAAAACTCGAAGCGGCGCTGATCGCAGAACGTGCAGCGCTCGCTGGCTTTCTCACATCACGCCCCGACCTCACGACGGTGCTGCCGAAATCTGCCGCTGAACAAGGTCGCGCCTTTCCTACGCCACGTTCTTGGGAGATGGTGGCGATACTTTCCGGGTGGATCACTGCATGCAATCTCGATGCGAGCGTGCGGAGGTTGGCAGTCGCCGGTTGTATTGGCGTTGGACCTGCAGCTGAATACATCACCTATCGCGACAATGTGGACTTGCCTGACCCAGAAGCAATCATCAAGGAGCCAAAAGATTTCGCGCTCCCTTCACGGATGGACAAGGTCTATGTAATTGGCGCATCACTTATGGCAGTGCTGCGTAACAACATGACTCTCGAGAGATGGAGCGCTGTTGGCGTTGTTCTCGAGCGAATCGCAACCTCTGGGAACCCAGATCTCGCAGTGACATTCGCCCGAGATTGGTTACGGGAACGTCCTGAAGGTGCGGCTCCTGATAAAGCCTTGCTCAAATCACTTATCCCGCTCCTTACTGAAGCGAGAATGATCTAATAAATGTCAGCTACCGCAGCGACGACAACCGCGGAAGTCAATGAGGACGCACAACTGCGGATCATGGCGGCAAAAATCATCGCTCAATCACGGTGGCCTTACCTTTCGACGCTCTTGTTCACTCTCCGGTCTGTTCCATCGAAGGAGCTACCAACTCTCGCTGTCGATGATGGATGGCGGATGTACTACAACGAAGAATTCGTCTTACAACAGATTCCAGAAGTCCTCGCCACTATGGTGCTGCATGAAGCGATGCACTGCGTATCCAAGCATGGCCCCCGATTTCAAGCTTTGAATCAAGAAGCAGCACACCACAACATCTGGAACCTTGCTGGTGATGCGAATATCAACAATGTACTCGATGAATCGAAGATGCCATGGGGCGAATTCCCTCCAGTTCGCTACGAGACGCTCTCTAAATATGGAGTGAAGCAGGATATGACCACCGAGACTGCCTACTTCACCATGCTGGAGTACTTCGATAGACATCCAGAGGAAGGTGAAGAGACTTCAGATTGTGGCAGTGTTATGGGCGGAAGCGCTCGAGGTTACGAGCTGCCACGCAATGATGAGAACTCCCCTGCTGTGAAACGTGACCAGCAAGATGTGATTCGAGATCGCGTCGCACAAGATGTGCTCAATCATGCAGGAGCGAAAGGTATTGGTTCGGTTCCAGGAGCGCTACTGAGATGGGCAAACGAGTTACTCAACCCGAAAATTGATTGGCGTCGCGCACTAGCTGGAGCCTTTCGAACATCCTTGGCGACTGTCCTTGGACGTAAGGATTACACCTACACCCGGCCATCACGGCGACAAGGTGCGATGTCAAATAGTACTTACGAGATTATTCTTCCCGCGATGCGTAAGCCAGCGCCCCCTCCGATCGCAATCGTCGTTGATACCAGTGGAAGCATCAGTGACAAGGAGATAACTGAATTCCTCTCTGAGATTGAAGGTATCGCTAAATCCAATGGAATTTCGCAGGGGCTGACTGTCATCCCTTGTGATGCCGAGGTTGGTGAGATCCAAAAATTGCGTTCACTTTCCGGTATTTCCAACTTGAGAATCACAGGCGGCGGCGGAACTGATCTGCGGGTAGGAATAGAAGCAGCCACAAAACTCAAACAAATCCCGCGAATCATCATCGTGCTTACCGATGGTTACACACCTTGGCCAGAAAAATTAGAACCCAAGGTCGATGCGCTCATCATCTGCTGCTCAGCTCAAGAAGCTATTAAAGATATTCCGGGCTACGCACGCATAATCGATATGACAGTGCTCTAGGAAATTAAAGAGTGAATTTGCGAGCTGCTACGGCAATCGACTCAAATCGTTTATAAATCTCAATTGGATTTGATCGAGTCATATAGAACGCTACAGATTCTAGGTCGAGTCGAAGGTTAGAGAGAAGATCCCCTATTTGAACAGCAACTCGCTCTTCCGATGTCATTGATTGACTCAGCTCGTCATGCATAAAATCTCGCATTGCTAATACTCCTTAAATTGAATTTCCACGAATGATGGTTTCTTCACCAGTATCCAAATCGCGGATTACCATTTTTACTGTGTAGCCAAGAGCGGCTCCAAGGTCAGAGACAGTTACTGATCCACCATTTCCGCCTACTCCGATGGAGGTCGACGAACCTCCTGGACCAACCACCTCTATCGACACTAGTGATTTTGTTGAATCCAAATTTGCTATTGAGCCAAAACTGATAGTCACGGATTTAGCATCACCGGCAATCGCAACCTGACTCTGAGGTGGAGCAATGTTTAAGGTGTCCTGCGCTACATCTCTCGCATTTACAAGTATCGGTAGGTCTGCTTTGGGAGTCTGTACGAGTGCATTTTGTGTGACTTGCTCACTATTACTCTCGATATCCCGAATAGTCGTTTGGACAGTAACCAGAGAATCTTGAGGTAAATTGCTGATAGTTATTGGGGTGCTCGAATTGTCTGTCCTAACAGCCGTATACGAGAGCCCATTTGCAATCACCTCGATTCCCACGGTCTTGCTCGTATCGGTATTGACAGCTGGCTTGACGGTAATAGAGGTCGAAAAATCTTCATTGACCGCTGCTGCTATCACTGGCACGGGGGTAATTACTGGGATGGGAGTTCCAACAACTGTTTCTACATGCTCGCTCAATCGAACTCGATCGGAGTGGTTAATAGCTTCCGCCTTCACTTCTCCATTTCCAGCATCGTACGCTACAAGGAAATTACTGGGGATAGTTGTTACTAAAACAAAGTTCGCAAAATCCTCTAAAGAGGGTGTTCCCACAAAAATGTCTGCGGGCCAAAGGTACTTGTGGTCTCTGGTCCAGTAAAAAATTTTCGTAATGACGCCATACTCAATAACCGCATAGACTTGATCATCTTGTGGGGCGGCGACAAGTTCATCATGAGTGATAACAAAGCTTTTCTGATCTGTCTGAGCATCAACCACACCCCAAGTTGCATGGCTGCTAGGAGCCACTACCACCACGGCAAGAAAAGCGATAAATATTCCGTGGATTACCTTTAGAGCACTTGCCTGGTATTTGATGATTCTCATGGTGATCTCCTTCGACGAACTATTATTTGTTTTTTTCGATATAACCTTTTTTGGTTTTTTCTTTTATCAACTTCTCGATTTCAGTAGCTGCTTCTTCGATTGAAGCGCAGGCTTTCACTTTCTCTTGGCCCTTGGTCCCAATTTTGCCAAAATGCACAGTATACGAGGCGCCATTTTGGGTTATCTCCCAGAACTTAGCCGCACTCTCTGATTTGCGTTGCAGATCTTCTCCGATGAATTCGAAATACGCCATCCTAACTCCAATTTCTTTCGAGAATCATTTTGTAATTGTCACTCCACTTTACCTCATCATGTGGTGAAAGTAAATAGTCTTTTTCGTCATTAGCTAACAGATTTAACGCAATTAACGCACCCTCGAGATTTATGAGCTTTCCAGAGAACGTATATTTGCTCTCGACATTTGTCGAGGTGTCGGAGAGAACCTCATAAATCTGCTCATAGCTCAACGTTGGAAAAATTGATTTTATCGTTGCCCATTGCGTTGCTGCGACGATAGTTGATGCTGAAGTTCCTGAAATATTGATGAATCGTTTACCCACACTCATAACACGAGCTTTGCCTGGCGCAAAGAAATCAATTAATCCAGGATCATAATTTGAGAAATCGGCACCTGCGTTCTTCTGAATTGACGAGCCGATAGCCACCGACTCAGCGATACACGCTGGCCAATCAATTCGGAGATGGTCGCCATTATTACCCGTCGGGAAGAAGACCGGAATCTCGGATTCTCTAAGCTCGATAATTTTTTTTCTGGTAATCGGGGTTCTTGGGCAATAGTTTGATCCCGGAGCTCCTAGCCGGTGATGTCCTTGAGACATAGAGACAGCATGGATGCCAAATCTTTTATGATTTCGAATTACCCAATCGAGGGCCCGTTCGACTGTCGTTTCGGATGTAATTTGTCGAATTCCACGGGAATTGGCGCCAATTATTCGAATAAAGACAATCTGAATTTCAGGATTGGTAAGCACAGCGAGTGCACTCATCTGAGTTCCATGAGAAAGACCAAAGGAGTGATACCAACTCACGGGAAGCGTCGCAGAATTCCCACCTTCCATTTCGCTACTCCCATTTGGGCAGCTGTACCACTCGGTGATGCAAGCTTCAAAGAGAATGCGGTTCGTGAAAATTGGCAGAGAGGTGTCGATCGCTGTATCCAGAATGGCAACGGTTGGGGGCGAACTTCCTCGATTCTTACTGACTACTGTCAGAGCTGCGCTCTCCGTTGATGTGAAAATGGGCAAGAGAAAGAGCGCGATCACAATGATCGCTTTTTCTTTGGGAAAACCCCTACCCTCATTCATCTTGCAGTGTTCTCTCCCCATGATCGCGTTACAGTTCGAGGGTATAACTAAGTACTGACAACATTGAGGTCGTACGAGTGGCGCAAAAACGGACATTTTGCTCACCTCTGCAAAGCGTCAGAGGGCCTGAATAGAATTCACAAGTGGGGATTTTCGATCGCAAACCTGCCAAAGGTAATTGGCTGATGGATACCCTCGATCTCATGCGTGCGCAGGGTTATCAGGGACTTTTTCGCGGAGTCTTTAATATTGAATCTGGTGTGGCCAGCGTGGGCAACGCCTTCTTCCCTCAGTGCGTATCTTGTTTATCCCTTCGAGAATTTTCTGTGAACTGCACAGATTGTGGTCGAAATGAGGAATCCTTCGTCCGTTTTCGATCAGGAGCAGGTGATGGCATCTATGGGGTACTGGCCATTTGCATGCCCGATGCGATAAACCAACCTATTGGCGCCCTGCTGATCTTAGAGGGCGCAATGGTTCGCACGAAAACAGATATGGTGCTTGATCAAGGTTTGCCACTTATCTTTGACCTAGATTATCGAGATTATCTTAGCGATGACTATGTTGGACTTAATTTAGCTGCACTTAATCTCACTACACGCGTAATCATTGGTGATGCATTCGGAATCAATGAAGGTGGCATGGCATACATCAATCTTGAGCTTCCAGAGGGTCGTTACACGTTGTATCTCTACGCTCATGGAGCATTTGCGTTGCTGATCAAGTGTGAGTATCAATCCCAATTCGATCTCAATCCGGATTACCTAAAAGTCGTGACGGAAGGCAATCCAAAGGAAGAGCTCACCAACTTCGCGCTCGGATTTGAAGATGACTCAGTCCAATCACACCTTAACCCACAAGGGAAGAGGGCAGTCGAGTTAAACCTCGCCTTGACCAACCCTTGGAAGCATGAGCTTCTTCAGGAACAGGCCAATCCCAACCTTGATTATTTAACCTGGTTGATGCAATTGTGGGGGATGAGTAGCGAGGAAGAGCAGGGCGAGCTAGCGGAAACGCTGCGCCCCTATCTCCTCAACGAAGATGAGATGGCAGAGCTTGAATCAGTTGCTGAGCTCACTCGTGGATACAAGAGGGAGAAGAGATGAGTATTCACGACATCGAGCTGACCGATGAGAATCGGGTAGAGATCGTGGAGAAAGTGCACTCCCATACTGAATTCGAGTATTTGGTGATGAGCCATCAAGTAGATGTTCGCGTGCTCGTCGCGAAGAATCCAGCACTTCCTGGGGAATTAGCAGCGCTGATGGTGCTTGACACCGAAGTTCGCGTGCGGCAGTCGCTCGCCGAAAACCCCCAAATCAACCAAGGGACTTTGCAAAAGCTCTGCGAAGATAAACATGTACGTGTCCAAGCGACGCTTGCCGAAAATCGAGCTCTCCCTCAGCGCCACCTCGAGGAGCTTGCCCGTCACCAGAGCTATTTTGTACGCGCAGGGGCTGCGAGTAATCCCCAAGCATCTTTGTCGCTGCTCAACGAACTTAGCAACGATCATGAGTGGGGTGTGCGGAGAAATGTCGCCGCGAATCCGCAGACTGAGATCACAATATTACGAGAGCTATCAGCAGATAGCATCCACGAAGTTCGCGAAGCGGTGGTCGAGAACCCTGCAACTCCCACTGATATTTTGGTGGCAATCTTCCACAGCGCTCGCCAAGAAGAAGTTACATCATCTGAAAATGTAAGAGATGAGATTGAAGTGAGAATCGCGCGATCGAGCTTCTTTGAAAAGATTCTCGAGAAGTCTAACTTTCCCGAGGAATTGGCGAGAGAGGTCTTCCGAGAGAAAGCCGTTGAGGATGAATCACATCTTGCAATCAGTCGCTCTGTGATTGCACGCCGAACTAATCTATCTCGAGAATTTATCGAAGAGATAGTTGGCGATAGCGATTCGATGGTCCGCCAGGCGCTAGCAGCCAACGAATCTATCACTGATGAATTTCTTTCTAAGCTCGCTTTCGACGATGAAGAGATGGTTCGAACTGCCGTACACAGGAATCCAAACTCAAGCCCGGAGTCAAAAGCCTCTGCGCTCCTTCTCGGAATCGAGAGTGATATCGATGATTAAGAAGGATAAGGATGAGTTTCTCGCCAATTGGTATCTCAATACCGGCGAGCTTGAGAAGGCATCAGAGCTTATTCTTGCTACGCCTAAGCTCACAGGATTACTCCGACAGGTAGCGCTGGCCTACAGTGATCACGAAGATGTCGAAGCTACGATGCGACATTTTGAACTTGCTGTAGACCACGGCGACCTCAAATCTCTTCCATGGCTCATTGAACTTCTCGAGAACTTCAACCCGGGAGATCCCCGTATCCCAACGCTGAAGGCTGATCTCGACGCACGAGTTGCTCGCAAAGAATTTGATGTTATCTTCTCGCTCGGCAACATCGCCCTCACCCGCCAAGAGCATTCTCAGACGGTTCGTCTGTGGGCTGAATACTTAGGGACGAATAACAGCGATATCGACCTTAATCTGATGGGGCAATTGATGGAATTCCCCGAGGATGAGCACCTGTTGAAAGCACTTGGGTACTCGGGACAAGTAAGCGTTGAGAGCGTTGCTCAATTCCTCACCAAACGGTACTTAGACCTCATCGATATCGAGCCCGATGCATTAGCTGGATTCCTCTACTTCTGCCAGAAGTTCGAAGGCTATCTAGATACTCAACATATCAACGAGGGATTTTTGCTCACGAAGGCGCTGCATTTTGCTGAGGCTGGTGATGCGCTCTGGACATTTACCGGACTCTCCATGGCGCAATCGATAGCTGATCCACTAGAGACACGCTTTAGCGAACTCGTGGTTCAGAACGGTCTGAGTGATATTTCCCATTTAGTAAATGCGGATTTTGTAGAGCAGCCACCCGCTCGCGCACTTGATACTAGCAATCTAGTGAATCAGGGGACCCATGGTAAGCGAATCAGGGAGATCTACGATTTAGCGCAAGAGGCACAGAAAGCAAATGAGAATGAGCGCGCTATGGATCTCTGGATTGAGGGCGCTACTTTGGGGGATTCCAATAGCTTTTACAACTTCTCGATTGCGCTTGGAAATGAACTTGGGATAACTGCCAATTTCTTTGGTGCGATGGGCGCTGAAGGCCAGGTATGGGGAAATCTTTCCAAGAGTATTCAGATGAATGACATGAAGCCTTTTGAAGAAGAAATCCACTTTCTAGAAGAGCCACTTACGCAGAATGTGATTCGACCATTCCGTCAACGACTTGGGCTGAAGGATGCTGGTAATTCCTCGCTTATCCCCAAGGCTACTCCGGCGTCACTTCAGCGAATTTGTGATGTCTTGGATTTTGAGCTCTACCAATATCTGAAAATTGCTGAGAATGTCATGACACTCCCCTATCTTCATGAGGGCACTGTGTTCCAGGTTCTTCTTGAACTTGTTGAGGATGATGGAAAGGAATTCCTCCTCGTACATTCACCGGTTCTCATCGGCGAAGGCGAGTTGACGCCAATGGAGAAGAACATTCTCAAGATGACAACGCGTGAGGCCTACTTGAGAATGCCACACTCGAATTTCCTCACTCTCCACGCATTCAACAATATTCCAAAGGCGCTGCACCCTACATTCTTCGTGAATAACGAGCGGGTATCTGAAATCTGGTCGGTAATCGGGCCAAGGCCTGAGGAGATGGTCATTGAGCTCATCCCGCTAGAGAAAGAACAGAATCGATTCTCTTGTGGAATTGCCATCGACCTACAACTTCAATCTGATCACCTGCACACCGCCATTCAAGAGTCTGTTCGGCAGGTAGCCTACGTCTCGCAAAATATGTTGGATCTTCAAAAAGAATCACATGAGCTTTTCGGGAAATGCTTCACTCACTCACCACTCTCTGAGGAAGTTCGAGACGCTCTCGTGGTCAGCGAAGCAGAACAAATAAAAGCGGGAGTGATTGTGCGCGCTCTTGAGAGAGCACAGCAAAAGGCTGGAGATGATGAGGATCTCTCAGCGCTGGAAGAGCTTGCGAAGAACGGCGTTCCCCTCGCAAGTCGGTTAGCCCTTACTGTCCCAGATAATGCGAGCTACATTAAAGACGTCGCAAAGTTGGTCTTAACTCTTGCTCCTACCTATCAGGAAGATGTGATTCTTCGTGAGGGGCTCAATGCTCTCGGCTGGAATCTTCGCCATCTAGGCGAAGAGCCTCTCGCCGTCGAGTGCTTCTTAGCCAGTGCGAAGCTGGGAAGTGGGAATGCGCTATCCACTATCACCTGGGGCTGGCTTTTAGAGGGCAAATATCAAGAGGCGGTCGATTTCTACAAGTCAGTCAATTACCTGGTGATGACCACGAGGAACAATCCCAGTGACTTCACGCAAGCGCCGAATGCGCGGAGCAACAATGCGCTCAACCTTTGGGCCCTAGGAGCTGATCCCAACCACTTGAGATCAATCTGGAGTGATGAGTACTTGCAAGGCGACCACGTTGAATCGAAGTTCTACCCGATTCTCATCGATTACGAACTTGGGCTAGAAAGAGAAGCGCTCGATGCTCTGAGGGCGCTAAATCGCCAACAATATGAAGAGTTGATTGAAACCTTTACTGAAAACGAAACGAATCAACTCTGGTTTGGTGACTTGTGCCGACGATCACTCGCGCTACTGAAACAGGTTAATTAATCCTGCCAGCCAAAGATCTCTTGAGCACGCTGACCACCAAAGCGTTTCATGATTTCGTCATCCAACGTATTCGCGGTCTCAGCTACGGCAATAATTGATTGCCCGAGGACTTCGTCAACGAGGGTATTGAGAGCAAGATTCATCACGCAGATGACATTTACAGTCCCTTTGTCATCGCCAGGGAAAACCATCCATTTGGTGAAAATGCTTTGATCACCGGTCTCGATGAGGAAACGAAAGAGTTTGTCGTCATCTCGAGCACCTAAGACGACAGGAGATGAAACGGAAACAATTGGGAATTCGGTGTCGCCAAAATCCGTGTTGATCCAAGCCTCAATCAGAGCAGATTCTTCTCTGAGCGCCCATCGGAATGTGCCATCGTCCTGCTGGCTTTCGATGAGGGTTCCAGGGAATACTCGATTGATGATCTCTTCCAACTTTAGCTCTGCAGGACTTTTCGCTGGCTTCTTCTTATCAAACAGCCCCATTGCGACTCCTCTAAAACTCGGTTTTGCGAAGTGTAGACGGGGTGTGTTCGCGATGTAAACCTTTGAAAGTGAGCAATTCGCCCTAATTTGGCCAAGCGAGTTTGATTACCGCGCTCTTATTCCAAGAATTGATGCGCTTGCCCTGACTTCCTCCGTAGATTTGGGATTATTAAATACTGCAGTTCGCACATCTATATCCTTATCGATTGCCAAAGATTCTAGAATTTCAATCGTTGAAGCTGGATGTTCTGCCACCGAGCAACGAATCTCGCTCAGCTCATCTTTGCTATACATTTCAAGTAGTTTCGGCGAGATTGCTGGGTTCTGCGCTAATTCAGATCTTAGTTCATCCCACTCATCACTTGCGAGTAGCTCACTAAGAACCTGCTCTGAGCTCGCATTTCTCCCGCATCGCAGTTCGAACGACTCAATAGGTGATCGTTTCCACATCTCCTCCCAATAATCTTCTCCAAGAGACCCTCCAATTTTTTTCAAAATTGATAATCCTAATTCATATATTTTTAATTGAATTTCATCAGAAAAGATTGAAAGTTTGTCAGGCCAAGAAAGTACAACTGTGACTACTTTATTTACATTTTCTTTCTCTAAATTTCTTTCGGCTTCAAGTATTTCCTTGACCAGTTTAGTTTGATCCTCAAAACTAGCAGCTTCAATATGGTCCAAATTAGGTACAGTTGAGTCCTCAAATTGAGCGTACTGGCGAAATTGCTCAGCCTTCAATATTTCTTCTAGTGATCCATATTTATGAGAACACGGTATACCTAGAACTTCAAACAATGTTTGATATGTCTCAGCTATATAGTTCTCAGCGATTGCCTCTAACTCTTTGATAAGCCCATCATGAACAAAATGAGCAAGTGGTATTCCTATATCGTTATACTTTATAAAATCGGCCAACAACTCTGAATCTCTATAGTTCATATACAAATCTGAGAGAACCGAACATTCGATTTCAAAATTCGATCTTTTATTCACTACATACTCCACTCAAATCACAATCTTGATATTGAAAATTTAGATTCACAAACATTTTGATGTGTTAATCTGTGACCTAAGATACTATCTAACCGTTTGATGACACAAGAATTTGAAGGAATCGAATATGAAGATCCCCGAAAAGCGCAATTCTCTGAAATCTAAGTACACACCTGAGCTTGGTAAGGCAAAACAGGAGCTGTATCGAAAAGCCCATAAGCACCTCGATCGTGCCACAGCCAAAGGTTCGCATATCGAAGTGATTGCCATATTGGAATCCCTCATGAGTGACAGGCTAGAAAGCGCCATTTCTTCGATAACTGGAGAATCGCAAGCCGTCAACTCATTAGGGTCTTTGGTTTCCAAATTCCACCAAATACATCCAATTGATGACGAATTGCGACTTAGGCTACGCGAGTGGAATCGTCATCGCAGCCAGATAATTCATCAGATGGTGAAGCTCACTGAAAATCACACGCCCACTTGGGCAGAAAGAATTACGTTTGCGCGCAGAGTCGCGTCGGAGGGGAAGATTTTACTTAAAGATCTGCGAAGAGCTACAGACAAAGTGATAAGGAGTTCTAAGCATTTCGACGAGTAGAAAGCTATCTTGGGTATTATTCAAAGTTTCTAGAATCAAAATCAAATTCTAATCAGCTCATTCATTTATTCCCATTAAAATCGCGCTTGCTTTAATTTCCTCAGTAGCACTTGGATTCCAGTAAGCCGCCGTACGAACTTCAAAATCGGTATCTTTTGCTAATTTTGCTAATACAAGCGGTCCGACGTCGGGGCGCGCTGCGATTTTCAAACGAATTCCTTGGTGTTCATGATTATGCCATACTTCTAACAAATCTGAAGGAATATTTGGATTACCAATTAAATGTATGATAACGCTTACATAATCAAAATCTTCTACAATTTTCTCTAAAACTTCCTGCTTTTGTGAACTTGCTGCAACGCTATTCACAAATGATTCCCAGGCAGTTCCCCATGGATCGTCTTCTTCATACAAGCCATATAGGAATTCTTCGCCTAATTCAAACATTTTTACCTGTAAATCAGATTCCAATTCCGAGCAGTTGTTAGGCCACGATAAGACAGCCGCTTCAATATTTCCCAAGATTTCGATATTGAACTCTACTATCCATTCTTCAATAGCGAGCAAGGATTCCAAAATAGCTAATTGATCCACTAACGATTTTTGCTCAAAATCTTCGTACTCATGCATGGATAAATCGTCCAATTAGTTCTCCACAATCACTCTAAGCAGTGCTGACTTATAAAAACACTAATCGAAGACTGATAGTAGAGGAAGTTTGGCATCAATAATTTGTTGAGATTATTCTAGAAATATGACAAATCGGGCGTTCAATTAGCTCGCTTTTGTCAGTCTTAATTCCTAAGATTCCCACATGGCCAAAACAATCAACATCAAATACAAGGGCGAGAGCGCAGTTTTCTCCTATCGTCCCATCGACCGTGGCATGTTGTATGGCAAGCGACGTCGAGTGGCTTTCGATGAACAGGGTAACGAGTGCGCCAAAGCATCGCTTCTGCTCGATGGTTCGCTTCTCATCAAAAGCGGTATGACAGCTCAGGGTTATTTCACTCCCGACCAAGTGTGGGTACCGCAAGGCGAGCTCGAAGCAATAAATGCTGATGGTTCTACGCCGCAACTCTTCCCCGCGACAGTCGGTGAAGAGGTTGAGGCAAGTGAGATAGACCCACGCGATGCCCTTGAGATGCGTTTTACAACGACTTACTCGCTAGAGCCTGAAGATCTGCCTGCAGGGATTAAAAAGTCTTTGGATGAGGGAACAGTACTTACCTTCCCATTCAATCCTAAGGCCGATTACAACGTTGAGACGGGAATATTGGTCGGAAACGACAATGGCTACTTCGCCCTAATAGGCGAGAAAGTGGAGTATGAATTTCTGCAGTTGGCTTCGGTCGTATCCGTGAGCGACGAATCTGCAAGTGAAGGTTCTGATGATCTCGACTTTGAGATGTTCTAGGAGTAGCTCATGAAGATTCATTTATCTAATTCAGCGAACCGTGATGCGACGGTGGTAGCAACCTCAAAACCTGCTCGCGAGAAAACCATCCCAGCTAAAGGTGGCGCTCCTGTCACTTTCCAACGTTACGTTGCCGCTGGCGAAAATAAACTCAATGAGGTACTATTAAAGCAATTCGGCGGACCGTACTCCCAAGCTCTCATCGATGCAGACCCGGAGATCGATTTCGAGATGGTGGGTCGGGTTATCGATGGAACGCAATCTGTACTTCTTGATAAAGAGAACAAACCTCTTTTCTGTGCTCCTGAGATATTCGAAATCATCTACGCGCCCGACGGGAAGGAGATGGAGCGACGTACCCCCGTTGATGCTCCACCAAATGTCAGTGACGAGATTCCGGTTAAGTGGACTGGGCGATTGATTCCCCGTGCTGACTTAATCCGCAAATATGGGATTAAGCGCACGATGCAGCTTCACCATGTAGATGGTGTTACTTTCGATTTCCTACTTGCGATAGCAAAAGAGCTCGATGAGAAGAAATCTGTGATGCTTCTTGCTGCGGGAGAGAGCGGCAAAGATCCCTTGATTCTTCAGATGAATGGAAGTCCTTACCGTGGTTTTCTCGACGGTCGAGTGGAGGGTGAGAAGTTCATCCTCTTACTTCACCTCTCTGCCATGGAGCTCAAGAAGCCAGCCCCTAAGGCTGAAAAGGACGGTGAGTGAGCGTGGCAAAACTTGGAAAAGGTGTGATCAATGCCCAAGGTAGCTTCACAAATAGCGCCAAGCTCAATCAAATCATCGCCTATCGCAAAGTGATCGCTTCGACCTACGTGATTGCGACGCAGAGCGACATCGAACTGAAACTGAATATCCCACTCCTGGTATCCACCAAGATTGATGGAGAACTGTGGTTCTTGCTCTTTGAAAAAGAGTGGCTCCTTGTCTCTTCAACCGGTAAAACTATCTCTGGTGCGATAGAGATAATCAAAGCTGCTGAGAACCTCGATAAGGAGAGTATCTACGCGGGTGAATTCTTTGTTGCCAAGGATGGGCGAGCGCGTGTATCTGATCTGGCGATGGTCTTAGCGCAAGGAGATAAGGCTGATACGAAGTCGCTGCAGTTTGCAATCTTTGACATTGTCTCCTCGCCAACGCTCTCTGCTATTGGTAGCCCATATGCACAACGCTACGAAGCGCTTAACGGAATTCCCAAGGGTGAGAATCTTTTCGTCGTTGAAACAACTGAGACGGCGAGCGCAAAAGAGGTCGCCGACATCTTCTCGCAGAGTGTGATCACTGCTGGGAATGAAGGCTTAGTTGCACGTGCTAACGATGGCCGGACTTTCAAAATCAAGCCAACGAAAGAGATCGATGCTGCGATTATTGGGTTTACTGAGCGACGTAGCGCCGACGGCACCCTTATGGTCCGTTCCCTCCTCTTTGGTGTTCTCAAGGATGATGGGCATTGGATTCCCATCTCAACCACAGGGAATGTAGGCGACAATTCAGCCCGGACCGAGCTTTATGCTCGCTTAAAGGCGAATGTTCGGCCTAGCTCATATCGACGAACGAGTGAAAGTTCTGGAGTCCTCTATCAATTGGTCCAACCGACCATCGTTGCTGAAGTGAAATGTATGGATCTGCAGATGGAAGATTCGCAGGGGAAACCGATTCGCCATCCGAAACTATCCCTCTCAGACTCTGGGTGGGCTGTTGCCGGATGGGCGAATAGCGCCGCAGTTCATAACTCGACCTTAATCAGAACTCGCGATGATAAGAGCCCCACTCTCTCTGATGTCGGCTGGGACCAGATCACTCGCCACTTACCTGTCGATGAAAGTGGCGAAGAAGCAGCCTTAGCGCCGAGTGAAGTGATACGTCGCCAAGTGTGGACGAAGGAGAGTGGCGAGAAGGTGGATGTACGCAAGCTTGTGGTCTGGAAGACCAACAAAGTCGCTGCCGGTTATCCGGCCTTTGTCGTGCACTGGACCGATTACTCCGCCACTCGAAAATCCCCGCTCGACCGCGAAGTTCGTTTAGCGCCGAGCGAGAGTGAAGCGATGAAGATCGCAGAAGCGATGATTTCTGAGAACATCAAAAAGGGCTGGAGCGAGCGAACCGCTTGAGAGTAATTGACGATCGCTTAATCATCTCGCCGCAAGATGTGATTGCGGAGCTCGAATGTAGCCATCGTTTACATCTTGAGTGGTCGGTGATCAATGATCTTCTCCCGGCTCCTGATGTCGAAAAGAGCGCTGAACTTGAGCTACTTGCTAATCAAGGTCGGGCGCACGAGGCACGAATAGTCGAGAAGTTACGTTCATCGGGCACCTTTCGAAATATCGGAGAACCATCATTTACGCATGCCGCGCTGGAAGAGGCTGCAAATCGCACTAAAGCTGCTGCAGAGGAGGGTGTCGACACTATCTACCAAGCTGCTTTCTATACCAACGGGATGATGGGCTTCGCTGACTTTCTTATCCTGCAGAGAGATGACAATGGTGCTCCGCTCTGTGATCTATCAGGGCGGAACATCTACAACCCAGTCGACGCTAAATCTGCTCGAAGCGCCAAACGCGCAGCCGCGCTCCAAGTGGCGACATATGCCGCTTTAATGAAAGAGATTGGCTACGCCACGCCGTTACAAGTTCATCTCTGGCTCGGTGGTGAGAATGAGTGGAACGCAGCTGCTAGCGATCTCCTCGACCTCGCAGAGTTCTTCATCGAACGGGTTCGCAACCGAGTCAACGGCTTCACAGCGATGCCCCAGCCGCTCTGGGCGCCACCCCGTGAATCTTGCGTACGTTGTCGATGGGCTACCTCGTGCGACACAGGTCGACACGATGCTCTCGATATCTCGCTCGTGCAAGGAATCCGATCCACCACTCGAAACGCACTGGTTGCTCACGGGATGTCGACTCTCCACGAGCTCGCTCGTGCCAAAGATGAGATGCGCCCTATTGAACCCAAAGAGGTCTCTCGAGAGACCTTCGCAAATTTGCGCGAACAGGCTGATATCCAACTTCGAGGCTTAGGGCTACCCAAACCGCTCTTCGAAGTTCGCGATGCCACAGCCTTGGAATTGCTTCCTAACGCTGATGCTGGAGATATCTGGTTCGACATGGAGGGTGACCCCTTTGCGCACGAAGGAGATGGGCTCGAATACATGTTCGGAGTCCTTGCGCTCTCTACTCTCGTTCCAGAAAGCACCCATTTCCTCACCTTCGATGCGAAAAATAGGGATGAAGAGAAGCTCGCCTTCAAAGGATTCATCGAATATGTATTAGAACGCAAGGCGAAATATCCAAATATGCATATCTATCACTACGCCTCGTATGAAGTCAGTGCGATGCTCCGGTTGGCCCAGAGACATGGAATTCTTGAATTCGAAGTCGATCAACTTGTGCGAAAAGGTATCTTCATTGATCTCTATTCGATTGTTCGAAAAGCTTTTCGGTTTTCGACGGAATCACTTTCTATCAAATACATCGAGAAACTATTTTGGGAGCAAGAACGCGATATCGATGTAAAAACTGCGGTTGGTAGCGTCATCGAATTCGAAAGAGCTCTAGGTGTGCTCGCTGAAGGTGATAAGGAACAATTTGAAGCGATAGTTGAAGAGATTCGAAAATATAACCACGACGATGTGAAATCCACTCGCGCTCTCGATCTTTGGCTTCGCACTCAAGCTGCAGTGCTTGGAGTGACTACCAAAGTGCGGGAAGAGGAAGAGAGCTATGAGGTTAGTGACGAGCCCGAGTTAGACCGCGTAGAGCCAATCGCTCTGCAACTGCAGAGATACCTTCCGGAGAAACGTGAGAACTGGGATGAGGTGCATCGGGGAATTTCGCTCACAGCCGCTGCAATATCTTTCCATCACCGCGAAGCGCGACCTGCTTGGTGGGCGATCTTCGATCGAGTCACTGCACCAGAGGAAGATCTCGACTCCTTTAACGATGTGTTAGTCCCAACCTCTGTCGACGCTACCGGGTGGGCGAAGGTCGGCCGCCAACGAAATCATCGACGAACACTGGCAATCTCTTCCGAGGGTGTCGACCTTCGCCAAGTCCTTGATTTCGAACATACCCCGATGGTCCTCTATCGCCACGCCCCCCTCGGATTTAGGGAGGTCAAGGGCAGCACCCGTGGTTTTGCTGAAGCCAAAATCCTCGAACTTCAAGAGGATTACGCCATCCTCGAGGAAACAGAGCGGAAAGGCTCGGGCATTTGGGATGAAGTACCGATGGCTATCTTGCCTGGGGCTCCAATACGCACCCACCACATCGAGGCAATTCTCCGTGATGAGCTCGGTGCATCCACACTCTTTCGAATCGAGAACAACCAACAAGTCTTCCCCGAACTTGCCTGGTGCGATGTGCTCCTTCGACGAAGACCTCGTCAGATTAGTGGTGTACTCGATAGCTCAAATAACTCGATTGAGAAAATTACCAATGCTCTCCTCGATAGCGCTAACAGTTATGTAGCAGTCCAGGGTCCCCCTGGAACAGGAAAGACGTACGTGGGTGCCAATGTGATTGCAAATCTCGTGCGCAAAGGATGGCGCATTGGCATCGTCGCCCAGTCACACGCAGTTGTCGAACATCTTATGAACACAATCCGCGAGAAGAACCCACATATACCAATGGCGAAGAAAGGACAATCCCCTCAAACACAACCCGCATATCATGTTGATGATGTCGCGGCGTGGGCGAGTTCAATGATGGATACCGGATATGTCATCGGTGGCACTGTCTGGACTTTCAGTAAATCCGACGTTCGCCTACTCAACTTAGATTTGATGGTTATTGATGAAGCAGGCCAATTCTCGCTCGCTAATTCCCTAGTAGCGATCTCGGCTGCACAACGAGCCCTGCTTCTGGGTGATCCCCAACAACTTCCCCAGGTCAGCCAAGGAAAACATCCGGAACCCGTCAATGAATCGGTCTTGGCTCATATCCTTGGAGGGCGGAAGACACTTCCTGCTGATTATGGCTTCTTCCTCGATGTTACCTATCGCTTACATCCACTTCTCGCGCAACCAGTCTCAAGGCTCCAATATGAGGACAGACTCCACTCAGATGCTCGGTGCGAGCGTCGTTCACTTGAGGGAATCAAGCCAGGTCTTCACATACTTCCAGTAGAACATTCTGGTAATACTGTGAAGTCAGTCGAAGAAGGCGAAGTCATCCTCAAGCTTGTTGCTGATCACTTGGGGAAGTTGTGGACCTCGGTGGATAGTGGTGGCACCCCAACTGCTCCGCGGCCCATCACCGAGAAAGATATCCTGATTGTTACGGCGTACAACGCTCAAGTTCGCTATCTGAAATCTATTCTGAAAAAACGAGGATGGCCAAACATCCGCGTAGGAACCGTTGACAAGTTCCAAGGACAAGAAGCCCCGTTGGTCTTTGTCTCGATGACTACATCCTCAAGTGAAGAGCTTCCTCGAGGGATCGAATTCTTGCTCTCGCCCAATCGCCTCAACGTAGCAATCTCTCGCGCTCAGTGGGCCTGCTATATGGTGCACTCGCCCAACCTTCAAGTGATGGCGCCGACTACTCCAAATGGCATGATTATGCTCGGTAAATTTATTTCACTTACAAAAGATATGAAATAAATAATTTCACCAAGATACCTAAAGACTATTCGGTACTTTGAATTTTCTTTTTGTTACGAAGAAAATTGATTGCCCTTACCAGATGTGAATCTGCGGGTTGCTCGGAAATACCTCGCAGAGTTGCGGTAATCCTGATTTCATCCGATGCGCTGGGATTGTAGAAGGCCATCGTTCGTACCAGCTGGCTTTCATCTAAAGATAAATTTACAAGAGTTTCCTCACCAACATTCGGATTCAAGGCAACCAAGCACCTGACTTGTTCCTGAGGATCTTCAGCCAATATCGAGAGAATTTCTCTAGGGGCCATTGGATTTTGAGCTATGTAATCTCTTATCTTCGCGTCCCCGTTCTCCATCAAAATTTCTAGTATCGAAGGGGTTACTTTAGGATGACGCGCGACATAACTCTTTAAATCGTCATCCGAAGCCGCTTCTTCAATAATTGACAGCGGCGTATGTGAGTTCAGCAATACCGCAACTTTCACTTCAGTTTCCTCATCCTTGAATAATTCAGCCAAAATTTCTTCAGAACAAATGGGATTTATTGCTACAGACTTTCGTATGTCAGGATTGGAGTCTTTCGACAATTCTCCCAGCAAAGTAGATGCATTCCTATTTAGCGCTACTGAGGCGCAAATATAAAATTCACCGACTTCCATCAACTCGCGTAACCGTGTTGGGCTCGTATTTGGATTTAAGGCCTCCATTTCTCGTGAATTATCAGAAAGATTCACTTCGGCTTCGATCTCTTCATCTGCAACAACTTCAAATTTAAGACTGTTAAGCGAATTCAATACGGTAGGGGGAGTCTGCGCATTCTTAAGTAATGCACCTACTAGAGTCCTCGGGCTCAGCACAAATTTCCGGATAGGTTCCGCATCATATCGATCGGACCCTAGGCCATGCTCGTGTTCATCTTCATCGTCGGGCTCACGCTGTTCTCGGGCCTCGCGCTGCTGCCGCCCCTCCTCCAGAACCTGATGGGCTATCC
>SXGQ01549681.1_pt1 | contig 23193 bp, 14 predicted proteins | sample 3178371 | NCBI WGS metagenome assembly SXGQ01 (sample SAMN11356859, study PRJNA531348) | freshwater metagenome | isolation source: freshwater sample F1-20 | place: China: Fuxian Lake, Yuxi | collected 2017-12-25 | reverse complement strand
GGAGGGGCATCAAATACTGCATCGGCAAATAATGCTGCAGTATTTGGAAACTCAAATACAGTAGCATCTACCGGATCTTTGGTATCTGGAGAGGCAAATAGTATATCCGGTGGCTCAACAAATCTTGTTGGAGGAAGAGAACACCTATCATCTGCAAATAACTCCCTTATAACCGGAAGAGAAAACGAGGTAGAGGGAGATTTTAATGCTGTAACAGGTTATGTTTCTGATGTAGATGATGATGGAAATATAGTATCTGGAACAAAGAATTATGTTCGTGGAAATTATAACGCCGTATCTGGAGAGGAAAACTCAGCAGATAATGACGGTGGAATTAGCGCAGATGCACAAAGAACAAATATATCTGGCTTTAAAAATTCTATAAAGTCAAAAAATTCAATATCTGCTGGAACTCAAAATCTAACTAATTTTGGTGCAGATGATTCAGCAGTATTTGGAGTTGGCAATGGAGTATTTGGAAAAGCCTCATTAACATTTGGTGTTGATTCATTATCAAAAGTACAGGGTGAATTTGCTCATGGATCTGGAAAGTTTGCCGTAGTTGGCGATGCCCAAACAAGTGAATATACCGTAAGGGGTAAGATTCTTAATCCATTTGGTCCACCAGGATTAGTTCTCAGCATTGATGGTCTTGGCGCAAATTATAGTATGGATTTAAATTCAGCATACCACATATCTGTAATGTTGGTTGGAAAATTAGCTGGACCAATTCAAGAAGTTGGAGCATATAAGATTGAATCAATGGGGTTTGGACCAGTTACAACTCCAGCCCCAGGATCAATATCTGCTCCACTTATTACCTATATATCAAGAACACCTTATTTTACTGCTGGACCGGGATGGGTAGGGGCAACAATGACCCTTGGAGGAACAAATATAATACAAATAAATGTATTTGATAATCACCCCGCACTATCCTTCTATCCATCTGCTTGGGTTGCAACAGTAAAGCTAACTACTTGTAAATTTTAGAGGATAATATGCCAATTGAAATTGACAATGATAATAATGAAATTAGAATTGATGGCTATGAATATGCTACAACAAAAGTTGCAGTAAAAAGCTATGGCATATCCTCTGAAAGTAGTCAAACAGGAAATTCTGCAGATCTAAGACTGACAGACTCCGATGGTTATACCGACAATGTAACTTTTGTTGGCGGTACAAACGTTACAATAATAAGAACAAATGAAAATACAATTACATTTTCAACGGCAGATATTGATACCAATACAAAGTATTCTGTATCAGCAGAGACAAGTCAAACAGGAAATTCTGCAGACTTAAGGTTAACAGATACAGATGGCTATACTGATAATGTAACTTTTACCGGCGGAAGTAACGTAACAATAGTTAGGACTGATGCAAATAAAATTACAATTTCTGCATCAGCAAACGATACAAATACTACATATGGTATTTCAGCAGAAACAAATGCTACACCAAAATCAGCGGACTTAAGACTTACCGGATCTGATGCATCAACAGACAATGTAACTTTTGTTGGTGGCACAAATGTTAACGTAGTAAGAACAGATCAAAATACGTTAACTATAAATTCTTCCCAGCCAGCATTTGGAACAATGTCAGATGGAAATGTATCTGCAGTTGCAGATCAGGCAAATGATACATTTACTTTTGTTGCCGGAACAGGAATTGGGGTATTGGTAAACGGCCCAGCAGATTCTATGACAATATCAAATACTGGCGTAACCCAGTTTAATGGTGCAACGGGAAATATTTCTTATAATTCATTTGGATCAATATCTGATGGTTATAATATTGCAACTGCAGATCAGGCAAATGACTCTATATTGTTTGTTCCCGGATCTGGTATAGGAGTTGTTGTAAATACACCAGGTGATAATGTAACAATATCAAATACTGGCGTAACTCAGGCTGTAGCTGGAACAGGGATTTCTGTTTCTGCTGGAACGGGAAGCGTTACAATAGGTAACACTGGTGTTACTGCCATAACAGCAGGAACTGCCATTACAACATCTGGCTCAGGAAATGTAACAGTAAATAATGATGGCGTAACTACATTTAATGGCGCAAAGGGAGCAATAACATATAACTCATTTGGAACCATGTCAGATGGAACAAATACAGCGGCCGCAGATCTTGCAAATGATACATTTACCTTTGTTCCAGGAACTGGCATTGGAGTTTTGGTCTCATCTGCATCAGATAATATAACAATATCAAATACCGGCGTTACATCGCTAAATGGTGCAACTGGAGCAAGACATACCTATAGTACATTTACAGATGGTACAACTCCAACTACAGCAAGCGCTGGCAATACAACCATGACCTTGACAGGATCAAATGGAATAAAAGTAACAACAAGTCCTAATACTGCCACAATAACAATGACAGAAACAACCCTTGTAAGGGTATCCGATCTTACTATAGCAAAGGGTTCAACTGCAAATGTCATTGCTACAGGCTCTATTTCTCAAAACAAAACTATAGAAATATCTGGAATAATAATGTTTTCATTTGCAGTTTTGCCTCCAGCAGTAAATACATTTGATATTATACTTTCTACTGGAACAGGAACGATAGGTGCAAATACATCAAAAGCTGCAATAGGATTTACATGTCATGTTGCTGATACAGTAGGAACACTATTGGAGGCATCAAAGCAGGATCCTAGCGCAACATACCCTCAGCAAATTGCAAATACAAATATTCATGTAATTAGATTCTCAGGAATATTTCAGACAGATGGTACCACAGCAACCACTCTCATTGTTAGTATGAAAAATAATAACAATGGTGCAGGTACAGAGGATCTTATAGTTTATGCTAAATCATTTATAAGATATAATGAAATTTAATTATTTTAGTATAATGAAAAACAGTGACAAAATTGAACTTATACTTAGGATGCCACGGAAATGCTGACAAGGACGGCTTTATTTATTGTTCTTCTAATAATAATCTGCTGCTAGATCTATCTACGGTTCCTGCTGAAAAGCAGCAAAAGCTAATGAACTTCTTAGATAGCGCAGCAGATCTTTTCTCTGGGCCAGTAGAAAATTATAACAAAGCATTTAATGTTATTAATTTTTTGCATCGAGATTTTGGTATATTTAGTTCAGATAAAATTTTAAAAATTCAGAAATTCTTTCAGATGCATAAAGAATGCGGAATTTACCTTGTGTTAATACCGGAGAAAAAATGAGTGACGAAATAGAAATTCCAAAAAACTCTTCTTATCTTGATAATAAAAAGCAAGAAGCAAAGATCAGATTCTCTGGAGTCATAGAGGAATATAAAAAGTTATTAGCCGACAAAACTCATCCTGACAACCAGACACAAGCCTATCATAACAATGTCAAATCAATTTTAACAAGGCTATTGACAACGGCTGACGAGTTGGATAAGGTAGTACCGGGTGAAGGAATATTCGGCCTCATTATTCTTTCCCTTCGCTCCTCGTTAAAAACGAGGGATGAGCTGGTAAAAAACGAGGTTAAGTTAAGAGAACTTGAAAGGGAGTTGAAAAAACTCAAGAGGTAAATATGGATAAAGATGTAGAGAGAGCAAGACACTTCTTCTTCATTCAAAAAATCCAAGTTGCAGAAATCAAAAAGACCCAGATTGGGTCTTTTGACGTATTTGACGTTTATCCAGAATTTGGAACAAAGCTGTCCAAACTTGCAAAATCAATTGGAGATTTTGCACTTTACATGGGATCAATGAGTGAGCCAAACGGTGAGATCAATTACCAGACAGGTTCCTACAAGATTTCGATCCAAAGAAGGGACGTTGACCAGATGCTCCTAAGTCAAGCCCTAGCCCTCCTGCCCGCTTCGGCCCTCTCCCCTATGGTGCTTGGCTGCACCGCGCTAGGCGGGCCGCTGGTAGTGGATCAAGGGGCCGTACCTAATACCCTTGTGGCAGGTGCCCCCGGCGCAGGAAAGAGTACGCTGCTAAAGGTAATGGTTGAGTGCCTTTTGACATCTGGTGTTGCAGTAACAATAATTGACCCTAAAATTGTAGACTTCAATGAATTTAGCAAAAGACGTTCCTGTACGGTTGTTTCCGATCCTGATGATTTCGGAAGAACGCTTGATTCTATTATAGATAGGATGAATACAATTTATTCTCTTTTGAGCAAAAGAGGATATGTCTCTGCAGTCCAGAACAATATGATGAGTTCTCAGAAGATTTGCCCATATGCCTTAATTATTGATGAGTGGTCAGATGTTTACCTTTCTGACAAAAAGAATCTAAACAAGGTTCTTACAATTTCCCAAAAAGGTAGAGCCGCAGGAATCTCTGTTATCCTAGCAACACAGCGTCCATCATCATCAATTCTTCCAGGTCAAATTAAGGCAAACTTTACAGGAAGAATTGCAATGAGAGTTTCTTCAGATATGGAATCAAGAATTATTATGAATTCTTCTCTTGCAGCAAATATAACTGAGCCAGGAATGGCGTACTATATAGACCAGAGCTGTAGGCAGCCCGTCTATTTTAGAGTTGCAAAGAATGATATTGCAAAAATTGAGCCACAGCAAAAGGGTACGTCATTTTGGTCAAATTTAATTTCAATATTTAAGTAATAAAATGAAAATTGCATCCAGAACAGACATAGCAAAGCAAGTAAAGATATTAGAGCTTGCATCACAATTTGGAATTCAGCTTGAATCAACTTCAGCAGGTAATTTTGATTACCGTTGTCGTTGCCCATCTGTAGATCATAAACATGGAAAAGAAAAGACATCTTCTTGCTATATAAACTCAAGAGATAATAATTTCTTTTGTTATGGATGCAATCAGGGTGTTTCATCAATTGACTTTTATATGTTTTGCACAGGCAAGACATTCTCAGAAGCAATGGTTGAAATGAGGTCTATGGTTAAAAATCCAGGAGCATATCAAGATGTAATAGAGCAAAAAAGGGTTGCCTTTCCAATTCTTTTAAATACATCTGCAATAATTAGAGAGTTTCTTTCAAAGAACCCAGGCCAAATAGATAATATGTCTGGACTATTGAGAAAAATAGATCGTATTTCTTTTGAAAGCTCAAAGGAAGATCCTGATAAAATAGAAAGACTAAATGAAAAATTGAAAAAAATGCTGGAGTCAAAATGAAAACCGTAATTTGTGGCGATACCCACATAGGCGCTGTGTTTGGTCTTGGAAGAGCAAACGGATCTGGTGGAAACACCAGAGTTGATGATTACGAGCGTTCCTTAAACTTTATAATTGACTACTGCATTTCAAATAATGTTGAAGTATTTATTCAGACTGGAGATCTTTTTGAAGTAAGAAATCCAACCACTGAGCATATTCAAATTGCAGATCGTGCAATAAAAAGACTTTCTGATGCAAATATCTTTACTGTAGTCATAATGGGAAATCATGACTACAGAAAGACTGGAGATAGCTATACCAGCGCATTAGCAACAATGCAGGCAAACTCCTACAAGAATGTTAGAATTCTTCTTAAGCCAGAGTCAATAATCTATTCAAATAAAAATGGCGAATCTCAAGCCATGCTTCTTATTCCATACCGTGACAAAAGAATGTATGCCGGTACCGGAGCAAAAGAATGCACAGATCTTTTTAACTTGCAGTTAAAAGAAATGGCAGAGAGAATACCAGATGATATCCCATCAATAGCCGTTGGTCACAATTTCTTCTTTGAGGGAAATTATTTTGATTATGGTGGACACGAAGTTCTTGTATCACCAGACTCCCTAAAGAATCTAAGTGGTGTGGTAATGGGCCATCATCATGAGTTTAGAAGAATTAGAAAGTCGGACCCAAAAGCTTATTATGTTGGCTCACTTGAAAAGACAAATTTTGGTGATGCAGATGTTGAGAAGTTCTTTTTAGTTTTTGATTCAGAAAAATCTGACTTTGAACAGGTCAAGATTCCAACCAGAGAACTATTTGATCTTTCTTTTGATCTTTCTGGATCTACAGCTTTTACTTATCTTCAAGATTATAGTGAGCAGATTAAAAAGTTCTCACCTGATGATAAAATTTGCAGAGCAAAAATTAAAATAAAAGATGGAACCCAAGCATTATTTTCAAGGGGTGAGATAGAGAAAACTCTTTATTCTGCTGGAGCATTTCATGTTTCAAAAATAATATGGGACGTTGAGCAGGTAAAGCTTGAGAAAGATAAAGAAATTCTTTCTCACAAAACAGACTATGAGGTATTTCAGGCTTTTGCAAAAACCCAAGGTCTTAATGACGATTTCTTAAACAAGCTTCTAGAAGAAGCAAAAAAGATTATGGTGTAAAATGCTTCCAAAGAAACTAAAGTTAGAAAACTTCTTTTCTCACAAAGTAAGTGAAATAGATTTTTCACTTTTTAACTCCGCACTTCTAGTTGGCTCTGTTGATGGAGATTATTACAGATCAAATGGATCTGGTAAATCTGCAATAATGGAATCAATCCTATGGTGTTTATATAACAAGTCCAGAGCAACAACAATGGACGATGTAATAACCTGGGGAGAAAATAAGTGTGAGGTTTCGTTGGAGTTTTCTCACGGTGACGGAACTTACCTTGTAAAGAGAGTTAGGCTAAGAAATACTTCTACTTCAACAGTAGATCTTTTTACTCTTGACTCAGAAGGAAAATGGAAGTCACTATCTGGCTCAACATCAGGAGAAACAAATGACAGAATCGTCAATCTTTTAAAGATTGATTATAAAACATTTGTAAATTCAGCTTACTTTAGGCAGAATGATATCTCAGAATTTGCAACATCAGAAGCTTCAAAGAAAAAAGAAATCCTTAAGAGTATTGTAGATATTTCAAAATGGGACTCTTTTGAAAAAGAAGCAAAGAAAAAAGCAAAAGATGTTCAAACTGAAATTGTAAAATATCAGGCAAGATATGACTCTTTAAATGCGGAAGTTCAAGCTCTTATTGCTAGTGAAGCAGAGCTTTTGACTGCTACAAAGATACTTGAGACAAAGTCAAAAGAGAAAGAGGATCTGCAGGAGTCTGTAGAGGCACTTTCTGAAAAGTATCTTAAGATGAAAAATAACATTGATACTGCAAGCTGGGATAAGGCAATCGCAGAGATAGCCTCTCTAAAGGCATCCGGAAAGGATCTAAAGGCTAGATTTGATCAAGTATTACAATCTCTTACAAAAAGATTAGAGAGAAGCGATTCGTTAGTATCAAAGATAAGCCTACTTGAAAAAAAGATCAAAACACTATCTTTTGACCCAGATGTTGAGCAAAAGATTGAGAGAATGTCAACAGAGTGGATTGAATATTCTGGATCAATTCAGCAATCAAAGATAAAGCTAAAAGAGCTTTCTGATGTTCATCTTCACACTGGAAAGTGTCATGTTTGTCTTCAGGAGGTAAATGAAGAAATTGCATCAAGATTGCACACAGAACATCAGTCAAGTGTTGATTACTATACAAAAAAGAAGGCAAATGCAGAGAAAAGAATTCAGTACCTATCAGAGCTGAAAAAAGAACTTGAGAAGCAAAAGGCAGATAACCTAGAAATAGAGAGGGGAAAGGAAGAGATTAAAAACCTTCTTTCTCAAAAAGAAATATTAAAAGAAGAAATCTCTGCTGGAGAAGAAGAAAAAGAAGATCTTTATTCAAGAATGGTAGAAGTAAAGAGAAAAATATCTGCAAATGAAGATATTTTAAATTCGCTAAAGAATGAAGATTTTCAAATTCTACACGATGATTTAAAGGCAGGAAAGGAAAAGCTTCAAGTCATTTCTAATGAAATACTGCAGGCAGGAATAAAGGTTGGCTCTCTTAGAGAGAAAACAGAGTCTTTATCGGCAAAGAAGATTGAGCTAAATGAACTAAAGAAATCTTTTGACTCAAAGAATGAGCAAATGGCAATCTTTGACAAAATGGTAAAAATGTTTGGAAAGAGTGGAATTCAAGCACTTCTTCTTGAGGCTGTAATTGAAGATCTTCAGAGAACAGCAAATAGAATTCTTTCTTCTATCTCTGATCAGTTTTCAATTTCTTTAGAAACACAGAGGGTTGGATCCGATGGTATTTCTACAGTAGAAACTCTTGATCTTAATGTAAAGAAAGATGGTGCTCTCTGCGGATTCTCCTCTCTCAGTGGTGGAGAGCAATTTAGAATAGCTCTATCACTTAGAATCGCACTGTCAGAAATCGCAACCCAACATGGCGGTTCTGCACTAGAGTTCCTGCTTCTTGACGAAATAAATTCACCTCTAGATAAAAGTGGTGTAGAGACTCTATTTGTAAATATAATAAAGCAGCTTGAAAATAAATATAAGATTTTGGTAATTACACATGATGACTCTCTAAAAGAAAGGTTTGAGAATGTTCTAGATGTTTCAAAAATAAATGGAGATAGCTCTATTTCTTTTTACACTGGTAATATATCTGCTTAAGATATGGCAATCATTCTTACAGTAGTTCAAAGCACAAATCAAATAATATCAGGTATACCAGAGTATGTCGAGGTAGAGACAAATGTACCGTCAGTTGTATTTTATACATTTGATGGTACAGATCCAACAATAGAATCTGAGTTTTTAACCGGAACAAGGCTTTTGCTTCCGACCTCTGCAAACAGCGTTCTCTTGAAACTTGTAGCTATAGCAGGATCAGAATCTTCTGATGTATTTGAGCATGAGTGGGGAACCATTCTAAATGCAATAACAAGAAGATTTGAAGAAAATCAAGGAATAAATATTCTTCCTCCAAATGCAGAAGTAGTTGATTCACTTGCTGTAACTGAGTCAGGTAGTCCAGCAAGAGAAACATCAATAGAATTTGTTGACCTTGAAATGAAGGCAACAGATAGAGATAAATATAAAAAATTTGACGGAGGAAAAACTAGCTTAGATTTTATTAATTTTAGACTTGAAATTTTAATAAATGAACAGCCATATCAATCAAAAGTATCTACGGTAAACAACAATCTTGATTTTGATCCAAAGGCAGGACTAGTAATAATTGATGGATCTACTCCAGAAAAAATGACAGCACAAGCTATAAAAATAATAAACAGGCCAACAGATACTATGGCACCAAGATCTGATTCCTATAATTTTAGGGTCGGGCTTGACTCTGTTCAAAGCAGCAATCTTGTAAGATATTTTATAAATCCAAAGACTGGAAAAATGGTCTTTTATTATTTTGATTCAAGAGAGTGCAGATGGATTCAATCTATTCAGCAGGTTGCACCAAGGCCATTGGATCTCGGCCAACAAGTTGGCAATCCAAAGGTTTTTTCCTGGATTCAGGATCCAATTATGAGTAAAATATTCTAATGCAAGACCAAAATTCAACACCAAAAAAAATAAAACTTTCAGTATCATCAATCAAAACATACGAGGACTGTCCAAAAAAATATTGGTATGGCTATGTAGAGAAGCCTCCAATAGAAAAGAAGCCATGGGTCCATCTTGAGTTTGGATCATGCCTACATTTAGCACTTGAGAATTTTCATGAATTCTTAATGGAAAATCAGCTACCATCAACAGAGTATCCAGGCCTAATGAAGAAGTGCATGGAGGCTGCAATAAAAGATTTCAATCAGGAGCTTTTGGAGCCAGAATATAAAAACATGCAATTGATAATGCAGTCCTACTTAAATGACATAAAGACCAGGGGTCTCCCCAACGTTCTTTGGGTAGAAAAACCATTCGAAATAACCATCGGAGATTTTTTTCTCAAAGGATTTATAGATAGGGTTGACCGCACCGGCCCCGGTGCTTATAAAGTAGTGGACTACAAGACGACGAAGAACCCTGCCTACCTCGACAGCTTTCAGTTGCTCGTTTATGCGATGGTTCTAAAGAATGAGCTTCCCGACCTAGAAAAGATTTCCGGAAGCTACACTCTTCTAAAGCACGATTGCAAGGAAAAGTCTTGGGATTTTACATTTGATGATCTTAAAAAATGTGAGGAGAAGATTTTAAAATATGGGCACCTAATCCTAAAAGAAGATACTTGGCAGAAGAAGCCCTCTAAGCTCTGCGACTTCTGTGATTATAAAGAGCTTTGTATTAGCAACTGGTCTGACTAACTGATTCCTAGCTGATTAATAAAAAACCAAAAGGAGAAAATATGAGCACTCATTTCGAAGGCAATGTAAGGCTTTACAATGAAGAATTTTATGTAAATACAAATACAGGAGAGGGACTAGACAGAGTTCTAAAGAAAATCGATCCACTCCTATTTAAGATGTCAAACTCTCTATTTATTCCAAACTATGCGCCAGAAGATGTAAAGCAGGAGTTGGCAATAATTGCAATTGAGGGTGTTAGATCTTATGACTCTACAAAGAATGTGAAGCTTAGCACATTTCTTCACATTCATCTTCACAACAAGATAATTTCAAAAATTCGTAGCAAAAATAAACTTTCAAACAATGCATTTTCTGTTTCTGAGGATGCATCGCTACCATCGACCTGTGAGTGTGGCTCAACGGCATTTAAATCAGAAATTAAAGATGGTGCAGAGATTTCTCGCGAATGCTCATCATGTGATAAGGTATATAGAAAAGAAATTAGAACAGCAAAAAAAGAAGTTCTTTTTTCTGAAATTGGAACCAGAATGAGCGCAAACCTTGATGAAGAGGTATTGTTTATTGATTCAGTCGGAAATGAAGATGCAATATTCGGAAATATGAGGGCCGAATCAGATGCACTAGAGGCTGAGGCATCAATAGCATCTATTTGTGATGGTCTTGATGATAAAACATCTCAAATCTTGAGACTAATTTCACTTGAAGACTATAGCATTAAGGACGCAGCAGAGGAGGTTGGACTTTCTCCTTGGGCTGCAAATCTAAGATTAAAGAATCTTTCTAGGAATAAAAAGATTCGTGATATGCTTCAGAAGTAATGGAACAAGATTATTTAAAATACTTAAATACAGAAAGAGAAATATCTCAATTTAAAATTGAATATTTAAAAAAAATGCTTCACAAGGGTGATGCATCAACAAGAAGGCTTCTTGCAATAGAGGAGGAATTTCTACAGATTCCTTTTGAAAATATTGCAGGAAGTCTCTCAGAGCTTTTGTCCGCTATAAAAATATTTAGAGACTCAAGAACTGCCTTTCACGATCTTTATCCAGATGATAAAAAAATAAAAAATAACGTCTTAAGTTTATTTCAAGATAAAGTTAAAGAAAAAATATTAGAAATAGACAAGGGAATGAATGGACTAAAGATAAAGCAGGCAAGAGAAAGAGCAAGGGTTCTGACAATTCTTTTGTGCATTCATTTATATTTAAATGAAAGTGTTAGAAAAATAAATGGTCTAGGCTTAAATATAAATGAAGGCGACCTTCTTATTGAAATAAGCAAAAAATACGAAGATGATATTTTTATCTTTTATAATTATGTTATTGAAAATATTAAAAGTTTTGCATTTTTAAGCGAATCTTCAAGAGAAATAATATCTGAAATAAAAAAGCTAGATAATATTTCAGCCGACCACCAAAGTGGTTTTTTTGAAATAAAACAAAAATCATTTAGAAATAGAAAGCTATTTGGATTTTTCTTGCCATCAAAGCACTCTGGAAGAGAAACTCTAAGGCCATATTATATGAGTATATTTGATGAAGATGGGTTTAATCTGTCAAAATTATTTTTGAATGCACCAAGAGCAGTTCTGTTGGATGATGAATATTATAAGTTTATAACACTTGTATCTTTGGATGAAATAAAAGATAATCTGGTATTATTGGAAAAATATGAAGAGTTAATAAAGAAAATTTTTCATATAAAACTAAGTGGAAAAAATAACCTAAAAATAGATACAAATTCATCTGAAGTCTTAATACCATCATCAAGAACAGAAGATGAGGGCATTAGGGATGCGCTAAAAGAATCTTCTGCTATTTTTTCAAATATATTAAAAAGTATTATTTAATTAGAGTGAACTATGATTAAAAAGACCGCACAGAGCTTAGAAGAACTAGACTATATGTACAAAAATATAGTCTTTAATAATTCAGAAGATATAAGGCCATCGCTTCAAGATAGAATAAGAATTTCTGAATCTGCAATTAAAGAAGCGCAAGAGGCTATTGCTGCCGGAAATAATCCCTTTTATTATAATGCTGATTTTATTGAAAAGCTTTTTGGATCTCCAGATTATAACACATTATCACAGGAAGAAAGAAAGACTCTAATAACTGCAGCCGGAACAATAATGTTAACATCAGATCTTGATGCTGACATATTATTGGAGGGAATAACCTCTGCTTTTAATAGGTATAAAACAGAATTTTATTCAAAAAATAAAACAGAAGAGGTTGTAGAACAAGAGGTAGTAACAGAAGAGCTACCAGCAGAGGATAACTTATATGGCTGGTATGTAACTAGCGGACAATCTTTTTCACCATCAGAGCGTTTCTTTGGTCCATTTCAAAGTAAGACAGAAGCAATTCTACATTCGATATTGATACATCCAAGTGGTGCTGCAGGAGAAAATACAGTTCTTTCTGCAGCACAAGCTCTAAACTCACTAAGAGGGTTTGACAAAAATATACTCGATCTTGATGGATCAAGCGATATAAAAAATGAGCCAGTTTTAAATGCAAATATATCTGGTGCAATTCTACAGGTTATATCAGAACTTTCCTCTGGTTCCATTGATGCAGATATATCAAAAAATGAAGATTTATTTTATTCTTTAGTTGATTATATAGAAGATAAAAATTCTGAATCTTCAATCGATTCAATATTAAAAATTAACAACATTTTAAGCTTAAACTTTATAAAAGATTTTGCAACTTATTATTTGAATAAACTTGGCTTGCTTAAGTCCAAAAAAGAAGAAGATGTTCCAGTAGAAGTTCAGCCTGATAAAGTTAATGAAGAAAAAAAGGATATATCAGAAGCAATATTAGAATTAAACTCAAAAAATAATCAGAAAAAACTAGACCTGCCAAAGAGTGATGTTCCACTATCAAAAGCAGTATATAATGCATTTGATTTATCTGGACTTCAATCAATATCTATAGTTGACGAACAGGATGCAGATATGCTTTCTGATTCTAAAATCTCTGAGTTTATAACTCAGATGAGTATTAAATCAGCAGAGCTTTCAAAAATAACAGACGAAGCAATTGATGGAACGCTTGACAAATGCTTTGATCAACTAAAAGAGTTTTTTGAAAAAAGCCTAAAAAAAGATAGAGAAATTAAGCAGCTGATATATGAGTTTAGAAGAAAAAATCCTCTTCTTTTAAGCCAAGAGTGGACACAAACAAAGTCTGCTGAGTGGGAATTTCAAAGCAGATTTTCTATTACAAAAAGACTTTTTGAAAATAAAGAAACATTTGAAAATATAAGTTCATTTTTTTACAGATTAATGAAGTCTTTTCTTTTTGGAAGAGAGCAAAAGATAAAAAAAGATATTGATATAAAGGTATCAAAATACGTTGCAAGGTCTAACATAAAAATAGATAGCGATGGAACTGAAGATGCGGCATATTATGTATATGGAAATATCTTAGTTATATTAGAAAAAGTTGCAAAAAATGCAATAAAAGAAAAAATAGATAGAATAATTTCAACTTCATTATTGGATATGATTGATGCATCATCAGTTATTGATGAATTGGCACTTAATGATATTAGCCTTCAGTCATATATAAATAACGAGATTCAAAAATATTTTCAATCAGAAGAAAATATACTAGACCAGCAATCATTCAACACTATTGCATGCGGAGTGTGCGGTCAAGTTACGCAGGTTCCATCGGAATATAAAGATGAGCTAACTGAATTTTCAAGATCTGAAAATCAATATTCTTTCTTTAAAGAAAATGGAGATTTTATATCAGAATCAGAATTAGCATCCCAATCTCACAGTCTATCTGCTGATGCAAAAAATATGATATCAGCAATAATAAATAAGCAATATTCAAAAAAATCAGCAACAGAGCTATCCTCTATATTAAATAGCATACTAAATAAGAGTTATCCTTGGGAAGAAATTAATCGTATGATATATGATCCAGAGGCAATTGATGGATCTCAAGAATCTAAGATTTTATTAAACGTAATTGGGCATATAATAAGAAATGATAAGTTAAAATCTCTTGGTGCATCTTCATCTGGAGTGAGAGGAATTTTCCAAAATAAAACACTCTGTGCGGCATCATTAATTAAGCTTGCTGCATCAATGAAGCAGGATACAAGAATACTTAAGAGTCTAGAAGAAAAAAGAGATTATGCCTGTCTTGCAAGAGTTAGAAAGAGCTATATAAACGAAGGTGAATCAATTCCAGAATATCAACTTGCTGCATATAGCGAATATTCTGGAAGCGGAGTTTCAAGCGAGCAGTCTGAAAGTGGATTTAAGATTGGCTATAGGTTCTCAAGAAATACTGCAAATTGTCCATGTCATATAAGTCAAGATTCTGCCGTAGGATCATCAATACTTAGCTCAAAAAAGTATGAAGGATTAATTAATTTTATAGCCATACCAAAAGTACCAGAAAATATGGTTGATGAGTTGGTAGGTAATGAAAGACTTGGATTAAAAAGAGAGGATATATATTATCCGCCAACTGCACCAGATGGAAGTCTTTCTTCTGGTGATCAGTTATCAAGGGTAGCTTATCCAATCTGCGGAAAGAAAGTATCTATATCAATGTTTGATAAGGATCCTTCTAGCAAAAATTATATTAGAAATGTTCTTTTGAATATTCTAAATTCAAAAGGAAAAGAGTCATTTGTTTCAGCCGTAAAAACACTTATAAATTACGGAATAGAAATGAATGATTTGAGGCCACACGTTGAAGCTGTTGTTGGCAATATAGTATCTGTATCTTCAAGAAAAAATATACTTGATGTTTTATTTAAAAAATCAAAAATATCAACAGCACAAGAGATAAAAGAAACAGATGCTTATATAATTAAGGATTTGGGCTTGGTATGTGACAGTGGCCATAGATTTACTCTTGAGCAATCTTGGATGTTTTCTAGAGCACATTCTTCAGTTGCAATCACTCACACAACAAGAACTGTGAGCAAAAAAGCAATACTATCATTACTATCCGGAGAAGATGATTCAATTCTAAAGACTTTAACATCTTCAAAGTATTCTGATGGAATTGGAATAATTAAAGTTTTTAGCGAAAATGAGCCAATACCATCTGGATATATCATGCCAAATCAAGCATCCAGTATAGAGGAGCTGATTGGAGCAATAAACGATCAAAGACTTTATTTTAAAGTTGGTAGCTTGGTCTATATAATTGGGCAAAAGTCATCATCAGGTTTATTTAAAAAGAATCCTTGGGAATATGGCAAACTATCAATGCCATCAAGAACTGATTTTTATGTAACAAGATATATAGGCGGTCTTCAAAGCACAACTGTATCATCCGAAGAGGGTGGAACTACAGAGCTTGATATAGCAGATATCTCTGAAATGCCCGATGAATCAGCATACGAATCAATGGTGGCATCAAAAGCTGCTACTACTAAAATTATTGGCTCTACTTATACAAAAGAAATAATTGAAAAATATGGGTTATTAGAGGCATTGATGCCTGGAATAACAAAAGAATATTTTAGATCATATTCTGAGATTCCAGAAGATGCAGAATCTTTTTCTGCCTCAATATTTTCAGAAGCTGTATCGGAATTTATAAATAAATTTGTAAAGCTCTTGAAGATTTCAAGATATTGGGGAAAGATATCTGCGGATGGTCAAGCTGACTTCTTAATGAATCCGCTATCAGTTCCAAAGAAAGATCCAAAGATAATTGACAAAATAAAATTAGAACTTCAGTCTATTTCAAATACATTAAACATAAGTAATGATAAACTGGAAGTAGTTTATTCTAACTTTTTTAACGCATATGATATAAATGGCTTATTTGAAAGAAACGTATCTTTTGATAAGTTTGTTAGTTTGGCCGGTATAGCACAATACTATAGGGACTTTTCAGTTCCATTTATTTCAAATCTTAATGAAAAATTAGCAGTTAGCGCAATAATTGAGAATATATCATCCGCTGTATATAAAAACATCGGTCTTATATTTGGAGTAGACGAGAGCAGCATAACGTCTATAGTTGGAGAAAATAAGGTAAGAGAATTTTGCAATAATATTTCAGCATTACTTTATTCTCCATATAAAAATTATGAAGTAAAAAGAATACTAGAAGATGCAATAGTCAACTACACAGGAAGGGCAATAACATTCTCATATGCAATAGATGTAGTAAATAACATAAGATCTTTTTACTCAAGATATTTCTTAAATCAATCATCTCAGCTTTATATAGGTGTTACTGGAGCAAGATCTGATGTATTTGGATTGATAAATGAATCTCTTCAATCTGCAAAGTTTGATGAGTCTGCAGATTCAGCATTTATTCCAAAGATTATAATAATGGATAATGAAGAATTTAATGCAAATATATCTGAAATAGAATCAGGGCTAAAAGATGCATATTCTTTAGATACAGTCTTTTTGGGATATATGAGATCTAAGGGCATATCTCCTGATATAAGCAATAAAAGCCTATATAGCGTGCAAAGAGCCATTGTTTTTTCTCGATTTGAACAATGTATAAAGATGGCAACAGCATCTATTGATTATCTAATTCTAGACCTAATATCAAAGCCAATTGGATCAAGATCAATAGGTAATGCGGCAAGGCAGCTTGATTTATGTATAGAGCCGCTAATGAGACAAAGAGATCCTCAGAATTTTGAAATAATTAAACCAAAGATATTAGAGTCAAGAATGCTATATGGCGAAGCTGATAGAATATTTGAAAGAAATGCTGTTCAATATGGAAAAATACAGCTAAATCCAGACTTAGTAAGATTTGACACAACAGAAGATATATATCCTGCTCCAATGGTATTTTCTGTTCAACAGTTTTATTCAATGCAAATAAACAAAAACAAACTAATCAATGGAAATAACTATGTATATAAGTTTGCACAAACTACAATAAAAGAGCCTTACTTAATTTTAATAAAAGAAATTATTGTAGATAGAGCTGATTCTGCAAAAAGACTTTATATATGTATTGCTCCAAAAGATATTATAATAAAAGATCCATCCAAAGTTGGAGATCTGCCAAATATTGATATAATGGATATTATGCCAAGTGGAACTATAAGACTCAATACAAAGCAGGGTCTTGAGTTTGCATCAAGATATATAAAAAATATCGATTCATTTGATAAGTCAAGATTATTGCTAGTTGATTCCAGCATAAGAACTGGAATATTATTTACTCAATCACATGTTGATTCTGCAATATCTGGATCATCAGACCAAAATAATATATTTGAAATAAGAATTCAAAAAATAGATGAACCACCAGTATTTTGGCCACCACCAAACAATCTGATTATGAATAATTACTATGTTGCAAGATCTCCTGGTGATGTGAGTAAAAAATACATAGAAGACCTCAATGAAATACTACTATCAAAAGGTATTTCCCCACAAATTCAAAATAAAGAAGATGCAATAATTGACAAGAAAATGGCAGAGCATCTAAAGACAGGGTTCAGAGGTGATAAGACAAAGGATATAGAGCTATATTATAGAAGCTTGCTTGGAGAAAATATTAGAGATTTTATTACAAATATAGATGTATTTCCAACGTCACAAACATCAAAGACCATGATAACCTCATCATCACATGGACTAATATTGCCAGTTGGTGGAGAGTATGAGAATATATCAAGAGCAGTAAACTCAATTGATAAGGAGTTAATTCAAGATACAAAAGATAGCTTTACATTAACAGAGTCAAATATATTTATTCCAAGAGATGGAATGACACCACTAAATATTTCTTGGACCTTTATTGCAAGAGATCCACAGTTTAAAGATGAGAATGGTGTTGTTAAGACAAAAATAGTTCAGTCTGGATGTGTACAAAAGTTAAAATATATATCTATTCAGCTATCAGAATTATATAATTGGTTTAAACAAACAGAGTCTATACTTCTTGAGATAAAAAAGAAAAAGTTTAGAAGAAGTTGGAATATATCTGTTCAAACAGAGGATATGTTTTTGCAGAACATGATATCTGAGGTATCTCCGCTTGTAAATATAAGTATAGATCTTTCGTCTGGATTGCGTACAGCATATCCTGCAAAATATGAGTCTGTTCTTCCTGCTTATCCAAAAGAATCAAATATAACTTTGCAGGCATTTATGGAAAAACTTGGCCTATTGTGTGACCTTTATAATGCAGCACAAAAGGTAAATAAGATATATATGGAGCAGACTCCAATGATTGATTCTGTTTCTGCAATAAATTTGGCTGACAAAAAATCTGCAGGAAAACAAACAAAGAAGACAAGTCAGCAGGCATTCTGTTTGAGGCTGCTCGATCCATATTCAATTTGGTCAATGTTGAATAATCCAGCAATGCACACCACTTTTGGTGGGCCAATAAATCCAGATGATATAGATAGCTATAAGGAATTTGTAAAGTCAACATTTGGATTACAGGATATAGTATCTGCAGTTCATTCAGAAACTAAGATTGCAGAAAATCTATTTACAGTAGAAGATTTATTCGATCTGCCAGGATTCTTCTTAAGGTCTAAGAATGTAAACGAAGATATACTAAAGAAGGTTGCAGAATTCTTTAATCTTCAACTAGATGAAAATAATAATGTAGAGACTCATATGCTAGGAACTCCAAAGGCATCTGCTGTTAAAAATAAAAAGATAAGCGGAGTTATAGAGTCATGTCAAACATCTGATTATGCAGTTCACCCAGATTCTCATGTAATATACCCAGCAAAATTAACTCATTCTCTAAACGATCTTACAAATAGTGCCCTTAATGCAATATTAAAAGAAGCAAGAAACAAAGTAAAGCAGATGAGAGGTGATGTTGAAGAAAGAATAACTTCAGAATCAGTAGGATTAACAAGCGAAGAAATTAATCAAAAAATTCTAAATGAACTAAAGAGACTAACAATAGAAGAGGTAATGAATCATAAGGATGTACTCGAATCAAGAAGAAAGGCTGCTGCTCTAAACTCAGGAGAGGAAGTCCTATCAATTGATTCTATTGTAAAAGCATCTACATCAGTGCCAAATATTCAGAGGCCAAACGAACTTATAGAGGAAACCCTAAAGATATTTAGGGATCTTTGGACCTCAGATACGAAGAAGATTGGAAAAGATTTGTCATGGAGAAAGATTGCACAGTCCGCAACTGATGATGACGGTACTATAATAACGTCCCTCTACCGCAGGTGGTGGGAAGCGTACCTAAACACAATCGCCAAGAACTACTACAATTAGGAGAATAAATGAGCGCCGAATCTACCGAAACAACCACAAAGACAGAAGTAAAGAATGGCAACTACAGTATGGACAATGTTCGTTCAATGGTTCGCCAGCTGAATGAACTCGATGCTCAAATGAAAGAGCTTCGTGAAGAGCGCAAGCGAGTTGTAGCAGACTTTGTTGATGAATACAATGTTCCACTAAAGGAAGTAAAGGAAGCCGTCAAGATGGCTAAGTCCGATATCGATCCTGAGGTAACAGCATCAATCTACGCTCACATTGCAGATCTTGTAGAGCAGAAGTAAAAAGATCAGTTGATTTACAAAGAATAAGGCTTGAGCGGGAGAAGTAGAATTCTCCCGCTCTTTTCGTTCGCGTACAATATAAGGCGAGGATTTTATGCCCAACGGACCTTTCGTATCTCTTCACAACCACACAGAGCAGGGTAGCCCACTAGACGGAATGAATGATGTAGGGCTTCTTTTTGAGAAGGCAAAGGAGCTAGATCATCCTTCTATTGCTATTACCGATCACGGTACAATGACTGCTCATTATGATGCTTACAAGGCATCACAGAAGACTGGAGTAAAGCTTATTCCAGGAATGGAAGTTTATTTTGCTCCAGATCTTTCTGAGAAAAAGTCAAATCACATGGTTCTTGTTCCAAAGACAGAGAGGGGCTACAAGAACATTCTTCGTCTAAATTATGAAGCTTACAACAATCAAGCTTCTGGCTATATGGGCAAGCTTACACCAAGAATCTCCTGGAATCACATTGAAGAATTCAATGAGGATATCTTCTGCCTTACTGCTTGTTCAAATGGAGTTCTATCGAGAGATATCGTTCAAGATCGTCTTGATAAAGCTGAAGAAAATGTCTTGAGATTAAAGTCTGTGTTTAAGGACAGGCTGTTTCTTGAGATTCAGCCACATGCTCTTAAGACAGATGATGGAAATGTAGATCAGGTAAAACTAAACGACACACTGATTGGTCTATCTAGAAAGCACGATATTCCATATATTGCTACTTGCGATGCGCATTATCTTGATCGTGATCATGCAAAATATCACGATATGATGCTTGCGATTAAAGATAAGAAGCCACTGTCAGATCCAAATCGCTTCCGTTATGGCGTACAGGAAATGTATCTAAAGCCATTCCATGAGATTACAGATTTCTTTGGTAATCATGTTGGAACAATCGCTATGAACAACTCTCTTAAGATTGCTGCAGCCTGTGAAGAGCCTCACTATCTTAAGTCTCGTGGGGCCATTCTTCCACAGTTTCCAGTAAAGCACCAGCAGGATTATATTGAATTTAAAGTATGGTGGCAGGAGAATTGCGAGGAGCTACCAGAAGATAAAGCATATCTTCGCTATCGTTGCGTAGAGGGATTCAAGCTATTTACCGATGGTTTCTCTCCAGAGAAAAAGAGAGACTATTGGAATCGAGTAAAGTATGAGCTTTCTGTATTAGAGCTGCATAACTTTTCTTCTTATATGTTAATCGTAGCAGATTATATTAATTGGGCAAATAATAATGGCGTTATTGTTGGTCCGGCCCGTGGATCTGGAGCAGGCTCTCTTGTTGCATTTCTAATTGGAATTACAAAGGTAGATCCAATCAAATACAACCTTCTTTTTGAGAGATTCCACAACAAGCAGAAGAAGTCTTTTCCAGATATTGACTCTGATTTTTCTCACCCAGATAAGGTTAAGGCCTATATTAAGGAAAGGTACGGAAAGGAATATGTTGCCCAGATTAGTAACTGGTCAACACTGTCTCCAAAGGTAGTTCTAAAGGACGTTGCCAGATCTCTTGAAATTGGTGGTGATAAATCCTCTGCATTTGAAATCGCAAATCACCTTACTTCCATCATGCCAGACGTTCATACGATAGAAGAGGCTATTGATGGAAATAAGGAATTTGCAAAATTTATGCAAAAGTATCCTGATGTAAAGGAGTTTTCAACAAAGCTTCAAAACCTTACTCGTCAGTGGTCAGTTCATGCCGCAGGAGTGGTGATTGGAGATCGTCCACTATATGAAATGGTACCTCTAAGAATTGGTGTCGATGAAGACTCTGGTGAAACAGTAACTGCAACTCAGTGGGAAAAGACAAGAGCAGAGGAATTTGGTCTTGTAAAGATGGACGTTCTTGGACTGAAGACTCTGATTATTATCTCTGAGACACTAAAGTATATTGAGGAGACAACGGGCAAGAAGATTAGAATTGATGAGATTCCGCTTGATGATCCAAAGACATACAAGATGATTTCCAAGGGAGATAATCTTGGAGTATTTCAGCTAGAGTCTTCGCTATCACCACTTTGTATGAAGATTAAGCCAACAGACGTTGATACTGTTGCAGCGATCAATGCACTAGGTCGTCCAAGCTGTCCACCAGAACAGAGAAAGGCCTATATTCAACGTCGCTTTGGCATAGAAAAGATTAGATATACTCATCCAACTCTTGAGAGAGCACTAAAAGATACTTATGGAATTTCCCTCTATGAAGAGAGCATGATGAGTATTGCAAGGGATTGTGCTGGATGGGATCTAAATGAAGCAGATAATCTTCGTAAGTTAACAAAGCTAAAGGGTAAAGATCCAGAACTAGCTCTAAAGACAGAGGCAAACTTCATTAAGGGCTGCATGGAGCACTCAAAGATGACTTATGAAGAAGCCCAAGAGGTTTGGGAGCATGAGATTTCAAGCTTCTCTGGCTACGGATTCAACAAGTCCCATGCAATTTCATATTCCATTATCTCTGTTCAAACTGCTTGGCTTAAGTGTCACTATCCAACAGAGTTTATGTGTGCCACTCTAAATCTCACTGATCCAAACTCAGATGGAGCACAGGAATACCTAGCGGAGTGTAAGCGACTCGGAATTGTAATTACTCCTCCAGATATAAACAAGGGAGCTGAGAACTACAAGGTTATTGATGATAAGAAGATTGCAACGGGATTCGCAGCAGTAAAGGGAGTTGGCCCAGCCGCAATCTCCCAGCTTCTAAAGGCCCAGCCATTTGAAGACTTCTGCGACTTTCTCCTAAAGGGTAACAGCATTATCTGCAAGGGCGAGACTGAGGAAGAGGAAGAGACTGTAACTCCAGCCATGGATTGGGTTGGCACAGGAAATGCCTTACCAAAGACTTGCAAAATTGAATCTCAGCCCTTCATTGGAAAAGGTTCTATTCAATCTCTTGCTGCCTGTGGTGCTCTAGATGTGTTTGGTAGAACAAGAAAAGATATCTATGATAACTTTGATTCTTACCGAACAAAGGTAAAGAACGCAATTAAGAAGGGCAAGATGATTAAGGATTCCGATCTTGGAAGAACAGAGGAGGAGTGGGAAAGAAAAGAATTCCTTTATAACGAAAGAGAGGTTATGGGAAGAACACTATCTGGAGATACTCACGAGATTTTCAAGGGATTCTTTAAGGGCGGCTCTGATACATTCAAATTTAAAGACATAAAATTTATGAAGGTTAAGTCAAAAGTCAAGGTTGAGGGTATAGTAAAGGCACTCAGCAAAGAGTTCAAGATCAAGAACGGTAAAAATATCGGAAGGAAATTTGGAAAGTACCTAATTGAAGATCTTGAAGGAAATACAATTGGGTTAACTCTATGGACCGAAGATTACGAGAAATATGTTACAACCCTCAAGGATGGCATACCATTTAAAGCAATCTGCGAGATTGGAGAATATATGGAAGAAAAATCACTCAATCTAGTTGAAATGCTAGAGGTCTTTGGAATCAAAAAGGTCTAGAAGCTAAATTTCTGTGCAATCCTTTAGTATTATTGGTTTTGCTTCGCTATGACCAACAGAGTCATGTGGATTGCCAGTTTTATTAGCAAGAGTTATATGGTATATTCTATTTGGTTCTTGTTCAGCAGGAATGCCAAT
>SXGQ01299427.1_pt1 | contig 23201 bp, 26 predicted proteins | sample 3178371 | NCBI WGS metagenome assembly SXGQ01 (sample SAMN11356859, study PRJNA531348) | freshwater metagenome | isolation source: freshwater sample F1-20 | place: China: Fuxian Lake, Yuxi | collected 2017-12-25 | reverse complement strand
CTTGCCGGGAATCATCCAATTGGCCAGATCGCCAGCGGCGCTGACTTGCATGGCGCCCAAAATAGACAAGTTGATTTTTCCACCACGGATCATGGCGAAACTGTCATGGCTGCCAAATATCGATGTACCGGCAAGCGTGGTGACGGTTTGTTTGCCGGCATTGATCAAGTCTGCATCGACATGATCTTCTGTCGGAAAAGGTCCAATGCCCAACATGCCATTTTCAGACTGCAACCACACTTCGATGTTGGAAGGGACATGGTTGGCAACCAAAGTGGGAATGCCAATGCCCAAATTGACATAGAAACCGTCTTGTAATTCGTGGGCAGCACGGGCTGCCATTTGGTCTTGGGTCCAAGGCATGGTCAGACTCCTGCTTTCTCTGTGACGGTGCGTTTCTCAATGCGTTTTTCAGGGTGTGGGTTGTGCACGATGCGGTGTACATAAATGCCCGGCAAGTGGATGCTGTCTGGCTGCAATTCACCCACTTCCACCACATGCTCGACTTCCACAATACACAACTTACCCGCCATGGCAGCAGCGGGGTTGAAATTGCGAGCCGTCAAACGAAATTGCAAATTCCCCGCTTTGTCTGCCACATGGGCTTTGACCAACGATATATCGGGTACTAATGCACGTTCCATGACATAGGTTTCACCGTCAAATTCACGCAATTCTTTGCCTTCAGCAACCATGGTCCCGACACCGGTTTTGGTGAAAAAAGCAGGTATGCCAGCGCCACCGGCCCGCAGTTTTTCTGCCAAGGTGCCTTGTGGTGTGAAATCTAATTCGAGCTCACCTGCCAAATACTGGCGTTCAAACTCTTTGTTCTCGCCGACATAAGAGGAAATCATTTTTTTGATTTGGCGTGTGGCCAGCAATTTGCCCAAACCAAAATCGTCAACGCCTGCGTTATTGGAAATCACGGTCAGGTGTTTGGCTCCACTGTCGCGCAATGCATCAATCAGCGCCTCAGGAATGCCGCACAAACCAAAACCACCCACCGCCAGCATTTGGTGGTCTTTGACCACATCTTTGAGTGCCGCTGCAGCACTGGGATAAAGCTTGTTCAATCGATTCTCCAGCGATTCATTTATTCATTCTAATGGTCGGGTTTGGGGGCTTGGGGCGATGGGCTGGGCATAATCGCTTGCAACAGGAGCCTCCATGACCCGCTATCCAACGCCCGATATCAAAGACCTTCCCTCAGACATCGTTGAAAAAATACTCGAGGTGCAAGAGAAGGCAGGTTTTGTTCCCAATGTGTTTTTGAGTCTGGCGCGTCGCCCTGCCGAATGGCGAGCGTTCTTCTCCTACCACGATGCCTTGATGCTGAAAGAGGATTCCAACCTGACCAAAGGCGACAGGGAGATGATTGTCACCACCACCAGTGCGGCCAACCACTGCCTGTATTGTGTGATTGCCCACGGGGCCATCTTGCGTATTTATGAAAAAAAACCATTGGTGGCAGACCAAGTGGCTATCAACTACCGCAAGGCCGATATCTCTCCCAGACAACGCGCCATGTTGGACTTCGCCATGAAGGTTTGTCAACACAGCCATTTGGTGGATGACAACGACTTTGCCGCGTTGCATGCGCATGGCTTCAACGACGAAGATATTTGGGACATCGCCAGCATCACCGCATTTTTTGGCATGTCCAACCGAATCGCCAACTTCTCTGGCATGTTGCCCAATGCCGAGTTTTATGCCATGGGCAGAACACCCAAAGACAAAAAATAAACGCTAATGGACCGCAGTATTGAGTTGCAACTGACCCAAAATCATTTCTACAAAAGCATCTTCAAATTCTTGGGGATCTTCAATCTCCACCCGTTCTAGCGCCGTGCAGCGCAGGCAACCCATCAACGAACGGTTGAGCACATAGCAACGGATGGAGGTCATTCTGGACAAGTAAGGGTGCTGAATATATTTAAAGCAAGCGCGCAAGCGCTCCACCATGGTTTTCATGGTTTGGGTGGTTTCTTCGGGTGTCTCTACCAACCAGCACAAACGATTGAGCGCTTGCTGGCGTTCGTCCCCTATGGCAAATCCTTTGATACAAATCCGGATGTATTGCCTGAAAAATTTTTCAGGGTCGATCTCTGAAGGATCTGTTTTGGTTTCAATTCGGTATAGAAAGCTGCTTAACTCTTTGAGAACCGATGCTCTGGAATATTGCACCATGGCCCGAAATATTTCGTCTTTGCTGGCAAAGTATTGGTACAAAGTGCCCACTGAAAACCCGGCTTTGGCTGCGATTTTGTTGGTTGTCAAACCGGCCATGCCCTCGCGCTCTACCAATTGCGCCGTGGCTTGAAAAATAGCCTCGATGGTGAGTTGTGCTCTTTTTTGAATGGGTTGCTTGCGCATGTGGATGTCGCTGTCTGTCTGCTGTCTGACTTGCGTTCATCTTATACGAAATTTAAATATATAAAACTATTACCGTGGTTATATTGATACCTTAAAAGCTATTTATCTGCTTGCAATTTTGTATGTATCGACAGGCTAATCAGCTAATGATGTCTTTGAACCAAGCCGGCAACGGCACAGATTTCTGCGCTGGAAAATCCACCCACACGGTGGTGGCACCCCCTGCCGCATGGATAACACCCGGCATATCGGTACGCTCGAGCGTGGCCCACGATTCAAAACTGCTGCGTCCCGGGTCGCTGACATACATCTTGATCAAGACATCCCCCGGGTATTCAAACTGCTTATAAAAATTGCAAAACGCGTTGATGATGACTGGGCCCTCTCCGGTGGGCAAAGGCGTGCAACCGAGTTGCGTCATCCAATCGATGCGTGCCGTTTCTAAAAATCGGAAATAACTCGTGTTGTTCAAATGCCCCATGGCGTCCATGTCGCCCCAGCGAATGGCAATGACTTTGTCAAACACCCATTTTTTATGCTCAGGAATTTCAATCCTCATACGCCGAAGCCGTCGTCGGCTGCAATCACGGCACCGTTGATGAATTCGCTTTGCGGACTGGCCAACATCACCAGCAGAGCGTCTAAATCTTTGGGCTGACCGACGCGTTTACGCGGCAACATGTTCACCAGTTTTTGGCCTTGCTCGGTCTGCCAGTGGTGGTGGTTGATTTCGGTGTCGATATAGCCTGGACAAATGGCATTCACATTGATGCCGTGTTTGCCCCATTCCAAGGCCATGGCTTTGGTCATTTGCACCATGGCGGCTTTGCTCATGCAATAGATGCCGATTTGTGGCAACACGCGAAGCGCGGCCATCGAAGCGATATTGATGATGCGCCCGCCTGCGAAAGTACCCGGGGCCAAGCCTTTTGATCTGGCCAACATGCGGGTGCCCACGGCTTGGGCCACAAAAAAAGCACCTCTCACATTGGTGTTGAACACAAAGTCGAAATCTTCTTCACGCACATCCACCAAACGCTGGGTGGTGCTCACGCCAGAGTTATTAACCAAAATATCGATGGGGCCAACGTCTTTTTCAGCGGTTTCAATCGCGCTGTCTATGCTTTTGCGGCTGGTCACATCCAAACTGACCACATGTGCATCACCGCCCTCCGCTTCAATGTCGGCACGCAAGGTCTTGAGCATTTCAACACGCCTGCTGGCCAATACCACGGCCGCACCAGCGCTGGCTAAGGTGCGGGCAAACTGCGCACCCAAACCACTGGAAGCCCCGGTGACCAAGGCCACGCGTCCCGACAAATCCAAGCTGTAAGACATGTTGAACTCCTGAGAAAAATGGAAACACGGGATGTTTGAGGTTTGCCGATGTCATTGACTTCGGTCTTGTGCATTATCACCAAGCCTTTGGAGTCGCTGCGCATAGAATCTGACGCTCTTTGACATCACTGCATCAACGCTATGACGCCCTCCTCCTTGCTTGAACAATTTGGCCCGCGCGACGCCATGGAATATGACGTGGTAGTGGTTGGTGGAGGGCCTGCTGGACTGGCCGCCGCCATTCGAATCAAACAACTGGCCGCTCAAGCCGACAAAGAGATATCGGTGGTGGTGATTGAAAAAGGCTCGGAGCCGGGTGCGCATATCTTGTCAGGTGCGGTCATGGATCCGCGTGCCATGAACGAATTGTTTCCAGATTGGCAATCCATGGGGGCGCCACTGAGCCAAGCGGTCACTGGCGACGAATTGCTGGTGTTGTCGGCCACAGGGCATACCGCCACACCGCCTTGGCTGATGCCACGCAACTTTCACAACCATGGTTGTTATGTGGTGTCATTAAGCAATGTGGTCAAGTGGATGGCACAACAAGCCGAAAACCTCGGCGTAGAAATATTTCCCGGGTTCACTGCTGCTGAAGTGTTGTATGACAACGCTGGCGCGGTCAAAGGCGTGGCCACGGGCCATGTTGGTTTGTCAAAGGATGGCACACCATCAGACCATTTCCAACTCGGTATGGAATTGCATGCCAAATACACTTTGTTTGCCGAAGGCGCACGCGGTCACTTGGGCAAACAATTGATCGAGCGGTTCGGATTGAACAAAGGCAAAGACACACAAACGTTTGCTATTGGTATCAAAGAATTGTGGGAAGTTGACCCAGCACTGGCAAAACCAGGGTTGGTGGTTCATACCTCCGGATGGCCGATCGAAGACAACAGCTTTGGCGGCGGTTTTCTCTATCACCTTGCCGACAACCAAGTCACGCTCGGGTTTGTGCTGGGTTTAGATTACCGCAATCCCTACATGAGTCCGTTTGAAGAGATGCAGCGATGGAAAACGCATCCCACCATCGCGAAGCACCTCAAAGGCGGCAAACGCATCGGTTACGGTGCACGCGCGATCAACAACGGCACACCCCAAGCCTTACCCGATTTGGTGTTCAACGGTGGTGCATTGCTGGGATGCGATGCCGGGTTTTTGAATGCCGCCCGTATCAAAGGCAGTCACGCGGCGATCAAATCGGGCATGCTGGCCGCGCAAGCTGCATTTGACGCCATTCAGGCAGGCAGATCGCTGGACATGCTCAGTGCTTATTCGCAAGCATTTCGCCAAAGTTGGCTCTACACCGAATTGCACCAAACCCGCAATTTCAAAAACTGGTTCAAAAAAGGCAAATGGCTGGGCACGCTGATGACCGGTATTGAGCAATGGTTTTTGCCAAAGATCGGCGTCTCCACACCGCCGTGGACGCTGCACAACCACAAAGCAGATCACGAGTCTTTGCAACATGCATCCACTGCACAGCGCATCGCCTACCCCAAGCCCGATGGCCTTTTGTCGTTCGACAAACTCTCCAGTGTGTTCATCAGCAACACCAACCACGAAGAAAACCAACCCGCGCACCTGACGTTGAAAGACCAGGGCGTGCCGGTTCAAATCAACCTTAGTTTGTATGACGGCCCCGAAGGACGCTATTGCCCTGCGGGTGTCTATGAATATGTCAAAGCAGACAGCGGAGAAGACCGTTTGCAAATCAACGCCCAAAATTGCGTGCATTGCAAAACTTGCGATATCAAAGACCCCACGCAAAACATTGTGTGGGTCACGCCTGAAGGCGGCGGTGGCCCGAATTACGCAGGAATGTGAGCATGACCCAATACCATTCAGAACATACATGGGTGCGCATTGAAGCAGGCACCATTTTTGTCGGCATCACAGTGCATGCCCAGGACACCTTGGGCGATATTGTGTTTGTGGAATTCGCTGAAACAGGCAAAGCATTTGAACAAGGCAGTGTGGCAGGCGTGGTGGAGTCGGTCAAAGCGGCAGCCGATGTTCACATGCCCGTCAGTGCCACAGTGCTGGAGGTCAACGAAGAACTGCGTGCTGACCCGTCATTGGCCAATTCCGATCCTGAAGGCGCGGGTTGGTTTTACAAAGTGCAACTCAACCAAGCCACTGAACTCGATCAATTAATGGATGCTGCTGCTTATCAGGCATTCGCAGGTCAGTGATCGTCAGCTTGTCACCGCGTCCTTTATAAAACCATCAATGGCTTGGGCGGGTTTCGCGCAACGCAGCGCCAAGTCGCTCAATGCCTTCTGCAATTTTGTGCTCGTCTGCGGTGGCAAAACTCAAACGTATGGTGCTGTTGTCAGGGTCATTCGCAAAAAACGGTGCGCCCGGTACAAAAGCCACGCCTTTGTCGATGGCTCTTTGCGCCAAAAGACGGCCATCGGTGGTGTGACCGGTTTGCCCCGTGAGCTGGGCCCACACAAACAATCCGCCTTGCGGCGCATGAAATGACAGCCCTTCGCCCAAGTGCTGGTGCAGTGCTTGGGCCATGGCACGGGCCCGACTGGCGTACACACGGCGTACGTTTTGCAATGTCGCGGGCATGCGATCGGCTTGCAAATATTTAGCCGCTGTGGCCTGTGCAAACGTAGAAGTGTGGGCATCGCTGAATTGTTTACACATGGTGGCACGCGCCAACAACTCGGGCGGCGCCACCATCCAACCGATACGCAAACCGGGGGACAACACTTTGCTGAGCGACCCGCAGTGCACCAACCAATCGCGGCTGCCCGGCACTTGCGCACTCAAGGCCAACAACGACAGCGGTGGCGCATCAGCGAAATACAAGTCGCCATACGGGTCGTCCTCGACCACCACCGTTTGGTATTGCACCGCCAAATTCAAAATACGAAGCCGCCGTTGCAAACTGGTCAATGCCCCACTGGGGTTGCCAAATGTAGGCACCAGATAAATCAATTTAGGACGGTGTTGCTTGAGCATGGCTTCCAGCGCATCCACGTCCACGCCTTCAGCGTCTACCGGCACACCCAGCACGGTAGGGCCATACAAACGAAAGCATTGAATGGTGGCCAAAAAAGTGGGTGACTCCACCAACACCGTGTCTTGCGGATCCAGCAAAGTTTTGCCCACCAAATCCAAGGCTTGTTGACTGCCGGTGGTGACAATCAATTCATCAGCGCGCAAGCCCGCCACGCCTTTGGATTGCATGAATGCAGCCAATTGCTCACGCAACGGGTTATAGCCTTCTGTCGCGCCATATTGCAAAGCCGCACCGGGTTCATCGCGCAAGGCTTGCTCGCTGGCCACTCGGATACCCTCGACATCAAACATGGCACTGTCAGGAAACCCGCCCGCAAAACTGATGATGCCTGGCTTGCCAAGCAATTTGAAGAGTTCACGGATGGCTGAGGTTTCAACCTTGTTGAGTCGTTGGGCAAATTGCATGTGCAGATAATCGGGCTCTGACCCCAATGAAGTGAATGATGAAAAAAGAGCAGATCGAACCATTCTTTGCGAGGCTCAAAGCAGCCAATCCGCAACCGAATACTGAATTGGAATATACCAGTGTGTTTGAGTTGCTGACCGCTGTCTTGCTCAGTGCGCAGGCCACCGATGTCGGTGTGAACAAAGCCACACGACGATTGTTTGTCGTGGCCAACACACCGCAAGCCATTTTGGATTTGGGCCTGCCCGCGCTTGAAGCGCATATTCAAACCATTGGACTGTTTCGCAGCAAAGCCAAGCACCTGATGCAAACCTGTCGCATCTTGGTAGATCAATACCAATCGCAAGTGCCGCGCACACGTGAGGCCTTGGAATCATTGCCTGGGGTTGGCCGTAAAACGGCCAACGTGGTGTTGAATGTGGCGTTTGGCGAACCCACCATGGCGGTAGACACGCATATTTTTCGGGTCGGTAACCGCACAGGATTGGCACCCGGAAAGACACCTTATGACGTTGAAATGGGTTTGCTCAAACGCATACCGAAAGACTATTTGGTGGATGCACACCATTGGTTAATTTTGCTGGGTCGCTATGTGTGCCAAGCGCGCAAACCACTGTGTTGGCAGTGCCAAGTTGCCGAGTGGTGCAGCTTCAAACCCAAGACTGCAAAAGATTAAAACGCCATCAGCAGCAACCGCTTTTGCTCATTCCAGTTGGTCACGAGCCGTGTGAATCGCTTGCTTAAGTGTTTCTAAATGCCCTACGTGATTGGCCAATACCAGTATCAAACGTGCATTGAGCAAATGGCTTTGTGATTCCGTCAGCCCTTCGTGCGATTGCATCAAAGCTTCGTAAAAAGCATCACCCGGTTCAAAATCTCCGCGATCTTTGGAGGCATCGGAATAAAAATTGGGCCGGGTGATCAATGAGGACATGGCATGCTTTCAGGTCAATTGGCTTTGAGCTTAGCAAATTATTTGCGTGGCAAGGAGCGCGCAAAAGCTTGCTGTCACGCTGGCAAAACCACCCACCTGTCTTGCACCCGATGCACACTCAACTGCGGTCCAAATACCTGCTTCAAACAGTCATGCAGCATCGGGTTATCGGCACTGGATTGCATCACCACTTTGCCTTGGTCCATCACCACCAATTGCTGGGCACACAAGGCCAAATTCAAATCATGCAACACACTGACCACGGTATGGCCTTGCTGCGCATGGGTACGCACCGTGCGCAACCAATCAGACTGGTGCGGTAAATCAGCGTTGGCTACTGGCTCGTCCATCAGCAACACCGGCGCGGACACGGCCAAAGCACGGGCCAACAACACACGCTGCCTCTCGCCGCCCGACAAGGTACCCAAACTGCGAAACCGCCAATCCGCTATTTGTTGCGCATGCAAACAAGCTTCTACCACTTGGTGGTCGAATGCGGTTGCACCTTGCCACCACTGCTGGTGCGGCAAGCGACCCAGCATCACCACATCTTGCACGCTCAAATCGTCCATCGACACATCGTTTTGAGACAACCATGCCATTTGACGGGCACGCGCTTTGGGTGAAAAAGAACTCAGAGGCTGTCCTGCTAACAACACCTCGCCCGTGCTCTCCAACAATCCAGCCAATGCTTTGAGCAATGTGGTTTTCCCAGCACCATTGGGGCCCACCACGCAAGTCCAACAACCTGCGCCAAAGCTCGCATGGATGTCATGCAACACTTTTCTTTGACCGCGCCAGACGTTCAACCCCCGGGCTTCGAGAGGCGTGTTCATGCGTCACCACCAGCAATATGCATCACACGCAATCGCCACATCAAATACCCACCACCCAATACAGCCGTCAATACACCCACCGGCAATTCCTGAGGAGCAGACAACACACGCGCCAGTATGTCTGCCATGCACAGCAACACACCACCCGCCATGGCCGACAGCGCAGACATCGCCACAAAACGGCTGCGCAATTGCGACCGCACCAACTGCGGTGCAACCAAACCGATAAACGCAATCAGTCCGGTTTGCGCCACGGCAGTTGCAGTGGCCAAGGCCATGGCCGCCAACAGCAACATACGCAAAGGCACCACTTGCAAACCCAAACTTTTTGCAGTGTCCTCACCTAAGCCCAATGCATCGAGCAGTGGGCCCAATCGCCAAGCAGCTAAACCACACAGCACCAGCACGATGGCCATCAGCCCACATGCAGAGCCGTTGACCATGGCGGTGTTGCCCAACAAAAAAGATTGCATGGCAGGCAAAAGATACGGTTGGCTTGCCGTGAGCAACGATGTGAAAGCTCCCAAAACCACACCGACCACCACGCCTGCCAACAGCAAACGCAAAGTGTGCTGAACACCATTGGCCAACATCAAGGTCAGCAACACGGCCAACCAAGCCCCCACAAAAGCCGCGCCGGTCAATCCCAGACGCCATACCCACAGGCCGCTTGAATGGATTTCCGGTGCGATGTACGCACCACCCCATGCGCCCAGAGCCAATGCCACACTGACACCCAAAGTGGCACCAGACGCACTGCCTAACAAGTAGGGATCGGCCAATGGATTGCGAAACAGCGCTTGCGCCATGGCCCCAGACAAGCCCAATAACGCACCTGCTAACCAAGCGCCCACCGTGCGGGGCAAACGGATATCCCTCACCACGGGATCGGACAGATCTAGGCCCCATTCAAACCCATGGCTACCAGCGGTCAAGCCCAACACACACACACAGATTGTCAGCAACAACCCTAACGAAGTCACCTGCCAAGGTTTGTGTGTGCGGGCGGCCATCATGGCTTCATGGATTGTTTGAAACAGTTGACCAATACCTGCGCCGCTTCGCCAATACGCGGCCCAGGGCGAACCAACATATGGCCTTGCGCGGCGGTCAGTTGGCACATGCGGCGCGATTTCACAGCGTCCATCCCGCTCCACCCGGGACGGCGATCGATAGACTGCGCCATGGGTTCAGCCAGCACAATCCAATGCGGATTGGCTCGGACCACAAACTCGGGGTTGATTTGAGGAAATGCGCCCATGCGCTTGTCAACGATATTTCGCAAACCCAATTGGCTCATCACACCCCCAATGAACGAGCTTTCACCAGCGGCATAACCACCCGTGCTGGCTTCAAAGTAAATGGTGTTGCCAGGGACATGGGCGGGTAGCGATTTTGCAGCGGACGCGACCGACGACATGGCGCTTGACCACACGGCGTTGGCTTTTGCATCCGCCTGCGGCAAATGCAAGGCCTGTGCAATGACATGCAAGCTGCGCTCGACATCGTTCAAGTTTTGAGGCTCCAGCGCAATCACTTGAATACCCAAAGACTCCAACCGCGCCACGATGCGGGTCGATTTCCCCGCCAACACCAAGTCGGGCTTCAGGCGAACAATGGCTTCGACAGAAGCGTCATACAAGCCACCCAGTTTGGGCAAAGCTTTCACTTGCTCAGGCCAATCCGCATAGTTATCGGTACCCACCAAACGGTTGCATGCATTCAACGCGCACACCGATTCAGCCAATGAAGGCATCAGGGTAACGATGCGCTGGGGCGCTCGCTGGATGTCTTGGGTGATTTGGCGGTCGTCCACCACACTCACGGCATGTGACGCGGGCTCAAGCAAACACAGCACCCATAGCAACATGAATTTATGCATGGCTGGCCACCCATTGGCTGATGATGCGGTGCAACTGATCTACGCCATCGGTCAATGCCGCAGGGCCCGGCTGCAATATGTCTGCCGATTTGATTTCAAACAGTTGATGGTCAACCACTGCTGGCACGCAGGCCCAACCTTCTCTTGCGGCAACCCATGACGGGCGAAATTTTTTTCCGCACCAAGACCCGATGATGATGTCGGGTTGTCTACGCACCACTTCCAACGGGTCGGCAATGATGCGGTCTTTACCGAGTGACTGCACAGCCAGTTCTGGAAAACAATCGTCACCGCCAGCGATGCCAATCAATTCCGACACCCAGCGGATGGCGCTGATCGGCGGATCATCCCACTCTTCAAAGTAAACACGCGGTCGAAGAGCAAACCCATTGGCGGTTTGCCGCAAGCTTTGCAAGTGCGATTGCATTTGAGAAATGCGTCGCAGTCCTTGCTCGGCCTCGCCCACCATCGCAGCCACTTGATAAAGCATGGAAAAGATTTCTTCGACACTGCGCTGGTTAAACACAGTGACTTGCACACCGTGCCGTATCAACGCTGCAGCGATATCTGCTTGCAAATCTGAAAAGCCAAACACGCAGTCGGGTTTGAGCGCCAATATTTTGTCAATCTTTGCGCTCGTAAAAGCTGATACCTTGGGCTTTTCAGCGCGGGCGATTTTGGGTCGGACCGTGTAGCCAGAGATACCCACAATGCGATGCGCTTGACCCAAGAGATATAACCATTCGGTGGTCTCTTCGGTCAGGCAGATGATGCGTTGGGGAAGCATAATGATCCATCAATTCAAGTAATATTTGTAAACTGCAAAAATGCTTCGTTTCATGTCGGGGTATAGCCCAGTCGTACCATTCCACACCATCGTTGCATAACTGTAATAGTCTTTGTCAAAGGCATTTTTAACGATGAGTTGAAACTCCCAATCGGGGGATTTGTATTGATAAAAAATATCAGTCACTGTGTAACTTGGAATTTTGTATGTATTGGAAAAATTACCTGCAAAAAATTGCTCACTGAGGAAAGTGGAACTCAGACTTATCGTTTGCTCTGGTAAGAAATTCCAATTAACTCTGAGCTGGGCTTTTTGACTGGGAACCAACGGAATCGTATTACCTTTATACGTACCAGATTGAAATGAAGCTTGCATGTAACCCACATTGGCCTGAAGGTTGATGGTGCGACTGACCAACTGCTGGATGCTTGCGTCTACACCACGTCTGTTGGTTGGATCTAAATTTATGTTTCCAATCGTCGGGTCATACACGATCTCATTTTTAAAATCGCTTGAAAAAATTCGACTCTCGAGCTGTGTGCTGGGAACCTTCACTCGCCATCCGATTTCTTTATCAACAGATGTTTGTGTATTCAAAGCCACAGGACGATAAGGAGAAATCACTTCATAACTTTGCTCATCTAAATTAGCCATCCTGTATTGACTACCTGCTTTCACCCAAACAGAGTTGTTTTGATTGATTTTTTTTAAAAATCCAATTTCCCATGCAGATTGAGCATCGTCGTTCAGATACAAGTTGCTTGAAGTGTCTTCATCAATCGATTTTTTGTCTAATTTTTCTGCGCGGTAACCTACAGTCAGTCGTGATCCCGTACTTTCAGTTTCTAAGTCATTTTTTAAAAATATTGCATAAGATCCAGCAGAGTTAGTGTAATTTCCAAAGCCAGAAGTGATTCTTCTTTGATCCCATGTGCTTTTTTCTAAACCCAAGAGTAATCTATTGTTGCCCCAAACAGTCGACCAATTTTTATTAGTTGAAACTCCGTAAATGTCATTGACTGTTGCGTGCTTGGCGCTGCTGGCACTCCCTCCACTTTGATCTAAAAAATAGTAACCTCTCTCACGCCGTTTTACGTCTGTTCTCCACTGAAAACCATTTACATCTGTTTCCGCAAAAACCCCGACACTGGTAGATGCTGCATCGATATATGTTCCCAGGGCCAAATTTGTTGCATTGGCTTGATTGCGATTCGCTTGATACTGGCTCAGTGTCAATGCCCCCGGCGTTTTGGCGTATTCGTTACCGTTGGAAAAACTGGCACCAATTCGTGCGCTTTCGCCGATAAATTGCATGCCCAAATTGTTGCTGTTGGAATAGCTGTTTGAGTTGGCCCTGAATCCATCTGACTCTGCTTTAGCAGACGATGCAAATAAATTAACACCATCCTTGCCGTAAGTTGCATTAGCCCTGATTTCTCGGCTTGCGTAGCTACCAAATCCTGCTTCAATATTGGCTTTATTTCTGACAGTCGAATACAAGCTTGATGCACGTGTGATGATATTTATCACACCACCTACCGCGCCTTCTCCGTACAACACGGAAGAACTACCGCGCTGAATTTCAATCCGCTCAACCTCATCCATTGAAATATTGGACAAACGGATTTCACTGTCATCACCGTTTTTAAAAATGACACCATCAATTACTATGGCCATATTTGAATTTGCTGTGTCACCAAACCCACCCAAATCTATGGTGAATTCATTGCCACCGTACAAACTCTTTCTGCCCATCACGCCACCCAATGTCATGAGGGCTTCGTTCACTGTTCGAACCCCTGTATTTTTCAAATCCTCTTGCGTGAGTACAGTCACAAAAGCAGCCAATTTCTGCTGTTCCTCTGGGTATCTGGTTGCGGTGACGATGTAGGGCGCCAGTTCAGGGGTTTCGTTGTCGTTGGTTTGAGCATAGACAGCCATATGCGCAACAGCACAAATGCTGCACAAAAGCAAATGAAGTTTTTTCATGATGATGATTACCAGCCAATTGCCCTCACCGCCTTCCCCGACAGTGCACGGACGTTACGAAGTCGCGACTCGCGCAACTCCACCTTGTTGGCCGGTATCCGGGCTGGCGAAAACAACCTTGTCCGCCTTCCCAGTCGCTTGTTCAAGGCAACCAGTGGCTGTGTGGGACAGGGCGGAAACACCGCGAGGTGTTTCGTTCGCTTGACCGTTGCGGGGGCAGCGCAGGCTGGTGATCAACTCAAGCCATGTACCGAAAAGAAGTACTTGTTCGAGCGAAAACTTCTGCTTCCCGTTGAACTGCGGTATGTGAACCACACCGCGAGCACCAACACTTGCATTCTAGCCACAAGCCCTCGGTACGCGCCTAAAATGCCGCTCATGCCTGAAAACAACCCCTTAGATTCCGTACTGGAACGCGTTGAGCGATTGCTGGTGCGCTACGAAGAACTCAAACGCACCAACGATTTGCTGGTCGGTCAAGTGGAGACGCTTACCCAAGAGCGTGATTCGCTCAAATCTCGTTTGCAAGCTGCCCGCAGCCGCATTGATGGCTTGCTCGACCGCTTGCCCTTGGATATCAAGGATGGCGCATGAACCAGGTCGAAGTACAAATCATGGGACAGAGTTACATACTCGGTTGCCCTGTCGATGCACAAGAGCGATTTCAATCAGCGGTGCGCAAAGTAGATGCTGCCATGTGCAGTATTCGCGACGCAGGAAAAATCAAAGCGCGTGACCGCATTGCCGTGTTAGCTGCCCTCAATCTTGCTTTTGAGTTGTCAGATTTTTCTGCAGCTCCCAGCGAACCTGTCACCTCTAACCACAACCTCAACAACCTATTGCACCGAATCGATGCGGCTTTGGGCCATGATGGTCACCTTTTATGACACATGCTCCTACAATGGCCTCGTCTGCAAGTCTGCTGGGTTTATATTTCTTGAACCAATGCTCTATGGAGCCCCGGGCTTGGAACATCGTCTTGTGAGCGTGATCATCTCGCGAAGATGAACCCAACACCTGACTGACCTCGCCCACCTGAACCTTTTGTTCAGGATGACAGCCCGGCAGATCCTTGCAGACACCTTCTTTATGTTTTACCTATTCACTTCCCCCCTTCTGTCATGAGTCTTCGTATCGCCATCGTCGGCGCAGGTGCCATTGGCGGCTACTTGGGCGTCAAACTCTCACTGGCTGGTCATGATGTGACCTTCATTGCACGGGGTGCCAACCTGCAAGCCATTCAACACAGCGGCATGAAATTGATGCTCGAAGATGGCAACGAATTGCATGCCAAACATGTCAAGGCTTCTGATATAGCGGGCGCCAAACAATACGACTATGTGTTGGTCACACTCAAATCACACCAAGTGGCGCCCGTGGCTGCAGACATCGCGGCGCTGTGCCATGAACACAGTTGTATCGTCACCCTGCAAAACGGGTTGCCTTGGTGGTACTTTCATGAATTGCCGGGCGAATTCAAGGGCCGACAACTCAGCAGTTTGGATCCCAACGGCCAACTCTGGCAAAGGCTCAAGCCTGAGCGTGTGATCGGCGCAGCGGTCTATCCAGCAGCAGAGTTGGTCGCGCCTGGCGTGGTTCGACTGATTGAAGGCAACCGATTCACTTTGGGTGAACCCAGCGGTGAGAAATCCGAACGCGTCATGCAATTGGCGCAAGCCATGATCGGCGCAGGATTCAAAACGCCGGTGTCTAACGACATTCGCTCTGAACTCTGGGTCAAGTTGTGGGGCAACTTGAGCTTTAACCCGGTCTCAGCGTTGACACATGCCACGTTGCAAGACATCGCTGAATTCGCACCCTCGCGTGAAGTCGTGGCGAACATGATGCAAGAAGCACAAGCGGTGGCCGAGCGAACAGGCATTCAATTCAAAATCAGCATCGACAAACGCATTGCGGGCGCACAAGCCGTCGGCGCACATAAAACATCCATGCTACAAGACATCGAACAAGGCAAAGCCTTGGAACTCGATGCACTGCTTGGCAGCGTGATCGAATTGGGGCACATCGTGGGCATAGCGACACCCACATTGCACACCGTACACAACCTGTGTTTGTTGCTGCAGCAGTCCGTGCTGCGCAGCGGTCACGGGCTTTCATTGATGGCAAAGGAATGACATGAATACGTTGACCGATTGGATGAAAGCTGGCCAAGACACCGCCACCTGTTTAAGCGCCCCGGCTGCAGCGCCCCTGACCTATGCAGAATTGCGCCAGCTGGCCAAAGAAGTAGAACAAGCATTCAACGCCGTGGGCATTGGTAGAAACGACCGAGTGGCGTTAGTGTTACCCAACGGTGCAGAGATGGCCGCTTCTTTTGTCACGGTGGCCGCATGTTGCACATCCGCCCCCTTGAACCCTTCATACCGCGCCGATGAATTCGAGTTTTACCTGAATGATTTGAATGCCAAAGCCTTGGTGGTGGAAGCAGGCTCAAGCTCAGCTTCGATTGAGGTGGCCCGCAAATTGGGGGTGTCTATTTTGGTGTTGCATCCCACGCCGGCCAAGGGCGCGGGCTCTTTCACGCTGGACACCTCATCGCGCACAGCCGCTGCTGCTTCGCAACCAGGGCCAGCACAAGCAGACGATGTGGCATTGGTACTGCACACCTCTGGCACCACTTCGCGTCCCAAAATCGTTCCGCTGACCCAGCGCAATGTTTGCGCCTCGGCGCAACACATTGCGGCCAGCACACGCTTCACGGCCCATGACCGTGGTTTGAATGTCATGCCCTTGTTTCATATCCATGGTTTGATCGCGGGCATTTTGGCGCCCTTGTCGCAAGGTGGTGAAGTGCATTGCACATCGGGCTTCAATGCGTTGAAATTTTTTGCACAAATGGACGAGGTCAAACCGACTTGGTACACCGCCGTGCCCACTATGCACCAAGCCATCCTGTCCAGAGCCGCCAACAACAAAGAAGTGATCACGCGCGTGCCTTTGCGCTTCATCCGTTCTTCATCTTCATCATTGCCGCCTCAAGTGCTGGCCGAGTTGGAAGTTACGTTTCATGCGCCGGTGATTGAAGCCTACGGCATGACCGAAGCAGCGCACCAAATGGCTTGCAACCCGCTGCCGCCTGCACAGCGCAAACCCGGCACTGTAGGCACTGCCGCTGGGCCTGAAGTCGCCATCATGGACTTGGACGGCAACTTGCTCAAAGCCGGTGACACCGGTGAAATCGTGATTCGTGGACCTAACGTCACACCCGGCTACGAGAACAACGACAAGGCGAACGCTGAAGCGTTCACACACGGTTGGTTTCGCACAGGTGACCAAGGCATGATGGACAGCGAGGGATACATCAGTATCACGGGACGGTTGAAAGAAATCATCAACCGCGGTGGTGAAAAAATCAGCCCGCGTGAAATTGATGAGATCTTGATGGACCATCCCGCTGTCGCACAGGTGGTGTGCTTTGGCATCCCACACGATAAATTAGGTGAAGAAGTTGGCGCTGCAGTGGTGCTGCGTGAAGGCGTGGTTGCCACTGAAAAAGAGTTGCGCGACTACGTGGCCACGCGTGTTGCTGACTTCAAAGTACCGCGCAAAATTTTGTTGCTGGAAGACATTCCCAAAGGCGCTACAGGCAAACTCCAACGCATTGGCATGGCACAAAAATTGGGTCTTGCCTAAGCCATGAACGAATGGCCATGGCTGTTGCTGGCACTTGCCGTACTCGGGTCATTCGCAGGATTTTTAGCAGGCTTACTTGGGGTAGGCGGTGCTTTGGTCATGATTCCTTTTTTAACCTACCTGCTGCACCACTTGGACATGGGCACCGACATGGCGGTCAAGATGGCGATCGCCACAGGCATGTCCACCATTGTTGTCACGTCGCTGGCCAGCACCCAAGCGCACCACAAGGCGGGTTCGGTTCGGTGGGATTTGTTCAAAGGCTTGACGCCTGGATTGGTGTTGGGCAGTGTCGTGTCCAGCCTTTGGTTGTTCTCGATCATCAAGGGCACTGTGCTGGCTTTGCTGTTTGGAGGCTTCACCGCTTTTTCGGCTACCCAAATGTTGCTGGACAAAAAACCCCAACCCAGTCGCCATATGCCCGGTGTGTTTGGGCAATCAGCGGTCGGCAGTGTGATTGGTCTGGTGTCGGGCTTGGTCGGTGCAGGCGGTGCTTTTATGAGTGTGCCATTCATGACCTGGTGTAACGTGCCATTGCGCCAAGCAGTGGGCACCAGCGCTGCCTTGGGTTTTCCGATTGCTTTGGTCAACGCCATGGGTTATGCGGCCAGTGGTTGGTCTGTCCAAGATACACCGCCCCATAGTTTTGGCTTTGTCTGGTTGCCGGGTTTTTTCACGATTTGTGTGTGCACGGTATTCACCGCACCTGTGGGCGCACGACTTGCACAATGCCTGCCCGTGGTCAAACTCAAACGCGGGTTTGCGTTATTGCTGTATGCGCTGGCCTGCACCATGTTTTACCGGGGGCTCAGTGCCGTTTGAAAGCCCGCCTATCGAACTGCCTTTCTTCAAAGAAATTTGAAGCTTGATTTGTGGTTGATAATGTTTTTCAAATTCTCAACTTACCAGGACTGAGGAAAACACATGGACTCTGGAATTTCTTTTTCCAACATCATCTACTTGGCGCTGTTGGTTTTGATCATCATGGCCTTGCGATCTGCCATCAAAGTTGTGCCGCAATCTGAAAATTGGTTGGTTGAGCGCCTTGGCAAATACAACCGGAAGATGGAAGCTGGGTTGCATGTATTGATTCCTTTCATTGAAACGGTTCAACACAAAGTACCTATCCAAGAGCGGCAACTGCCGCCCAAGCCGATCAATGCCATCACTTTAGACAACGTCACCATTTCTATTTCATTGGCGGTGCTCTATCGGATTGCCGACGCCTCAAAAACCATGTATCGCATTTCCAATGTGGATGACGCCATCATGACCATCGTCAATGGCACAGTGCGCAGCGTGATCGGCAAGACCGATTTAGATGGTGTTCAATCCAACCGCCGCCATTTGTCCGATGAAATTGAAGAAGACCTCAAAGCTGTGTCAGATGAATGGGGCATTGTGCTGACACGGGTTGAAATTTTGGAAGTAGACGTTGACATCGAAACCAAGCAGGCGATGCAATTGCAACTGAATGCTGAGCGCAACAGAAGAGCTTTGGTGCGCGAAGCCGAAGGAAAAAAACAAGCCACCGAGCTTGATGCGGATGCCCAGTTGTACGCTGCGCAAAAACAGGCTGAAGCCATGAAAATCCGTGCCGATGCCGAAGCCTATGCGGTCAACGCCGTGGCCAAAGCCATCTCCTCTGGCGGCGAAAGTGCCGTGGCATTTGAAATCAAAAAAATCCAAGCACATGCGGTGCAAGAGTTGTCCAAAGGATCCAACGCCAAAATTGTGCTGGTGCCTACCGATGTGCTCAACAGCTTAAGCGGCACATTGGGGCGGCTTGCAGACCGGATTTAAACCATGGATGCCTACCAAATCTCTTTGATCATCAGTGTGGTTCTGGCCATTGCCGAAGTGATGACGCTGTCGTTCATCTTGCTGGGCTTTAGCATAGGCATGCTGGTGGTGTCAGGCGTTCAGTATGTGTTTGACGGCTACAACCTCAACAGAGATGTGATGGTGTTTGCCGTGGTGTCGGTGGTCAGTTTTGTGGCGCTGCGAAAAGTGTTCAAAAAAAATTCAGACGTCAAGCGCTTGGCTGAAGACGACATCAACCAATATTGAATCCCACCGATTCGGTTCTTCTTGTGTGGACGCTTTTTTGACCAAAGTCCAGTTGTTGCACTGTCCAACAATGCTTCAATCAACGCTGCATACACAGCAGGTTTTTATGGCGAAAGCCTGGCTCAGAAGAAGGCGTGCACTGCCCGTCGGTGAGAATTTCTACCGCGGCTTTGTTGTCTGCGCTTAGAAAAAATCGCACATCATTGACGCCGCAACCATTTTCAACGCAGCCTTGTGAAACGATCACATCAGCATGGATGGGTTCGAAGGGCCCACAAACTTCCAATCGCTCTTGCGCTTGCGCTTGCAATTCAGCAGGTAATTTGCGCCATACATGCTCGTCGAATGCAGCGGCCGAAACAGAGACTTCTTCACCAGGCAAATACTCCGAACAATTCACGCCAACCAGCAGTTCAAAAGGAGTGGCAGCCTCAGTTTGCGTTGCTTGAACGCTCTCCTCCATGGCTTCTGCCGTGGGCACAGCATCGGTATCAACCGCAGGCTCAGACCAAGGTGGCATCAGTACTGTGGCATCGGCCATCAATTGCTCCACAGGAATACGCGCCCATTGACTTCCCTGACTCAATGGCACCGTCACGATGGCCACCAAACTGCCCAAACACACGAATACCAAAGCGGGGATGGCGTGGGACAAATCTCCCTTGAGGGTCGACATTTGCAACGGCATGGAGAGCACTGGCGCAGCAACCGAGGACTGCAATGTCAAAACTGGTGACTTGTGTTTGGCAAGATCCAGCGAAGGCCCAGATTTGGCCTTCAATATCAGCTCTGGAGTTGCACCCATTCAGGACTGTGCCTTGTGGGCATCCAAAATGGCTGTGAATATTTGGGTGATCTCTTCCAATTTTGCTTCTGATATTTCTTGACCTTCAATGATGGACCGCTTGAGTGTCATGTCGTAGGAAGTATCCGTCACTTCTTTCACGCCAATGGTCAATTCACGGTTCAAGATGAATAACAAAATAGCGATGACAACACCTGCCACGGTCAAACCCAAGGCCCATTGCATTTCTTCTAAATGGGCAGCTGTATAAGCGCCGGCAGCAAATAGCAAGAACCAAAACAAGGCCAATTTCCAAGGGCGCACCGTGCCAAATGACACTGAGCTGACCGAATGGATGGGCATGATGACTTTTGTGAATCCAAACACACTGCTGGATTCGTAATACACCTTGTCGTAGAGGATTCGCAAACAGTAATTTGGATCGAGCTTTAACAAGGCAAACAACCAAGCGAACAAGCCACTTTCACGTGCCAACACTTCCACATACACGCCGTCTTCGCGCGGTGTGGGGCTGACAAAAAATTTTTTTACCACCAGTGCCATGATGCATCCTTGTATGAATATCGGCATCAAATCCGATGGGTGAATCTTAGCGAATTGATGTATAAAAATAGTAAATCATATGGATTCAACACAGAAACAGATTGATTCTTTAGGGGTGCATTGATTGCGGTTTCAACGCCCAGGCCACTGTTTCTCTCACTGTGTCGCTGGCATGTGATTGCCAGCGACTGGCCGCTTGCCGCAACGCATGCGCTTCATCATCTGCCAAAGCGGGTTGTGCACGCAACGCATTGCCAACCGCAATGGCCAAGTTACGCAACCAACGCACATGCCCAATGCGGCGAATCGCGCTGCCCTCTGTCATGCGCAAAAACATGGCTTCGTCCCATTGCATCAATTGCACCAATTTGGCTGAGCCCAAACCATGCCTTTCATCAAAATCCGTCAAACTGCTGCGGACTGCGAATTTGTTCCAAGGGCACACCAATTGACAATCGTCGCAACCATAAATACGGTTGCCCATCAACGGTCGCAATGGCAATGGTATCGGTCCGTCGTGCTCTATCGTCAAATAAGAAATACAACGGCGTGCATCCAATTGGTAGGGTGCCACGATAGCCTGTGTCGGGCATACATTGATGCAGGCTTGGCAACTGCCGCAATGGTCACTGACAGGCTCTGACAGTGGCAAGGCCATGTCCACAAAAATCTCACCCAAAAAAAAGAATGAACCGGCATCCCGCTGCAACACCAAGGTGTGTTTACCGCGCCAACCCAGTCCGCTTTGCACAGCCAACGCTGCCTCTAAAACCGGCGCAGAGTCCGTGAACACCCGGTGGCCCATCGGACCCAACTCGGCTTGCAACAAAAGCGCGAGTTGCTGCAACCGCTGGCGCATCACCTTGTGGTAATCGCGCCCTCTGGCGTAGACCGAGACGACTGCTTCAGTCGGTTGGTTCACTCGCTGCAACTCATGTTCAAGCCAAGCAGGCACATCGCTTGTCAAGGCTTCTGAGGTGTCTACAACATCGGTCTGTGCGTGTGATTGTTCGCTGCCTGAGCCGCGCCTTGGCAAATAGTCCATGCGAGCGGTGATGATGCTCAGGGTGCCGGGCACCAACTCCGTGGGGCGAGCCCGCTTGAGGCCATGTCGGTGCATGTAGTCCATACTACCGTGGTTTCCTGCTGCCAGCCAAGCCAGCAGTCCAGGCTCGGCATGCGACAAGTCCACAGGAGCCACGCCAATTTGGGAGAATCCCAATTGACGACCCCAAAGCTGCAATTGCGCTGGCAACCCCTGCTGTTGAACGGACACATCATTCCTTTGAACCAATCACCGATTGTAAAAACCCTGCGCTGGCCTGACGAACAAGCCTGTGAGGCATTTGCCAAGCAACTTGCCAGCAAGCCTCAACTCGCTCTGGCCGTGTTGTGTTTGCACGGTGACTTAGGCTGCGGCAAGACCACTTTCACGCGTTACTTATTGCAAGCACTGGGTTTCCATGGCCGTGTGAAAAGCCCGACTTATGCTGTCGTCGAGAGTTATGAACTCATACGCAATGAACATGATTTGCAGGTATGGCATTTCGATTTTTACCGTTTCAAAGATCCCCAAGAATGGGAAGACGCGGGTTTCAGAGACATGTTTGCAGCACAGGGTTTGAAAATCTGCGAATGGCCTGAGAAGGCTGCTGGTTTTTTGCCAACCGCAGACCTGGACATGCATTGGCATGTCAACATGGATGACACACGGACACTGACAATCACCGCCAATACCGATTCAGGACGAGGGCTGTTAGCTTGAAACTGCGCCAATCATTTGCCATCCACTCGCACGCAATCTCAGCGCGATGAACATGCACAGACGCCTTTTGTTACAAACCGGTTCTTTGGTGTTGCTGCTGGGACGCGCTCAATTGGCTCGGGGTGCCACCATTTTGGCGGTGCGTGTTTGGCCTGCCAACGACTACACCCGCGTGACCATCGAGTCAGACACCGCACTGGTTACCAAACACACCTTTGTTGCGCAGCCACCCCGACTGGCCGTGGATATCGAGGGCATTGAATTGAATGCTGCCTTGCGTGAACTCGTGGGCAAGGTGCGCAGTGATGACCCTTACATCACAGGCGTGCGGGTGGGGCAATTCACCCCCACCACTGTTCGGCTGGTGCTTGATTTGCGCCAGCCCGTCAAACCACAAGTGTTCAACCTTGAGCCGGTGGAATCGGGTCAAGCCGTTTTCCAGCACCGATTGGTGCTCGATTTGTTTCCCGTGTTGGTAGCAGATCCCTTAGAGGCCTTGATTGCTGAAAAGCTGCGGGACGAGAACAAGCCTCCCGCCGTCAAGGACGCGCTGGGTGAATGGATGAACCAGCAAGCCAACGCACCCGCGCACACTGCTGCGAACACCGCACCACCCAAAACAAGCCCAGCAATAACGCCAAGCCCTCCCCCTTCGCCTGTCAACAAACCCGTACCCTCTAAACCTTCGCCCGAGCCCCCAAGCTTTGAGCGGTTCGCGGTGGTCGCCTTAGACCCGGGCCATGGTGGCGAAGACCCTGGGGCCATTGGCCCGGCGGGAACGCG
>SXGQ01282342.1_pt1 | contig 23204 bp, 17 predicted proteins | sample 3178371 | NCBI WGS metagenome assembly SXGQ01 (sample SAMN11356859, study PRJNA531348) | freshwater metagenome | isolation source: freshwater sample F1-20 | place: China: Fuxian Lake, Yuxi | collected 2017-12-25 | reverse complement strand
CTGGGCAGCCCGCCCCTGGGAAGCCCGGACGAGGGGGTTCAGGGCTCGAGCCGGCGAAACGCCTCCCGGCCGACGATCATCGGCACCGCCACGGCCAGGGCGCAGATCACCACCGCCAGGGTCAGCCCGCCGGCGACTCCCCGCCAGGTGCCGACGCGGGCCAGCAGGGCGAGCCACCCTGCGCTTTCCCGGATCGCGCCTGAGCCGAGAATCGTCAGTTGCGTGGGCACCGCCGTCAGGGCCACCACGAGGATCACCAGGAGCGAGCCGAGCACGAGGCTGAGTGTGCCACCGAACCCGGCGGCGATCTTCGCGGCGGAGGATTCACGGAGGTTGGGCATCCACGCCCCGAGACCGACGGCGATCCCCGACAGCCCGAGGCAGATGCCCACCGCGCTGACCGAGTGGACCAGCATGACCCACCCCGGCAGCGCGAGCATCAGGTCGCTGACGAGCACGAGACCGAGGCAGGGTACGACCGTGCCGACGGTCGCGAGCACGAACTTCGACCAGAGGATCTCGTCACGCCGCACCGGCAGCAGCCCGAGGATCCAGAACCGCCGCCCCTCGAGGCTGATCATCGGGTAGACGAACTTGGTCGTGAACGTCGAGAGCACCAGGCCGATGACGGTGAGGTTGAGGAAGCCGACCACCGGCGCGTAGGAACCGCTGTAGTGGAAGGCCCGCATCGACAGACAGTAGAAACCGAGGAGGACGACGAAGACCACGAGCTGTGACCACTGGGTGACGTCGCGGCGGAAGAGGCGGATGTCCTTGACCAGCAGCAGCCGCACCGGTGATGCGGCGCGGTCGCCCGTACCGGCGAGAACGGCATCGATCCGGCGCTGGCGCGGCGGCCGGCGGGAGGGGATCTCGGCCGTCAGGCGGCTGAAGCCGGTGCGGTAGAGGTGCCGGGCGATCCAGCGGGCGACGACCTGCAGCAGCAGCGCGTTGGAGACGAGCACCGCAAGGAAGCGGAGCGACTCCCCGAGGGCCACCCCCGCCCGGGGGCCGTGGGCGCCGGCCGCCTCGAGGAGCCCGGTCGACAGCCACCAGCTCGGCAGCAGCCGCTGCTGGGAGATCTCCAGGCGCGCGAGCACCTGCTCGAACCAGGGGGGGGTGAGGGCGTCCTCGCCGGGAGTGACGAGCGCCGACCAGCCCAGCCACGCCAGGGCGAGCAACACCATCAACGCCGCGCCCGCCGTCGCCTGGAGGCGGTAGCGCGGCAGCCAGGCGACGATCGCCAGCGCGAGCATCGCCCCGAGGGTGGCGGGAATCGTGATGAACGACACCATGAAGGGCACGAGCAGCAGCATGTAGGGCCAGCCGGCGCCCCGCACCCGACCGAAGGCGACGAGCATCGGGCTGCCGAGGAGGATGAACCCCCAGCCGGCAAACCACAGCGCCTCGCGGAAGATGTGGGTGAACACCGCCGCCGGCCGGGCCGGCAGGGTGAGGAGGAGCTTGGCTTCGCGCGAGGTGTAGAGACCGGCGTAGGCGAGGATGCCGGTGGAGAACAGCACCAGCATGAGCAGGGTCGAGAAGAAGGTGTTGAAGAGGAGCGGAGCGACGTTGGCGTGGATCGAGGCGAGGAAGGCGAATCCCTCGCGGAAGAGGAGGTACAGCGTCAGCCAGAACACGGCACTGAGCACGACGACCAGCACCAACCGCAGCCGCGCCGTGGCGAGCATGCCGCGGACGATGGCCCAGGCGGTGACTGCCCGCAAGCGCCAGAAAAGCCGGCCCTCCTCCGGCTCCGTGAGGGGCCGGCAGCCCGCGTCGCCCTCTGCCGGTGGACTCACGGTGCTGCCATGCCCCCGTCGACGTCGGCCGCCGCGCCGGCCCGGGGATCGGTCAGTTCGAGATAGAGCTCCTCGAGGCCGGCGGCGGCCACGGCCATCTGGCCACGCAGTTCCCCGACGGTGCCGAGGAACCGGAGGCGACCCCGGACCATGATCCCGAGACGGTCGGCGAGTTCCTCGGCGAGGGCGAGGATGTGGGTCGACATGAACACCGTCATCCCCCTCCGGGTGCGCTCGCGGAGCATGTCCTTGACGATCCGCATGCTGCGGGGATCGAGGCCGACCATCGGCTCGTCGAGGACGAGCACGGCCGGATCGTGGACGAGCGCCGCGGCGAACACGAGCCGTTGGCGCATGCCCAGCGAGTAGCTCTCGGCGAGGTCGTCGATGAAGGCGGCGAGTTCGAACTGCCCGATCCCCGAATCGATCGCCGGGCCGGCTGCTGCCCGGCTCATGCCGAACATGTCGGCGATGAACCAGAGGAACTCCCGGCCGGTGAGCTTCTCGTACAGCGTCGGTTCGTCGGGGACGTAGCCGAGTCGGAGGTGGGCGGCACGCGGATCGCGGACGACGTCGTGCCCGCAGACCGACACCGTGCCCGCCGACGGGGCGAGGAGCCCGACGAGCATGCGGATGGTGGTCGTCTTCCCGACACCGTTGGGACCGAGCAGGGCGAAGAGTTCTCCGGGGGGAATGGTGAGCGAGAGGTCGGTCACGGCCGGTTTCTGACCGTAGCTGCGGCTCACCGCGGCGAACTCGATCATGGGGCACCGAGGGCAGGCGAGATGGGATCCCCATCCCCGGCGGGGGTGGCGTCGAGCGAGGCCGCCAGCGCGGTTGCCTCCGCGTCGGAGCGGCGGACGAAGACCAGCCGGGAGGCCCCGATCATCGCCTCCTGGCGGATGAGCCGGCCCTCGAGATCGACCCAGAGACGGAGGCGGACGGCCGTGTCGGTGGAAGAACCGTCGCGGAACGTCACCAACCGTGCCGTCACCGGTTGATCGTCGAAGAAGGTCATCGTCTCACGCTCGACGTGGGCGTGGAGCATCTCGAACGACGACGTATCCCCGCGCAGCGGATTGAACACCGGGGCAGTCCACCGTTGCCCCACGGTGAGACCCGGCAGTCGCGCGTTGGGGGAGAGTTCGTTGGTGAAAGCGAACGCCCCGGGGAGCTTGCGGCTGGTCTCGAAGCGGAGGTCGCGGGCGCGGATCGAGACCCGCACGTCGCCATCCTCCACCGTGCCGATGACGAAGATCGTCTCCCCGGTCTCCGGGAGCCGGACGGCGGAGTGGAACGACTCCAAGCGGCCCGCCGCGTCGACCGCCAGCCGCCCGGTCGCCTTCATCGAGACCTGCAGTCCCCCGGGCAGGGTTTTCCGCACCAACAGTTTCAGCCAGGGAGGAATCAGATCCTCCAGTGGCAGCCGGCGGAGGTCCATCGTGCTCTCGACCGCGAGGCCTCCGCCGGGGAGTTGTCGGGCCTGGCTGATGAGGCTGCCGACCGGGCGATCATCCCACGACACCGACCAGGCCACCGGGATGAATTCCCCTTCGACGGCCTCCAGCACGCTCGCACCGGACGGCGGCCGACTCTGGAAGGTGGGGAGGATCTTGTCGACCACCAGCCAGCCGTTGGCCACGCACCAGAAGACGACCACCAGAGGCGTCAACCAGGATCGCGACATGACCGGGAGCGCGCCGAGGGGGGCACCGTCAATCCTGCGCACACGCCGAAAGAAGCGACGATGCGCCTAACATGCTAGCAGGCTGTGGATAAGTGGATAAACAGCCTGCTGCACCTCTCCTCTTCAACTCCCTCAATTTGCCCGCGAGTGAACTGTCCGCCGCGGCTCGGCCGTGCAGCAGCGGGCTCCGGTGGCCGCAGCCAGGATCGATTGCCGCCGCGCCGGCTGGGGCGTAGACTCGGGGGCGTTTTCGGGGGAAGGAAGGCCTGACTGGATGGACCCGTCCGGAGGGCACTGCTCATGAACACTGTCGTCCACTATTTTCAATCCTGCCCCGTCTGTGGCCGGGCACTGCGGATCCGTGTCAGTCTCTTGGGCAAGCATGTCTACTGCCAGCACTGTGGCGGTGGATTCCGGGCGACCGACCCGGCCACGCGCGCGGCACCGGCCGTGCAGCCGCACCATGCCGCCGTGCAGCCGCACCATGCCGCGGTCGCGGCGATGGCGCCCGCGTGTGGCAACGGCGACGGCCACCACGTCGCTCCGCCGTGTGAAGACGATCTCCTCCACCGCGTCGAGGTGGTGCTGCGGCGGGCGGAGCAGGTGCGGGCCGGCGCCGCGATGGTGACCGCCGGAGTCGCAGGACATGGCGCGGCGGGGTGCGCCGGCTGCACGGTCGATGCCCACCGCGATGCCTCGTCGGTGGGGCGCTGATCGAGCGTGTCAGGCCGGAATTCCCTGTTCACGCGGGGGGGCGGAAGGCGGGCGGCCAACCGGCCGTGTCGAGCCCGGCCAGCGTGGCGAGCGTGGCCCAGTAACCGGGAAACGTCTTGCCGACACAGGCCGGGTCGCGGATCACCACGTTGTCGATCCGCAGGCCCACCAGCGCCAGGCTCATCGCCATCCGGTGGTCGTCGTAGGTGGAGAGCTCGGCGCCGTGGAGCGCCACCGGATCGATCGTGAGGCCATCGTGTGTTTCGTGCACGCGTGCGCCGAGCCGGACGAGTTCGCGGGCGAGATCGCCGATCCGGTCGGTTTCCTTGTCGCGGATGTGGGCGACGTTGCGGATCGTCGTCGGGCTGCCGGCGAACAGGGCAACCACCGCCAGCGTGGGCACGGTGTCGCTGATGGCGTTCATGTCGATGTCGATGCCCCGTGCCGCCCGGCCCGCCACCGTGACCCCTGAATCGTCCCAGCCCACGGTGCAGCCCATCCGCTCGAGTGCGGTGCAGAAATCGACGTCGCCCTGCAGGCTGTCGCGCGACAGGCCCGCCACCGTCACGCGGCCACCGGTGAGCGCGGCCGCGGCGAGGAAGTAGCTGGCGGCGGAGGCGTCGGGTTCGATCCGGTAGTCGCCGCCGGTGTAGCCGCCGGCGGCGATCCGCCAGTGGCGCGGCCCCGTCGCATGGCAGTCGGCCCCGAAGGCCGTCATCACGCGCCGCGTCATCTCCAGATAGGGGGTCGAGACGAGCGTGCCAGCGAACGTGATCTCGAGGCCCTGCGGCATGCAGGGCCCGGCCATCGCCAGACCGCTGGCGAACTGGCTCGACGTGCTGCCATGCACCACCGTGGCTCCGCCGGCGAGCCCCGCTGAGCGGATCACGACCGGAGGGCAATCCCCCGGGCTCTCGGCGGTCGCGTCGATCCCGAGGCCACGGAGCGCGGCCAGCAGATCGCCGATCGGCCGCTGCCGCATCCGTGGCGTGCCGTCGAGGTGGTACCGACCGTGGCCGAGGCCACAGATCGCCGACAGGAAGCGCATCGTCGTGCCGCTGGCGGCGCAGTCGAGCGTTGCGGCGGATGCCGGGATGCGGCCGTCGCAGCCGTGCACGGTGATCCGTTCCCCGGCCCAGTCGGATTCGAGACCGATACCCAGCGCCCGCAGGCCCTCGGCCATCACCCGGGTATCCTGGCTGTCGAGAACGCCCGTCAGCCGGCTCGTGCCCTTTGCCAGCGCTGCGCAGACCAGCGCGCGGTTGGTGATGCTCTTCGATCCCGGCGGGCGAACCGTACCGACGATCGGGGCGCTCGAGGGAATCATCCGGAGGGGTGGCGACATGGCCGGGAGTCTACCGCCGGAGGCCAGCGCAGCCGATGGGCGGCCGTGGAACTACGACCTCGTCCTGCCGCCGGCGATCCGCTTCGGGGCCGGCCGGATCGAGGAGATCGGGGCCGTCGTGGCCGGCCTCGGCCGCCGCGCGCTCGTGGTGGGGGGAAAACGTGGCCTGTTCGGCGGTGCCGTCTGGCCGACGATCGCCGCGAGTCTCGGGCAGGCTGGCGTGGCGTGGCTTCGCCTGGCCGAGACTGCCGGTGAACCGACGGTGGACGACGTGGCTGCGGCGCTGGCTGCGGCCGTCGCCTGCCGGCAGCAGGGTGACGTGGTTGTGGCCGTGGGGGGCGGATCGGCCATCGACCTGGCGAAGGCGGTCGCGGGCTTGGCGGTGATCGCGCCGCCCGCGGCCGATACCGCAGCCCTCGATCAACTCGTTGTCGATCATCTCGAGGGGGTGGGTCGGGGGCGCGTGCTCGCGCAGGCGCCGCTGCCGCTGGTCGCGGTTCCGACCACGGCTGGCACCGGCGCCGAGGCGACGCGCAACGCCGTGATCGGCTGCCCGCGGCGCCGGTTCAAGAAGAGCCTGCGCAGCCCGTTGCTCGTGCCCCGGAGCGTGATCGTCGACCCCGATCTGACGCGCTCCTGCGACCGCCTGACGACGGCGGCGGCGGGGCTCGACTGCATCACGCAGCTCGTCGAGTCGTTCATCTGCCGGTTTTCCGCCCCCGTGCCGCGGGCGCTGGCACTGGCGGCGCTCCCGGGAGCGGTCGCCGCCCTCCCCCGGGTGATGGCCGATCCGGACGACGCCGCCGGCCGCGCGGCCCTGGCGCACGCGGCGCGCGTCTCGGGGATCGCGCTGACCAACTCCGGCCTGGGGATGGCCCACGGCGTCGCCGCCGCGCTCGGCGTGGAGTGTGGCGTGGCCCACGGGGTCGCCTGCGGCATGCTTCTGCCGGTGGCTCTCGAAGTGAACCGCACGGCAGCCGGCGCCGATCTGGCGTGCCTCGAGCGCGCCTGCGATCCCGGCGCGCGGGGCGACGACGCTGCCGCCGCGGTGGCGTTCGTCGATCGGATCACGGCGCTGGTCGATTCCTGTGGACTGCCGCGGCGGCTCAGCGCTCTCGGCCTCGCCGGCGACCGGATCGACTGGCTGGCTGCCAACTCGGGCGGGGCGAGCATGCGCGGCAACCCGGTCGCGCTCGATGCTGCGGCGCTCCGGCCGGTGCTCGAGAGGATCTTTTGACCCGAGGACCGCGGTCGTTGTACCCCGCCGTCCGACAGCGGCCTGCCACCACGGTCCCCAGGTTGGTGGCAGGCACCAAGTGAAGAGCCGGCACCAGGCGGGGACGACGGCTCGGCTGCTCACCGCTCCGCCGGGGCGGTCAGCAGGGCCGGATCATCGAGCAGGCCGAGGAGGGGCCCGGCCTCGATGCCGAGCGCCGCTGCCGCCTCCCAGCACGCGCGCGCCTTTCCGGCATCGGGCTCGGGCTTCGTGGCGTGGTAGGCGCCGATGAACAGTTCGTTTTCCGGCTTGTCGTCGAACCAGCCGGTGACGATCGCCATGACGATCTTGCCCGGAATCCGGTCGCGGGGGACGGTCGTGTTCTTCCCGGTGGCGCGGTAGATGAACTTCTTGTCGTCGATCTCGACGACCGCCACTTTCTTACCGTCGATGTCGTATTCCTGGCCGGCGGTGACGGTGGCGAGCGCCTGCTCGCGGTAGGCGGCGAAACCCTTGGAATAGTGGAGCAGTTGCTGCCAGGCCTCGACCCGGGCGACCGCCTCCTCCCCGCGCGCCGCTGCCGCGGCCGCCCGGATGGCGTCGTCGGCGGCGTCGAAGTCGCGCTCGGCCAGCGCCCCCCGCGCCTTTGACAAGTGGGGTGCGAGGGGATCGCCCGGCGCCGAGTCGTCGAATGGTCCGGGGAGAGGCGTCGTGCCGGCCGGTTGCATGGCCGCGGCATCGCCTTCAGCTGGCGGCGTCGGATCCGGGGGAGGTTCGCCGGGTGGCGAAGGCTCGTCGGGTGTCGGGCTGGTCGGTGCCGTGGTGGGATCGGGCGCAGGCGGCACCGCTGCGGCGGCCGCTGGCGCGATCGGCTCGTTCGGTTGGCTCAGAGTCGAGGGTGGGGGCGGAGACCCAGTGCCCACAGCGGGAGACCCAGTGCCGGCAGCGGGAGACCCAGTGCCCACAGCGGGAGACCCAGTGCCGGCAGCGGGGATCATTGACTCGAGCACCGACCCCGAACCGTCGGATGGTGCGTGCGCGGCCTGCGCCGTCCGCTCGGATGGCGGCATGGCGGCCTTGACCGGCTCGTCGTCGCCCTGTCCGTCCGCAGGCTTCGTGCGGGCGATCTCGCGGCGCTGACGCGCCGACATGTTGCGTTCCCAGGTGAGCCAGCCGAGTAGACCCGCCAGCGTGAGCAGGCAGAGGAAGCCGACGAGCCAGACTGCGGGAAGGCCCGACCGGCGCCGCGGCGGCGGCGCGCGGAGCCTGATCGGGGCGATGACGGCGCCTTGCTCCGCGTGCTCCGGCAGTTCCCCGTGCGGTTCCGCAGGAGCTTCCGCACGCCATGCGCCGGATGGCGCGGCTGCGTCACGCGTGCGTGGGGCTGCCGCCGCCTCGCGGGGATCCCGTGGTACCCCCGCACCGGGTGGCGGTGGCGGCATCCGGAAGGCGGCCGGGGGGCGACGTGGGACCGGCGTCGGCGCGGCGCGCCCGCTGGCAGCGATCTCGGCGAGCACTTCCTCCCGCGCCGTCTCCACCCGGTCGAGCAGGGCGCGGCGGACCGGTTCGAGCGCGCCGACCTCGAGCCCGCGGAGGAGCGTGATCCGGGCCTTGGCGGCCTCGAGCACGACCAGCGGGTCGGACTCGCTGGGGAGGAGGCCGAGCACCCGGCGCGGATGGCGGAGATCCGCCGGATCGAGTCCGAGCCATTCGCGGCACGGTCCGGCAGGAAGGGGCTGATCGGTCATGGATCGACTCGCGGCGGTGGCTCCCGGAGGACGAATCCTACGCCCGGGTGGCCGGGGTGTCACCGGGGATCGGGCCGCCGGCCGGCGTTTCAGCGCCGCGGCGGAGCCCGACCGGGCGGGCCGCACCCATCAGCCGTGCCGACGCCAGATCGTCAATTCGGCGATCGAGTGCTGGTGCTTCCGGGCCGTCTCCCGGATCACGAACGGGATGTCGCCGCGGTGGACCAGGGCGAACTTCGGCTCGAGCGCCGCCGCCAGACCGGCGAAGCTTCCGAGGGGTTCGCCATGCTCGCGCCGCCCGCCGATCCACTTCGCCTTCGGGGTGTATTCCTCGAGCCAGGTGTAGGGGGAGGTGATGGCGAGCATCCCACCAGGAAGCACCCGCTCACCGATGCCGGCGAGGAACAGACCGGGATCGTAGAGGCGGTCGACGAGATTGCCGGCGAAGACGAGGTCGTAGCCGGTGAACAGCGGCTTGAGGTTGCAGGCATCCCCCTGCATGAACGCCACCCGTTCCGTGAGGCCAACGGCCCCGGGCCCGCGCGCGAGGCCGAGTTTCTCCAGCGACACGCTCCGCGACACCGTCAGCTCCCCTTCGGTGGGCACCTCGTAGAGCACTTCGTCGTGCTGCTGGAGACGCACACCGGACTGGATGAACCGCGCCGAGAAATCGATCGCATCGACGTGCCCGAAGATGCGTGCGAATTCGAACGCCGAGCGGCCCACGGAGCAGCCGATGTCGAGGCAGCGGCGGCGCCGGTCGGCCGGCACGTGGGGCAGCACCGCCTCGACACAGGCCAGGGGGAAGTTGCGGACCCCGAGGGCCTCGGGCCCATAGTGGAACTCGAGGTACTGGGTGACGAGGGTGTCGGTCTCGTAGAGCCGCGAGCCCTCGGTGATCACGTCGTGGCCGGGGGCGTCGATGATCGGCCGGAACCCGGCGTGCTGGAAGAAATGACGGCGGAAGGCATAACGGGCGCTCGCCAGAGCCTCGTTGCCCGTCGCGATCCAGGAGCCCCCCTTGATGAGATTGTGGCGGCCGTCGAACGTCGGCACCGAGAAGTCGTCGTAGAGCGGGTGCACCTCGAAGCCCTTGAAGGGCATGATCGGCGTCCGCGTCCACTGCCAGACATTGCCCACCACGTCGCAGACCGTCGCCTTCGCCGCGCCGGCTCCCTGGGGGCACCCGGCTCCCTGAGGGAACATCGTCACCGGGCAGCTGCTGGCGAAGTGCTCGAGGTTGATGTTGCCGGGGGCCGTGTCCCAGTCGGGCTGGTCGGGCAGCGCCACCGCCTGCCGGAGGGCATGCCAATGGGCCTCCGTCGGCAACTGCACGTTGGTGCCGGTCGCCTCCCGTTGCCACGCGCACCACGCCTGCGCCTCGAGGCAGTTGACCTCGACGGGCCAATCGAGCGGCAGGGGGATTTCCTCGAGCAGGTTGCGCTGGCCGTAGCCCGAGGCGCCGCGGATCCAGAACTTCGGGTGCTCCGCGCGGGTGTACTCCAGCCAGCCGCGGCCCTCGTCCGTCCACCACGCCTGGTTGCGGTAGCCCCCCGCTTCGATGAAGCGGAGGAATTCACCGTTGCTGACCAGCTGCCGGGCGGCGCTGAACGCCGGGAGCCGCACCTCCTCGCTGCCGTATTCGTTGTCCCAGCCGTATGTGTCGTCGGCGGCAGGCTTGCCGAGGTGGACGGTGGTCGCGGCGAACTCGACCCACGGGTTGGCGGGAGTGGGGCCCGACGTCGGGCAGCCGCGCCACAGGCGCTGCTCGGCGACGGCGAGCTCCTCCGGCCGACGGAGATGCTCGAGCGGCATCTGCCGCATGATCACGCTCGAGGTCTCGAGATGGATGCGCTCGTGCTCGATCCCCATGAGGATGATCCAGGCGGGCGCGTCCTGGCGGACCGGCAACTCCAGCGGCATCGATTCGATGAAGCCGTCAACGAGCGCGCGGAGGCGGCGACGGTAGTCGCGGACGGCGCCGACGGTCGGCCACTGGTAGTGGGCCGTGTTGAGGTCGTCCCACGACATCTCGTCGACGCCGACGGCCATCATCGCCTCGAGCCGGGCGTCGAGGCGGTCGGGGATGAAGCGGCCGGCGATCAGCTTGTTGACGTAGAACACCGCCGGATGGGCGCAGTAGAAGATCAGCGGGTGGCGGAGCGGTTCCCAGCGTTCGTACCAGGCCGCGTCGTCGCGGATCAGGTCGAAGAGGCGGTCGTAGAGGGCGCTGGTGGCGTGGTAGTAGCGGCGCAGGGCGTCGCGCCAGCCGGCGACCGGGTCACCGCCGGAGGGGCCGGCGGCGAGGTGCAGGGTCTTGGTGGGGACGAGCGGGTGGGAAAGCGCGGCGAAGAGCCGATCCAAGGTGTCGCCGGCTGGCGTGCCGGTCACTGCAGAAGCCATGCGCACCCCTTCAGGCATCGGTGTCAAAAACGTCAGCAACTCTAGCACGGCAGCGGAGACCATTCACGAGCCGGGGAGGGAGCGGCGCGGTACAGCCGAGCAGCGCCCCCACCACCGCGCCGCGGTGGCAGTTGTCGCCGCCGACGCGGGCGTTGGCGACGACACCGCCGGCAAAGTCACCGGCATGCCGCCACGCGAGCCAGAGGGCGGCCGGGAAGGCCTCGCTGATGTAGCAGGCGGGGCTCACCCTGCCGCCGACCACGGCCCGGTCGTCAAGACCCTCCCACTCCCGCAGCCGACGCGCCGGGAGCCACTGCCCCGCCTCCTCGGCGATCGCCTCCCGCAGCGCGGTGCCCCGGCAGCAGCGGACGAGGATCTGCGTGAAGACCACCGCCGCATCGAGGACCTCGGGATCCTTGTGGGTCAGTCCGACGTGCAGCCGTACCAACCGGACGAGATCAGGATGACGGTCACCGAGGGCGGCGACCAGGGCCGGAACCTGCGCCAGGCCGCCGATGTGCTCGTCGCGGACGCCGCAGTTGATCGGTTTCCTGCCGTGGGCGAGGTTCGTGAAGAAGTGGCGGTGATACTCCTCGACGTAGGTGTCGCGGTGCCGGCCGGGGGTGAGCATGAAGGAGACGTATTCCTCCAGCCAACGCTCCGGATCGTAGTGCCGGTTGCGGCGGACGAGCGCGGCAAGTTCGACCGCGAGGGCGAAATTGAGGGTGTTTTCGCCGGCGGCGAGGAACTGGTGGTAGTGGATGCCGCGCTGGCCCCAGGAGCGGGCCTGCTCGCGGAGGATGTCCCCCTGCGGGCCGGGGCAGTCGTAGCGGCTGCGCCAGAGGATGCTGTCGGGATGGGGGCTGCGCGGGGCGAGGTAGCCGACGGCCGCCGGATCGGCAGCCAATTCGGGGTAGTCGCGGTCGAGGGCGGCACGGTCGTAGTACCAGTGGACCGGCATCGCGAGCGCGTCGGCGATAAGGCTGCCGACAAACGCCGCCCGGTCGGGATCGGTACAGAGTTGCTTTCCACCGTCGCCCGCACCGGGGCCGATGGCCGTCGCTCCTACCACGTCAGGTTTCCCCATCGGCACGTCTCCCTTGAGCAGGATGGCCCCCACCGGAGCCGGTAGGGCATGATTCGCCGCGGTCTGCCGTCAGACCAACACCTTGGTGAGGAACTCACGGACCCGCGGCACGCTCGGGCGCGTGAACAGGTCGTCGGCGGTCCCGTGGGCGGCGATCCGGCCGTCTGCAACGAAGGCGATTTCGTCAGCCACCCGCCGGGCGAAGCCCATTTCGTGGGTGACCATCACCAGTTGCGTGCCGGCAGCCTTGAGTTCGCCGATCATCTCGAGCACCTCGCCGCGCATCTCCGGGTCGAGGGCCGATGTGGGTTCGTCGAGGAAGATTCGCCGCGGCTGCACGACCAGGGCCCTGAGGATCGCGATCCGCTGCTTCTGGCCCCCCGACAGGGCGGCGGGACGTTTGGCGGCGTGTTCGGCGAGGTGGAACCGCTCCAGTGGGCCACGGACCCGCTCCCGCGCCTCCACCTCCGACAAACCGTGCACCCGGACGAGTGGTAACAGCAGGTTGTCGAGGGCCGAGAGGTGGGGAAAGAGGTTGTAGGCCTGGAACACGGTGCCGACCGTGCGCCGGTAGGCCCGCAGCCCCGCCTCGTCGGCCGGGAGGGGGACGCCGTCGAAGGCCACCGTGCCGGCCACCGGCCGGTCGAGGCCGGCGAGGATCCGCAGCAGTGTCGTCTTGCCACCTCCCGAGGGGCCGACGAGCACCAGCGCCTGCACGTCGCCCGTGGCCAGCGTGAGGCCGTCGAGGATGGCCGGTCCGTCGTAGCGCTGGACGAGATCGCAGACGGTGAGTTGCATGCGCGGAGGGGGTCAGGCCTCGAAGCGGAACCGCTTCTCGAGCCACCGGGAGAGGGCGGAGAGGGGCAGGGTGAGGGCGAGGTATCCCGCGGCCAGCGGGAGGTAGCTCTCGAGCGTGGAGTAGGTGAAGGAATTCACCTCCTGGGCGGCGAGCGTGAACTCGCTGATCGCGATCACCGAGAGGAGCGACGAGTCCTTGATCAGCGACACCAGTTGCCCCGCCACCGGCGGCAGCACGAGCCGCACCGCCTGGGGGATGATCACGAATCGCAGCGTCTGGACCGGGGTGAGACCGATCGCCCGGGCGCTGTCGCGCTGCGTGGCGGGGATGGCGGCGAGGCCGCCGCGGATGATCTCCGCCATGTAGGCGCCGCTGAAGGCCGCGAGCACGAGCGTGCCGACGACGTACCGGTTGCCGATCCCGACGGCGCTGGCGACGACATAGAACCCGATGAGCAGCTGCACCAGCAGGGGGGTGCCGCGGATCAGCTCCACGTAGACACGCCCGACCGCCTCGACGAACCGCCAGCGCGATTCGAGGCACAGCGCCGCCGCCAGGCCGATGGCGAGGCTGGCGACGAGCGCCGCGAGGCTGATCGCCACGGTGGTCAGCCAGCCCCTGACGAGCAGGCTGCGGTACTCCCAGACACCGGCCCAGTTCCACGTGTAGTCGCCCGCGGCGAAGGCGGCGGCGAGCAGCCCCGCGAGGGCGGCGATCACGATCGTGTGGGCGAGCCAGCGCGGCATGGAGGGAGCCTACCACGCGGGGGTGGCCCGGGGAGCAGGCCCCGGGGCAGGGCCGTCAGGCGAGGATTTCGCGCACCACGCGGCCATGCACGTCGGTGAGGCGGTAGTCGCGGCCACCGTGGCGGAACGTGAGCCGCTCGTGGTCGATGCCCATCAGGTGGAGCATCGTCGCGTGGAGATCATGGACGTGCATCCGGTGCTCGACGGCGTGCCAACCGAACTCGTCGGTGGCCCCGTGCACCATCCCGCCGCGGACACCTCCCCCCGCCATCCACATCGTGAAGCCGAAGGGATGGTGCTCGCGGCCGTCGCTCCCCTCGGCGGTCGGCGTGCGCCCGAATTCGCCCCCCCAGACGACGAGTGTCTCGTCGAGCAGCCCGCGCGCGGCGAGGTCGGCGAGGAGCGCCGCGACAGGGCGGTCGGTCGCGCGGCAGCGCTCCGGCAGGTCGCGTTTCAGGTTGCCGTGCTGGTCCCAGTAGTTGTTGACCGGCGCGGTGAACAGCTGCACGTACCGCACTCCCCGCTCGACCAGACGCCGGGCGAGGAGGCACTGGCGGCCGAAGAGGCGGGTCGGTTCGTCAGCGGTGCCGTAGAGGCGGTGGGTGGCCGTCGTCTCGCGGGTCAGGTCGAAAGCCTCCGGCGCCTCGGCCTGCATCCGGAACGCGGTCTCGAACGTCGCGATCCGCGCCTCGAGATCGGCGTGGCCGGGATGGTCGTGGCGGTGGAGCGCGTCCAGCTGCGCCAGCGCGTCGAGCTTGGCCCGCTGGCGGCCCCGGTCGGCTTTCGGATCGCCGAGGTCGGCGAGCGGCCGGTCGGGATCGCGCACGAGCGTCCCCTGGTGGACGCTGGGGAGGAAGCTCGAACTCCACAGCTGCGCCCCTTGGAACACCGGCGTCGGGCAGACGACGACGAAGCCCGGCAAGTTGTCGTTCTCCGTTCCCAGTCCGTAGGTCAGCCAGGAGCCGACACTCGGCCGGGAGAATGCCTGCTCGCCGGTGCAGAGCTGGAGGGCGGCCCCGGTGTGGTTGATGTTGTCGGCGACCATCGAGCGGATCACGCACACCCGGTCGATCTGCGACGCCAATCCCGGCAGCAATTCGCTGACCTCTGTCCCCGATCGCCCGTGGCGGGCGAACGTCCAGGGGGAGGGGAGGAGGTTGCCCGTCTTCGTCCGTTCGAGCCGCGGTTTCGCGAAGGGCAGCGGCTTGCCGGCATCGATCGCGAGGCGCGGCTTCGGATCGAGCAGATCGATGTGGGACGGCCCCCCCGGCATGTAGAGGAAGATCACGCGCTTCGCACGCGGCCGGTGCTGCGGCAGGCCCGGGAGCGCGGCCGAGGCGGTCCGGCGCGCGAGGATGTCGCCGAGCGCGAGGAGCCCGAAGCCGCCGCCGGCGCGCGCGAGCATGCCGCGGCGCGCGTGCGCGATCCGGCCGGCATCATGCGGGTCAGTCGACATAGGCGAGCCCGTTGCTGCAGAGCAGGACGTGGGCCAGGTCGGTCCAGCCGGCCGCGCCGCCGGCGGCGACGAGTTCGAGGGCCACCGTCGCCTCGTCGGAGCGCGGCTGCCGACCGAACAGCAGTCGCCACGCGAGATCGACACGCCGGGCCGGGGCCGTGGGGCCGTCGTCCGGCACCTCACGGCACAGCCGGGCGGCGAGGTCGGCGGCGACCCGCAGGACGAAGGGATTGTTGAGCAGCCACAGCGCCTGCGGTGCGACGGTGCTCACGTCGCGCCGTTCGACCACGGCATCGGGGTTGGCGGCATCGAAGAGCGTGGCGAAACCGCCCCTGTCCCACCGCGCGGTCTGCACGTAGAGGCTGCGGCGCGGGCTGGCGACGTCGTGCGTGGCGGGCCCGCCCCGCGGGTGGTCGAGCGTGCCCGCGGCGGCGAGCATCGCGTCACGCAGCGCTTCTGCCTCGAGGCGCCGCGGTGGCATCCGTCCCAGCCAGCGGTTGTCGGGATCGGCGGCGAAATCGGCCGCGTTGGCCCCCCCCGACTGGCGGTAGGTCGCCGAGAGGACGATCCGGCGGTGCAGCCGCTTGAGTGACCAGCCCTCGGCGACGAACCGCCGGGTGAGCCATTCGAGGAGCGCGGGGTGCGACGGTGGCTCGGCGAGAAGCCCGACATTGCTCGCCGTCGGCACGAGCCCGCGGCCGAAATGCCACTGCCAGACCCGATTGACGATCACGCGCGCGGTGAGCGGGTTGGCGGGGGAGGTGAGCCAGTGGGCGAGCGCCCGGCGGCCGCTGCCCGCGCCGATCGGCGGTTGGTCGCCGGCGGCGAGGAAGGCTGGCATCCGGCGTGGCACGATCGGACCGAGCCGCGCATACGTGCCGCGCAGGTGGATCGGCACGTCCTGGATGCCGGGGAACAGCCCCCCGGGAACACCCCCCTCGCTCACGGCGAGGGCCTGCGGCGGCTCCGGCGGCGTGGCGGCGACGAGGCGGTCGCGCTCCGCGCCGATCGCGATCCGCTCCGGATCGTCGGCGCCCGTGCCGCCGCGGTCGAGCGCGGCGAGCGACGCGTCGAGATGGGCGGCGAGCGCGAGCCCCTGCCGGCGGGCGTCGGCCACTGCCCGCGGCACGAGGAGCCGGCGCTGGAGCGTGATCTCGCCCCCCTTCGTGCCCAGCTCCTCGAGCATCCGTGTGCTGTAGAAGATTCCGGCGAGCGCGTAGTAATCGGCCTGCGACACCGGATCGTATTTGTGGTCGTGGCAGCGGGCACAGCCGAGCGTGAGGCCGAGGAACGCCTTGCCGACGGTGTCGATCTGGTCATCGACCATGTCGCTGACGAGCTTCTCTTTGTCGGCGTCGCCGCGGTCCCACGCGCCGTTGACGAGGAACGTCGTCGCCACGAGCCCGTCGGCGTGGATCGCGGCGCCGTCGGGCGCGGGCAGGAGGTCGCCGCAGATCTGCAGCTCGACGAACCGGTCGTAGGGGAGATCGTCGTTGAACGCCCGCACGACCCAGTCGCGGTAACGCCATGCCTCGAGGGGCTCGCAGACGGCGTTGCGCTTGGCGGGATCGCCGTCGTGGTAGTCGGCATAACGGACGACGTCGAGCCAGTGGCGCGCGAACCGTTCACCGTGGGCCGGCGCCGCGAGGAGCCGATCGACGACGTGCGCGGACGCGGCGGGCGATTCGTCAGCGAGGAAGGCGTCGATCTCCGCGGGCTCCGGCGGCAGACCGGTCAGGTCGAAGGTCACCCGCCGCAGCCAGGTGGCGCGATCCGCCGCCGGGGCCGGCTCGAGCCCACGGGCGCGGAGGTCGGCGAGGATGAAGCGGTCGATGTCGTCCATCACCCAGTCGCCGTCAACGGCCGGTGGCAGGGGGTCGGCGATGGGTTGGAACGACCACCAGGCCATCTGGTCGGGGCTCGGCGCCCAGGCGGCGGGCGGTCGCGGGGCGACCTCCGCGCCGGTGCCGATCGTGCCGGCTGGCATCGGCGCGCCGGCGGCGATCCAGGTCTCGAGCGCGGCGATCTCGACGTCGGCGAGTCGTCCGTCGGGGGGCATGCGCGGTTCATCGACGGAGCGCACGACGCGCAGCAGCCTGCTCGCGGCCGGGGCGTTCGGCACGATTGCCGGACCGGATTCCCCCCCGGAGACGATCCCCGCGCGGGAATCGAGCCGCAGCCCGGCAGCGGGGTCGGCACCGGAGTGGCATTCGAGGCAGCGGGCCACGAGCAGGGGCCGGATCGCCTTCTCGAAATGCTCGAGCGGATCGGCCGGCGGCGCGGCTGCCTGTGCGGCCAAGGCCGTCGCGGCGAGAGCGAGCCACAGCGCCTGCGCTTCGGGTCGGGTCATGCCCCACCGTGCCGGTCAGGGAGGATCGAATCGGTCGGGGAGGATCGATCAGACAGCCACGGGCACGGGGACCAGCGCATCGTGTGCCGGGCCGCGCGGAGGAGCATCTTGGGCAACGGGCCGCTGGACCCCAGGGCGGAGGCCACCTTCCCCGAGCATGAGGATGATACCGCGGCGGGCGGCGGGACCCGATCCCGCGCGGGCGCGGCATTGTCCGGTGGGTCGGCCGGTGGAGAGGTGGGTCGGCCGGTGGAGATCGGTCGTTCACGCGCGACGTGCCGCGGGGTGTCGGGCGGGAAACCCGTTCGCCCGGTCGCCGCACGGGTGCCGCGGACGTCCCCGCGACGTTCCCGGCGCGTCCCCGACGGTAGAATGGCCCCCAGCGGCCCGTTCTTCCTGCCGGTCACCTCCAATCGCTCCGGCCGGCCGGAGCCCGTCGAACGGTGCCGCGAACGGTGCCTCGTGAATCGTCCCCCTTGGTTGCTGGCCGTCGTCCTCCTCGCCCTCGCCGCGGCTCCCGCACGCGCCGACGGCGAGAACGACCAACCGGCGGATGCCACGGCGCCCTTGGCCGTCGACAGGGCGTTCCTCACGGCGTACTGCCTCGATTGCCATCGCGGCGCGGGAGCGGAGCGCGATCTCGATCTCGCTGACCTCCTCTCCCGCCCGATCGACGACGGCGTCCTGGCCACCTGGGACCGGGTCCACGAGCGGGTGCGTGCCGGGGAAATGCCCCCGGCCGACGCCTCCCGGCCGCCCGTGGAGGAGGTGGCGAGGTTCGTGACCGGGCTGACGGAGGGCCTCGGCCGGGCCGTCACCGATCTCCGCCGGCGGGACGGCCGGGTGGCGCGGCGCCGGCTCAACCGCGTCGAGTATCAGCACACGATGGCCGATCTGCTCGGCATCCATCGCGACCTCACGAGCCTGCTTCCCGAGGACCAGACCGCGTTCGGGCTCGACAAGATCGCGACCGTGCTGTCGCTCTCGGCCACCCACCTCGAACGCTACCTCGACGCGGCCGACATCGCCCTCGACGAGGCCCTCGGGCTGGGCGCTCCCCCGACCGTCACACGCCCCGAGAGGTTTCCCGCGTCGAAGGTGATCCAGGGGCACAATCACCAGGCCCCGCTGCCCGGGGGCGCGCACGCCGTGTTTGCCGGTCGCTCGAATCCCTTCGGCACGTGGAGCATCAAGGCGACCGGTCGGTATGCCTTCCGCTTCCGCGCCCGGGCGCATCGGTCGGACGGCCGGCCCGTGGTGCTCCGCGTGTTCGCCGGGAACTTCGCCAGCGAGGCGCTCGGGGCGGCGAGCTCGGCCCTCGCCCACTTCGAGGTGCCGTCTGAACCGAGGGACTTCGAGCATGTCGCCTGGATGGAGCCTGGCAAGTGTTTCTCGTTCGAGCCGGTGGGGGTGCCGGTCGTCCAGCCCAGCCCGGCCGGCCAGCCGTCCGATCAGCACGGCGGGATCGCCTTCGAGTGGATGGAGATCGAGGGCCCGCTCGACGCCGCAGTCTGGCCGCCGGCCACCCGCCGCCGCCTGATCGGCAGCGTCGATCTCGAACGCGGCACGCTCGCCGATGCCCGCAAGGTGCTTGGCCGATTCGCACCGCGCGCCTTCCGTCGGCCGCTCACCGAGGCCGACGTCGAGCCCTATCTGGGGGTGGTGCGCGAGGAGTTGCGGCAGGGTGCGCCGTTTGCCGAGGCGCTCAAGGCGGGACTCAAGGCGGTGCTCGTCGCGCCGCGATTCCTCCTGCTCGAGGAACAACCCGGGTGGCTCGACGACCATGCCCTCGCCTGCCGACTGTCGTATTTCCTCTGGAGCACGATGCCCGATGACGAACTGCTGGCGGTGGCATCACGGGGTGACCTGCGGCGCAGCCGGGGGGCGGTGCGGGCCCAGGTCGAACGGATGCTCGCCCACGGGAAGGCGGCCGCCTTGATCCGCGATTTCACCGGGCAGTGGCTCGACCTGCGGCGGATCGAGGCCACGAGCCCCGACACCCAGCTCTACCCCGAGTTCAACGATCTGCTCCAGGAGTCGATGGTCGCCGAGACGGAGTCGTTTTTCGCCACCGTGCTCCGCGACAACCTTCCGGTGACGACATTCATCGACAGCGATTTCGCGATCATCAACGGCCCCCTCGCCGAGCTCTACGGGATCCCCGGCGTGGCCGGGCTCGGCTTCCGTCGGGTCGACCTCGATCCGCAGTGGCACCGGGGGGGCGTGCTCACGCAGGCCGCCGTGCTCAAAGTGACCGCCAACGGCACGGGCACCTCGCCGGTGGTGCGGGGGTTCTGGGTGGCCGATCGGCTCCTCGGGCAGTCCACCCCGCCGCCGCCCGCGGGCGTGCCGGCGGTCGAGCCCGACATCCGTGGTGCGAAGACGATCCGCGACCAGCTCGTGCGGCACCGCCAGGACCCCGCGTGTGCGGGCTGCCATGCGCGTGCCGAGCCGCTCGGATTCGCCCTCGAGAACTACGACGTGATCGGTGGCTGGAGGGACCGGTACCGGATCGCCCCCGCCCCCGGCACCAGGGCCGACATGCTGCGCGTGGTGGTCGACATGCAACCGCGGCAGGTCGCCGTCGGACCGGTCGTCGATGCCGCCGACGCACTCGTCGACGGTCGACGGTTCGCCGGACTCGCCGAGCTCAAGCCGTTGCTCGTGGCCGACCCCGCGGTGATCAGCCGGGCGCTCGCCCGCAGGCTGCTCGCCTACGCCACGGGCAGCCCGCCGACCGCGGCCGACGAGGAGACGGTCGCGGCGATCGTGGCCGCCGCCGCGGCCGACGACCACGGCCTGCGGACGCTCGTCCACGCCGTCACCGAGAGCGACGCCTTCCGCCGCAAGTGAGCCACACCATCCCGAGCCACACCATGCCCAGCCACCCGATGCCGCAGCATCCGCGCCGCTCTTTTCTCCGCGCCACGGGGGTGTCGTTGGCCCTGCCGTGGCTCGAGTCGCTCGCCCCGCGCGCCGCGCGCGCCGCGGCGACCGAGCCGGCGCACCGGATGGTCTGCATCTGTTCGACGCTCGGCCACATGCCGAATCTCTGGTTCCCGACCCGGCCGGGGCGCGACTACGAACCCACCCACTACCTGGAGAAGCTCGCCGACCTGCGTGACGAGCTGACGGTTTTTTCGGGCGTCAGCCTCCCGGGTGTCGATGGTGGCCATGCCGCCGATTCGGCTTTCCTCTCGGCTGCGCCGCATCCCGGATCGCACACGTTCCGCAACACGATCTCGCTCGATCAGTTCGCGGTCGAGCGGCTTCCCGCGGTCACGCGTCTGCCGTCGCTCGTCCTCGGCACGGTCGACAACTGGTCGATCTCCGTGTCGCGGAGCGGGGTCGCGATCCCGGCGGAGTCGAGCCCCGCGGCGCTGTTCCGCCGGCTGTTCATCGACGGCACCCCCGCGGAGGTCGCGGCCCAGGTGCGGCGCATGCGGACCGGTCGCAGCATCCTCGATGCGGTCCGGGCCGATGCCCAGCGCCTCGAGCGCGGGGTATCGCCCGGTGACCGGCGGAGGCTCGAGGCCTACTGCACGACGGTGCGCGAGGTCGAGGGCCGGCTCGCGCAGGCGGAGGCCTGGGCGCGGTATCCCAAGCCGCGGACGGCGGCGCCGGCCCCGCAGGACATCCCCGACAAGGCCGACGTCGCCGGCCGCACCCAGCTGATGCTCGACCTCGTCCACCTCGCGCTGGAGAGTGATTCGACGCGGATCGTGTCGCTGCGGATCGAGGGGATCAAGGCGGAGGGGATCCCGAAGTTCCCGGGGATCCACGAGGGCTGGCACAACCTCTCGCATCACGGGCAGGATGCCGCGAAGATGGCCCAACTCGAGGTCATCGAGGCGGACCAGGTCGCGCGGCTGGCGGGATTCCTCCGCCGGCTCAAGCAGGCGTTCGAGGGGGAAGGTTCCCTCCTCGACCGGACGATGGTCCTCTACGGGTCGGCGATCGGCAACGCCTCGAGCCACAACAACTCCAACCTCCCCGTGCTCCTCGCGGGGGGTGGGTTCCGCCACGGCAGTCACCTCGCCTTCGATCGCACCGACAACTACCCGCTCACCAATCTCTATGTGAGCATGCTGCAGCGACTGGGGATCGAGACCGATCATTTCGCGTCGGGGACCGGCACGATGCGCGGCTTGGAGATGGTTTCCTGACACCCTGGGGAACGAGTCGTCCGATGGAGCTGCACGACGGACGGATGCCTGCCGGCCGCGCCGGATCGGCCGTCGCCTGCCGGCGGAGGGGCTGGGGAAGGTGCGGCGCCGGCCGGGTATGGATCGCCTTGCTGGTGGTCGTCGGCGTGCCGCTGCGGGTTGGTGAGGCCGCCCCGCCAGCGCCCCGCGGAGTGGCGTCGCCACGTGCCGCGGCCGAAGAGCGGCTCGTCGCCCCCGCGGTCTGGCTCGCGGCCCAGCCGCGCCCGCTGTTCAAGGCGGGCCACACGCTGCCACCGCTGACCCGCTTCGGCTGGGATCTCGACTTCGACACGAAGAAGGAGTTCGCCGAGAACTGGGGCTACTGTCTGCAGGTCGAGGGCTATGCGTCGGCGGAGTTGGTGGAGCAATGGATCCGTGATCCGCGCAGCCCCGCGGGCCGCTGCGTGGCGCTGGTGCGGTCGAACCCGCGCCGCTACCGCCTCGCCGTGATCTGTGCCCGTGACCTCCCGGCGAACGACAGGGTGCCCGTGGAGACCTGGGCGCGTGATGCGGACGGCCATCTGCTCAACGGCCAGGCCAAGTCGGAGGACGGCACGCGCTGGACCCCCGGCATGCAGCCCGTCTACAGCCCGGCAGCGCCCGATGCAGTGTGGGTCGAGGCGGGCCGGCTCCGGGCCGATCCGCTCCGCCGGCTCGCCGCCCACTGCCCGATCAGCATCGTGCTCAACGGTGGTGAATACGGCCTCGGCAATACCGGCGCGCTGCAGAAAGTGTGGGAGAAGGATCCGACGATCGTCGCCGCCAAGGGGGACCTTCCCTGGCCGGACTACGTGTCGCTGTGCAAGGGACGCGCCGAGACGATCATCGCGACCCTCGTGCGCCGGGCGGTCCCGCAGCGGCAGTTGTACGTCTACTACGCCTCGGGCGGGAACGCGATCGCCAATTCATACGGCCAGTGGAAGGAATGGAGTTTTCTCTACGACGACATGCGCGACGTGTCCGATCTGCCGAGCACGCAGGCCTACTACAAGGCGTTCAACGACGGGTGGACCGGCAACACCGATCTGCTCACCCTGATGCTCAACGCCAAGGGGCAGGAGATCGCGGCCGGTCAGCCGCTGTCCTACAACTGGCTGTACGGTGGCGGCCCGGCCGACGACGAGCAGAAGGACATGTCGAAGGTGAGCGACATCGTCCTCTGGACCGGTTTCCTCAAACTGATGTACGTGGCCGGCATGACGGGCGGCAACGCCGGCTTCTATGCCTATCCCCGGCTGCGCCCCGGTGGGTTCGCCGGGGCGTTTCCCCCCGGTGAACCGCCGGTGTGGATGCAGCAGATGATCGCCCTGTCGCGGGTGCACGCGCTGTTTTCCCATCTCGAACGCTACCTCCGCCAAGGCGATCTGCTGCCGGGGCCGGCGCGGCACCGCTGGTCGAAGGAGCAGCCGGCCTACGAGTTTCCGACCGGCGACCCCACCGCCCGCGTCCTCGTGCGGCGGATGCGTGAGGAGCCACTCTGGCTGGTGGCGGCATGGGCGGCCGACGGCAGGGAGCGCGACGTCACGGTGACGGTGCCCGGTCTCGGGGAAGTGACGATCCGGGCGAAGGGGATCGGCACGCTCTGCGAGGCGGAGGTCATCGACGGCAAGACCACCCTCTGGCCGGTCAGCGACGAGTGACGACGG
>SXGQ01072067.1_pt1 | contig 23206 bp, 19 predicted proteins | sample 3178371 | NCBI WGS metagenome assembly SXGQ01 (sample SAMN11356859, study PRJNA531348) | freshwater metagenome | isolation source: freshwater sample F1-20 | place: China: Fuxian Lake, Yuxi | collected 2017-12-25 | reverse complement strand
GGTGCTTCTGAAGGCTCAGGCTCGCGCCGGGCTTGACCCCAATCCGCTTCACCTGAAACCGTTCGCCCTGATCAACGCTGTCATACCAACCCCAGGGACGCGACACCTTGCGGTGACTCACCGCCTGCGCGCAGCGCTGTCCCTCCAGCCGGGCAACCACCTCTTTCACCTGCTCGGCATGGTCGCGGTGCGCGACCAGCACCGCATCGGGTGTATCGATGATGAGGAGATCGCGAGTGCCTAAGGCCACCACCGGCCGGTGCGGCGCATGAACAAAGGTGTTGTGTGCCTCGTGCACCATGCCCTGGCCCTGAAGCCGGTTTGACTGCGGGTCGGGTGCTGTAAGGTCGGCCACCGCGTTCCAACTGCCCACATCGCTCCACTGCCCGGCAAAAGGCACGACGGCCACCTGATCGTGTTTCTCCATGACCGCGTAGTCGATGCTCTGGGACCGGGTGGCCGAGAAAAGCTCGACCGCCGGCCGCACCAGGGGCACCTGCCCGCCCGGTCCCCGGGCGGGCAGCGTATCGCGGTGCGCACCCTCGAGCGCGCGCGCGACCTGGGTGATGATGTCCGCGGCGTGACGCTCGAGTGCTTCGATCAGGGTGTCGGCCCGCGCGAGAAAGATGCCCGCGTTCCAGAGCACGTTGCCCTCCAGGAGCAGCTCGCCCGCGCGCGCGGCGCTGGGCTTTTCGATGAAGCGCTCGACCTGCCGGCTACCGTCCGCCCGCGGGGCGCCCTGCCGAATGTAGCCATAGGCGGTACTGGGAAAACTTGGCATGACGCCAAACGTGACGATGGCACCAGACTGCGCCGCGGCCACCCCATCAGCCACCGTGGCCGCAAACGCCGCGCCATCCGGGATGTGATGATCCGACGGACAGAACAGCATGAGCGCATCAGACTGGCCCCCCCCGCGCAGATAGATCGCGGCGAGCGCCATCGCCGCTGCGGTGTTGCGGGCCGCCGGCTCAAGCAGCATGGCTCCCGACACGCCTGCCGCGTCCAGCGCCTCCAGCACCATGAACCGGTGCTCATCGGCCGCCACCATCAGCACCCGTTCACCGAGCGGCGCCACTCGCCGCAGCGTGAGCTCGAGCAGGCTCTGGTCACCGACCAGCGGCACAAACTGCTTGGGGAAACTCTTGCGTGAGAGCGGCCAGAGGCGAGTCCCCGAACCGCCACAGAGGATGACCGGGGTGATGACAACAGAGGACATGGAAGACGACTCCGCGACGGCGGCAATAGTGCCCGAACCCTCAATGATAAGCGGGGTCACGCAACCGACGGGGCGGTAAACTTGACTGGTTTCGCAATAAAGCGCCGCACCTCAACGCCCCTCCTCTTGGGTCTTCTCAACATGACTGCACAACTTATTCGCAAGGCAGTGTTCCCGATCGCCGGTCTTGGGACGCGGTTCCTGCCCGCCACCAAAGCCTCGGCCAAGGAAATGCTGCCCGTGGTCGACAAGCCTCTTATCCAGTACGCGGTGGAAGAGGCCTATGCGGCCGGTATCCGCCAGATGATCTTTGTCACCGGCCGCACCAAGCGCAGCGTCGAAGACCACTTCGACACCGCGTATGAGCTGGAAAACGAGCTCGAGGTGGCGGGCAAGCTCAGCCTCCTCTCCATTGCACGCTCGATCGCGCCCGATGACATGCTGTGCACCTACGTGCGCCAGCCGCGCGCGCTGGGGCTGGGCCATGCGGTGCTTTGTGCCCGCGAACTGGTCGGTAGCGAACCTTTCGCCGTGCTGCTCGCCGATGACCTCATGGTGGGCACACCGCCCGTCATGGCTCAGATGGTGGCCCAGTACACCGAATGGCGAGCCAGCATCCTCGCGGTCCAGGACGTGCCGCGCGAACACACACGGCGCTACGGCATTGTCTCGGGTCGCGAAGTCGCCGACGGCATCGTCGATGTCTCGGGCATCGTCGAGAAACCCGAACCGGCGGTCGCCCCCACCACGCTCGCGGTCGCCGGTCGTTACATCCTGAGCGCGGGCGTCTTCAAGGAACTCGAAGCGCTCCCACGAGGTGTGGGCGGCGAAATCCAGCTGACCGACGGCATTGCGCAGTTGCTCAGACGCGAGAAGGTTTTCGCCTGTCGCTATCGAGGCACGCGTTACGACTGCGGCTCCAAACTGGGCTTCCTGCAAGCCACGGTCGACCTGGGCGAGGAACACGCCGAGGTCGGTGCCGAATTCCGTCAATGGCTCACCGAACGCACGGGTAGCACCACCCGCAAAGCGTAAACTCGCACACGCCACATCCACCGCTGCTCCGGGTCCCTCAACAGACCCTCACTTAGTTGGAACCCCATCATGGACATGCAAGGCAGCCGTCAGCTCGCCATCACCCGCGAACAGGCCTGGGATGCCCTCAACGATCCCGAGATCCTCAAACGCTGCATCACCGGTTGCGAAAAATTCGAACTCACCGCTGACAACACCTTTGCCATCGTGGTGGCGATCCGTATCGGCCCCGTGTCCGCACGCTTCAACGGCAAGGTCACACTCGCCGACATCGTCGTGCCCGAGTCGTATGCGCTCCGGTTTGACGCTCAGGGAGGCGCAGCCGGCTTCGGCAAGGGCGAGTCGCAGGTCCTCCTGGTTCCCAATGATCAGGGCGTCGAACTGCGCTACACGGTGAAATCCACTGTGGGGGGCAAGTTGGCCCAGATCGGTCAACGGCTGATTGATGGGGTGGCCAAGTCGCTCGCAGAAGAGTTTTTCAGCCGATTTGAGGCTGAACTGGTCAAACGTTTTGCGCCCGCCCCGGCGGCGCCTGTATCCGAACCAGCAGCCGAGACCGACTCCGCCAGCGCCACCTCCATACCAGCCACTGTATCGGCCACCGCCCAGTCATCGGAGCCGGCACCCGGCACGCCCAGCTGGGTCTGGTGGGTAGCGATTGCGGCTGCGTTTGCTGCGGGTTGGCTGCTCGGTCGCTAATCCGGACCAGCGGGCACCCGGCGGCTTGCCTGCCGTCAATTTATAGAACGAAAAGTTGCGTGCTCTTATTGATTTTTAGTTACACACCTTGCTTGTCGACAAAGTGGAAATCTGCTCCAACGTGAACAGGTCGGTGTGAAACGCTGAAACCCGTATTTCTGGTCGTTAATGACGACCCCGTCAGCCTCGGTCTCGCCCGACACCTGGTCAGAGACTCGCGGGTGGGGCGACGTTTTTCCTGTTCTGATCGTGAGCGCACGCGGCGACCCCATCGACCAGGTGATCGGGCTCGAGGTGGGCGCAGACGATTACCTGGTCAAGCCGGTTGAACCGCGCGAGCTGCAACCGCGTCTGCGTATCGCATTGGAACGGTGCCGACCGTCGCAGCGTTCCGTGGACAATCCTGGCAGTTGGGCAATCGGGTCTTGCCTGTTCGACGCGGCCCGACGGGCCATCCGGATCGACGGCGCCGACGTGGCGCTCACCACAGCCGAACACAGGCTGACCGAACCTCTGGTGACAAACGCCAATCAGCTGCTCACGCGCGACCGTATCGTGAACGCAGTCCAGCAGCGGGAACCTTTCAGCGCAAGCGATCGATCGGTTGACATCCTGGTCAACCGACTGCGGCGAAAGGTCATGGCCAATGACTTCAGTATCCAGTCGATTCGCGGCGCCGGCTACATGCTGTGCGGGACCATCACCCGGGTTGTCTGACCATCGCGCCGACGCGCGCGTCCAGGCTCGCTCTACAATCCGGTCTCAGGCCCGCTTCATCCAGAAGGGTCCGTTTAAGGAGACCGCCCACATGAGCCGCTCAATCCGATCCACTGCGCTCTCAGCTGCCCTACTGCTTGCCGGCGCAGCCCTCATGCCCGCAGATGCCAGTGCCCAGGGCTGGCCCACCCGACCCATCCGCCTGGTCGTGACCTTCCCGCCTGGCGGGGCACCTGACATCCTCGCGCGTCTGTTCAGCGAAAAAGCCCAACTCGGTCAATCGGTGGTTGTCGACAACAAGCCCGGAGCGGGCGGCAACATCGGTGCGGAGTTTGTCGCCAAGGCGGCGCCAGACGGCTACACGATTGTGATGGGCACGGTGGGTACACACGCCATCAATGGCGCGCTCTACGCAAAGATGCCCTATGACATGGTGCGGGACTTCGCGCCCGTGTCGCTGGTGGCGTCTGCCCCCAATCTGCTGGTCGTCAACAACAATCTGCCCGTCAAGACGGTAAGCGACCTGATCAGCTACATGAAAGCCAACCCCGACAAGCTGTCGTTCGGTTCGCCAGGCGTGGGCACCTCTGTCCATGTGTCGGGCGAACTGTTCAAGTCGATGACCGGCACCGCCATGACGCATGTGCCCTACAAGGGTCGGCAATTCGCCATTCCCGATCTGGTCGGCGGCACCATCCAGCTGATGTTCGACAACATGCCCTCGGCACTGCCGATGGCGCGCGAGGGGAAGATCCGGGCGGTCGCCGTGACCACCCTCAAGCGCTCGCCTTCCGCGCCCGAGATCCCCACCGTTGCCGAGACCATCCCCGGGTTTGAGGCGGTCACCTGGTTCGCAATGTTCGCACCCGCCGGTACACCGCGTCCCGCAGTCGATCGCCTTCATCAGGAGGTCCTGCGCGTCTATCGACTGCCCGAGGTGCAGGAACGCTTGCACAAGCTCGGGCTGGACGCCCTGCTCACCACGCCTGAACAGCTCGCCACGTATCAGGCCGCAGAGATCAGTAAATGGAGCGAGGTGGTTCGCAAATCGGGCGCGCAGGCGCAGTGACTCGCGTGACAGGCCGGCACCGCGGGGGTGACGGCCGCCCGCGTGGCATTTTCCTTTGGGTGTGGCCCGCAGCAACGCGGGCCGCTGGCGCTCAGGGCCGGGCGTGCGAGCGCGCGCGCTGGTAGATGCTCAGGTCGAGGTACTTATCAGGCGCGGGCGGCTTGCCGCCCCATTGCCCCTCGATCTCCGCTCGCAGCGCCAGCACGTTGTTGAAACCCTTCATGTCGAATTCGCAATCAGGGGTCAGACCGCTCCCCTTGGTCATGAGTTCGGCATAGGTCAGTTCCGCGATCCTGGGCGTGAGCTTCAACTCACGCTGCAGCACACGTAACACCAGTTCGCGCTGCGACGCATCTTGCGCCAGCCGGCAGCCCTCGATGTAGGCGGCGATGTAGCGCTCGAGTGCGGAGCCGTTTTTATCCGCCCAGGCACGCATCACGAAAATGCCGCTCGCCTGATACGGTCCGAACAGATCAATGGTGCGACCCAGGCTTTTCGCGCCTTTGTCACGGGCGAGAAAATTCCACGGCGGGTTGAGAAGCGTAGCTGCCCGCTCAGGCACATTCAGGCCGTTGGTGCGCGCCTCAGACCCCCCCAGCGGATCGAGTTTGTAGTCAACACCTTCGCGAAGCCCGGCCTCGCGAAAGATCTTCCGACCGATAAGCGCGTAGGCAGTGTTAGGCGCGTCCACCACATAAGATTTGCCGCGCAGGTCGGCGGGCCGGTTGATCTCCGGACGAACCAGCAGTTCGTTCATGCCGCCGTCACCGCCGGCCACGATGATGACATCGGCTTTCGCCACCTCGACCATGGCGATCGCGTTGTCGATCGCAGCATGCGCAATGTCAAACCGGCCGGCTGCCAGCCCCTGGCGCTGCGCGCTGGAGTTCGGGGTGAACTGCATTTCCACCGTGATGCCACGACGCGCGAAATAGCCTTTCTCCTGCGCGAGATAAATCGGCAGGTTGCTCGAGCCGCGAAACACATTGACCTTGAGGGTGACCGGATCGTTGGGGGGCGGGGGGTGGTGGGCAGTCGCCGCACAACCGGCGAGCAGGGCGGCAGACATCAGGGCCAGCGAAAGTCGAAACATCAGGTTCTCCCGTGAAGGTGGCGTACTGCCATCGTGGCCGCAGCGTCAGTCAGTGCGCTGCCAGGGCCACGGGGCCAAGGTGGTTAGAGAGGCTAAACCGGCGCCGGCGAGTGCGTCAATGGCGCAGTGCGGGAGACGCACTGCTGTGGTTGTCCCAGTCGGACTGACCCGGTGCACAGGTCAGAACTCAGATTGCGTTCCAGCGGGCGCCGAGAGCGCTCCCTATAATGCGCTCGCACCAAAGCGGCCACACCCGACGGCTCAACCCTGATCACGCTCCCACCATGACCCAGCACGATGTCCGCCAGACCAGCGCCCCCCTCAAGGGCATCGTCGTACTCGAATCGGGCGCACGCATCGGCGCAGCGGTTGCCGGGTCGTTACTCGCGCAGCTCGGCGCGACGGTGATCTGCGCGGAATCAATTGACGACGGGTCATTTACTCAGCCGAAATGGCGGCACCGGCTGCCGCTTGCAGCGGGCAAGCTCTGTATCGCCATCAACGCCTGTGAGGCGGCGGACCGACTGCTCCTGCAGCAGCTCACTGGGGCGAGCGACGTTATCCTGACCTGCAGTGATGCCGACCCGCTTGCGTACCGGTCGGATTCGGTTCCACCCGGTTCGCCCCGCGCAGTGCACTGCGACATCACAGCCTTTGGCGCCACCGGCCCCTACGCCGGGTGGGCCGCGACAGACATCCAGATCCAGGCGTTGAGCGGCATGATGGACGCAACCGGTACGCCTGATGCGCCGCCAATGCCGGTCATGCTGCCGCTTCTGGAGCACCTCGCAGGCATTCACGCTGCGGGTGCGGTGATCGCGTCGCTCCGTCTGTCCGGTGCCGGGCTCCAGCGCACAAGCGTTGCTCTCTACGATGCTGCGTTCAGCGCCATGACCACGTTCCTCCCGGCCGCGCTGGGCGGTGTCCGGAAGGCAGCCAACCGCGTGGGTAACCGGCACCCGCTGTCGGCCCCCTGGAACGTCTATCGCGCAAGCGACGGATGGGTGCTGGTGTGCGCAGGCAATGACGACCAGTGGCAACGGATCTGTGGCCTGCTGGGCCAGACCGGCCGGCAGCTCGCTGCGCGCTTCCCCGGCATTGCCGAGCGCATGGCACACATCGACGAGATGGATGCCCTCATCCAGTCCTGGATTGGCGCGCACACGATCGCCGTCTGCGTTCGAGAATTTGCCGCGGCTGGCATTCCCTGCGGGCCGATCGCGCCGGTTGAAGGCTATCCGCGCGAGGCTAATCTCGACTACCGCGCAATGATCCGCAAGGCCACGGATCCAGCGGGGCACACCGTTTACGTAGCGGGTTCGCCATTCCGCATGAGTCGACTGCCCGGGCTAGCACCTGCCGCACTGAGTGCCGCAGACGCTGATCGGGCGCTGGTGCTCGAACTCCTCCGGGCCAGGGGAGTTTCCGCCACACCGCCCGAGCCTGCGGCGGGCACATCGGATCGACCCTTAGCGGGTATCCGGGTGCTCGAGATCGGCCACTACACCACCGCGCCGGCCGCCTCGCGCCAGTTGGCTGCGCTCGGTGCAGAGGTCATCAAACTTGAGCCACCCGATGGCGAGGCAGTGCGCCACTGGCCCCCGTTGAAAGGCGGTCGGGCGGTATTCTTCTCATTTCAGAACGCAGACAAGCGTTCACTGGTGCTGGACATCACGGCTCCCGATGATTTCAATCAGCTGAAAGCCCTGATCGCAGGCTGCGACGTGCTGATCGAGAACCTCCGGCCGGGGGCACTGGCTCGCAAGGGCCTCACCCCCGAGGCGCTTCATCGACTCAATCCCCGGTTGGTCGCCTGCTCGATCTCAGGGTTCGGTGTCGATTCGATCTATCAGGGCCGTCCCGCGTTTGATACGGTCGTGCAGGCGATGTCAGGTCTGATGGATCTGAATCGCGCCGATCACGTGCCGATGAAGACAGGCCCCTCGATCGCCGATGTGATGGGCGCGGCATTCGCGGCCGCTGCAATACTTGCTGCGCTCGAGGACCGGCGACGTTCCGGCCTTGGCCAGTTCATCGATCTGTCAATGCAGGACATCTGCGCCTGGGCCACGCAGATTGCCTGGAACGGCCGGGAATTGGATGCACCGCCCGCTGTGCTCCGCGACGAAGCGGGCTGCCGTCTGCAGCCAGGCGGGGGGAATTCTGATGACACGCGGGCTGTGCCGGTGCTCGGCATGCTCGATGTGGTGCACGCCCCGCAGACACTGGCTCGCCCGCTCTGGATGCAGGCGCGCGCTGAAGATGACTCCGAGCAGGCTGTGATCCGCTGTCCGGCGCAGTTCGCGTCATGCCCCGAGCCCGTGCCGGTCCCAGCCCGGGCGCTGGGCGCGGATAGCGCTGATATTCTTCGCAAGCTTGGCACGCGCTGAGCGCCCAGCTGGCCCGGACAAGCGCGGTTCACCAAGGGGGCCGGGTAGCGCGGGCGCGACACGTTACCGCTGACACGTTTGCACGAGGTACTGACGCGAACTACATTCGAAGGCCTTCCGCTTCAATAACCGGATATCCCCATGCCCCGCAGCCCCGCTCCCGCACGCGCTCGACGGAAGGCCCCTGACAAGGCGCCTGCCGCTCGGGCCGCTGCGCCTCGCCGGAAGGCCTCGGCGAGCCAGGCGGTTGCGGTCACCCCACCGGTCGCGAAGGTCTCAGAAGGCTCGCCCCAGACTCCGCGCGCACGCAACCGGGCCAAGGCGCCTGCGCCAACGGCTGGCAAACCACCATCCCGTGCAGCGAAGGTCACGGGTAAGACCGGCGCGAAGCCAGCCACGCGCAAGAAGGCGGTTGCGTCGGATGCGCCGCAGCCAGCGATCAACTCAGTCGTAGCCGGCGCCGCGCAGCCCGTTGTCGCGGGGATACCCGCACCGCGGCGGGCACGGCGCAGGGAAAGCACGGCCGAAGTCCTCGACGCGCTCGACCAGGGCTTCGTTCCGAAGGCACCGCCACCGACGGCTCGGGTCAATGCAAAGCCCGGGGAGACACCGTTGCACGAGCAACAGAGCGCCGCGGTCGAGCTGAGCCCTCCGGGCGGCCGGCTGAGCCCCGGTGCTCCGATGCGTCTTCAGGCGGTGGAGCCTGCCAGCCCGCCGCGACATGATCCGCCGGCTGCTGCCACCGCCGCAGCGCCTCCCGCACCGACCGGTGCGGCGCCCATGCGCCTGCGTTGCCCGGGCTGCGACTACCCGCTCGCACGACAGGCGCGCTTCTGTCGACGCTGCGGCGTCGCGCAGCGTCCGAACGGCACGGTACCGCTGGTAAGCGAGCAACGAGCCACCCCCGCGGACACCCTCCGGGCCCAAAGTATTCCAACCCCTCTGGCAGACCCTGAACCAATACACGTTGAAAGCAAATCCCAGAACGCTGCGACCGAATATCGACATGTTGACGACAAATCAACGATGTTGGAGACAATATTACCAACACTCGGAAATATATCGCCTAACGTTGCGGTTGAGTCGCCTGCGGTTGAGTCGCCTGCGGTTGAGTCGCCTGGCCCGCGCCTAGCCTGTGCGGCATGCGGAATGCCATGTCTCGGGTCCGCCCGGTTTTGCCGGTCCTGCGATGGGGGCGAGAACGATTTGAAACCAGCCCAAAGCATCCAGACGGCTAAACCTGTGCAGGTGGAATCGAACGCGGACCACAACTCAACGTCTGCGGTCGCGGCCAATATCCGTTGCCACGCCTGCGGAGAGAGCCTGCCCGGGATCGCCAGGTTCTGCATGTTCTGCGCCGCACCGCAGGCGGTCGAGCGCGCCTTGGCGCCCCAGCCATCACTCCCTGAACCGCGCCTCGCGCGGCTGGAAGCGGCTGTCGACCGGCAGAGCAAACCCGCCGATTTGCCCGCTCCACCCGATGACGCGAGTCAGGGCAATTCCGTGTCGACGGACGCCGTGGAGGCTGTGCCCGTGGAGGCTGTGCCCGTGGAAGCTGTGCCCGTGGAAGCTGTGCCCGTGGAAGCTGTGCCCGTCGAAGCCGTACCCGTGGGCGCCGATTCATCCGAGACCGCATCGCTGCAGCCTTCGTCCGATGCCCCCCCCTCGGACACCCCGCCAACTGCCCCCCCCCCGACCGAGCCCACACCGCCGCAGGCCACCGAAGCTTCCGCACCGCCCCTCAGCATCGAACCCGCGCCGCCCGCGGCGACGATCACATTGCTCGAACCCGACGTCGTAGAGCGCCTGGCGAGAGCGCGCGACGAGATCGACGAGATCGGCCGCTCCATTGACGGCCTTGCCCGAACATTGACGGCCAGCAGCGTGACGGCCAGGCGGCCCTCGGCCCTGCCGCCACGGCGCCGCGGATAGAGTCGCGATGTACTGCATCGAATGCGGCGCCCCAATCGAAGCCACAGCAAGAATCTGCGGCGCGTGCCGTTTCCCGCAACCCCTGGAAGAATTCGCTGACGTCGAACCCCAGCAAACTTCCGTCGGCAGTGCCGCGGCGCAAAAGCCGGTATTCCCGGTGAGACTCGAAGAGCCCCCCAGGAAGCGCGAGAAAAAACCCCGACTGGCTGCCGCCATCGCGGTATTCATCGCCCTCTGTTTATCGACCGGACTGTCGATGTATCTGCTTACGCGCCCTCATGCGTCCCCAGAGCCGGTGTCACCACAACCTGATCTCGTGCCGCCGCCAGCGAGAACTTCGCCCGCGACGCAGACGGAAACGCCTCCGCGAGACGCTCCCGGGAACATCCCTCTACCTGTTCAGGACAGACCGGCAAATGAACCCAAAAACTGATCAGGCTCACGGCCGTTATCGACGTCAACTGCTTGCCGTATCGCTCGCTCTACCGCTTGCAATCCCTGCGCGCGCGCAGACAGGCGCCCCGCAAGACCGTCCGATCCGAATCATCGTGCCGTTTGCAGCAGGCGCTGGAACCGACGCGGTCGCGCGGTTGATCGCTCCAGCCCTGGCGCAATCGCTCGCCCGGCCTGTGGTGGTTGAAAACCGGGCTGGCGCGTCAGGCGCAATCGGCGCTCGGCTGGTTGCGCAGAGCCCGCCCGACGGCACCACATTGCTGCTGGTCGCCTCTCCCTTCACCACCGTCGCAGCGGTCAACCCAAAGGCCGGCTACGATCCGCTCGCAGATTTCTCGCCCGTGGGCCTGATTGCTTCGGGGCCCCTCCTCTGGGCGGGAAGCGCGCAGACCGATACTCGCACCCTGACCGACTGGATCCAGAGCGCGCGAGAGCGTCCGGGTTCAGTGCTCTACGGCTCGGCTGGTGCAGGCGGCATCAACCACCTGATGCTCGAACTCCTTAACGCACAGACCGGCGCACCCATCATTCATGTTCCCTATCGCGGCACCGCGCCGGCAGTGGTCGATCTGGTGGGCGGGCGGATTCATCTGCTGACCGGCACGATCCCGGCCCTGCTGCCGCATATCCGAGAGGGGCGTATCCGAGCGCTTGCGGTCTCCACCCGCGAGCGTACCCCCGCGCTGCCCGATGTCCCCGGTATGAGCGAACTGGGGCTGGCGGGTTTGGAGGTGCGCAATGTGTTCGGCTTCGCGGCTGCAGCGCGGACGCCGCCCGGGCTGATCGCCACACTGGCCGGCGCCCTGGCGGAGGCGCTCCGCACGCCGGCCGTTCGCGAGCGGCTGACCGCCGATTCACTCGACCTCGTTCAACCCGATCCACAGGGCATGGCCCGGTTCATTGCCGACGATACCCGCCGGTGGCAGGACCTCGCGCGCAGCCACGGCATTCGCGTCGACGAAGGCGGCTGAAGCGCCCCTGCAGGGTAGCGTGGGCCGCCTTGCCTGATCGGTTACAGATCGGTAGTCTTCCCCGGCCTGCCGACCTGGAGATCCCCTCGTGAACTTCGACGAAACTACCCTGACCGACGCTGCGGTCGCCCGACTGAACCAGTGCACAGATCCGCGCCTGAAGGAGATCATGAGTTCGTTGATCCGCCATCTTCATGCGTTTGTGCGCGATATCGAGCCCACCGAGGCAGAGTGGTTCCAGGCCATCCAGTTTCTGACCGAAACCGGACAACGCTGCGACGACAAGCGCCAGGAGTTCATTCTCCTCTCCGATACGCTGGGGGTCTCCATGCTGGTGGACGCGATCAACCATCGCAATCCGGCGGGCACCACTGACACCACCGTATTCGGGCCGTTCTTCGTGGCTGGCGTGCCCGAGATCCCCCACTGGGGCAACATCGCAGAAGGTCTGCCCGGCATGCCGTGCTTCGTATCGGGCACGGTTCGAGATACCGCAGGTAAGCCTGTGGAAGGCGTGGTAATCGACCTCTGGCAAACCGACGGCGTGGACGGCCTCTATGACGTGCAGACGGCCGAAGGCAAGATGTTCGGGCGCGGTCGCGTAAAAACCGACAGCGAGGGGCGCTACGCCTTTCGTACCGTCAAACCAATCAGCTACACCATTCCGTCAGATGGCCCAGTCGGCGGAATGCTGCGCAAGATGGGGCGCCACCCGTGGCGGCCTGCGCATGTCCACACCATGCTTCAGCGTGAAGGCTACCGGAGCATCACCACGCACCTTTTCGTGAAGGGTGACCAGTGGCTTCAGTCTGATGCGGTCTTCGGGGTGAAAGATTCGCTGATCGTCGACTTCATCGACCATCCGGCAGGCAGCACACCCGACGGCAGCCGCTGCGATAGCCCCTTCAGCGTCGCGCACTACGACTTCACCATGGCACGCGCATGAAGCCAGTGCAGGTCGGCTGGATCGGCTGCGGCAAGCTTGGCCGCCCCATGGCGGCGCATTTGCTGGGAGCCGGCCATTCTGTGGTGGCGTTTGATATTGATCGGGCGTCGCTCGCGGCACTCGTCGCACGGGGCGCCAAACCAGCCGCCTCCATTGTGCAGGTGTGCAGCGCCGCCGACGTCGTGTTCAGTTCGCTACCCGATGATCGGGTGTTGCTTGCGGTGAGTTGCTCACCTGACGGCGTACTCGCGCACCTCAAAGAAAGCGCTATTTTCGTTGATACCAGTACGGTGTCGCCTTCTGCGTCGGCCGGCGTTGCAGCGCGTGCGAGCGAGCTCGGACGGCGCTACCTGCGTGTAGCGGTCTCGGGTAACCCGGTGCTCGCCGAAACGGCTCAGCTCACCGCTTTTGCTTCCGGCGCATCGGCTGATTTCGCTGTGGTCGAGCCGCTGCTTGCCCATTTCTCCAAGCGAATTTTTCTGGTGGGACCCGATGAGCAGGCACGAACGCTCAAGCTCGTGATCAATCTGATGATCGCCGTGTCAGCCGGCATGCTGGGCGAAGCGCTTGCGCTCGGCGAAAAGGGCGGACTCGACTGGCAGCAGATGCTGGATGTCATCAGCGAAAGCGCAGTGGGCTCACCGATGGTGCGTTACAAGACGCCCCCGCTTTCCAGTCGCGACTATCGCTCCACGTTTTCATGTGAGCAAATGGCCAAGGATCTTGATCTGATTCTCGACGCGTCGGCGCAATACCGCGCGCCCGTGCCGCTTGCCGCCCAGATGCGGCAGATGTACGAGGCTCTGATCGCGGGCGGCCGAGGCGCCGATGACTACATTGCCACCGTCGCTCACGCCGAACAGCTGGCGGGCCTCACTGCTCACGCGCCACAGCCGCCAAGCGGCGCCTGACAGGCATCATCGCAATCAGATACCCGACAAGCAGCAGCGCCAACCAGGCAAACCAGACGGGGGGCGGTGGTGCGAGACCAAACACCTCTGCGAGCGGACTGAAGGGCAGCCACAGCCCGGCGAGCAGCACGGCAAGCGACGTAAGCGTCACCGGCCAGGCTGCTCGCTGCCGACGAAGCGGCAGTTCCGGCGCCCGTATGAGCTGAACCACCACGACCTGCGTGGCGAGCCCCAGCATCAACTAGGCCGACTGGAACAAGGCCTGACACTCCACGGTAGCCACCTGCAGCACGCCAGCCAGAACGCCAAACGCGAGCAGGTCAAAGAGTGAGCTCACGGGCCCCGACATCAGCATGAAACGCTTGAACTCACCGGGATCCCAGCGGCGGGGCGCAGCGACCAGCTCGGGCTCGACCCAATCAAACGGCAGCGCCGCCTGCGACAGGTCGTACAGCAGGTTCTGCACCAGCAGTTGGATAGGCAGCATCGGCAGAAAAGGAAGAAAAGCACTGGCCACCAGCGCCGAGCGCACATTGCCAAAATTTGAGCTCGCCGCCATCCGTAGATAGCGGTTCATGTTGCAGAGCGCGGCAAGGCCCAGCATGACCCCGGCAGCGGGCGGGCCGTCACGCTGTGCGTCCTTTTCAACCGGCAGCGATTCGCTGGTGAGGCTCGCCTGCGCGACAAACAGCTGCCGCGATTCGATCGATCTCGGCTGGGTCTCGCTTTGCATCGTGGCGGGTCGGCGAAGCACGGTCGCCGTGCTGTGCACCAGTTTTGCGAGGCGCGCGAGCGCGGTCTGCGCCCGCTGCTCCTGAAAGAGCCGAAGAACACCCGACAGCAGCACCGTCACGCCAATCACCGCCGCCGCTCGCCCGTCATGAGCGATCCAGGCGAGCGCTGCGAGGAGTGCAAGCAGCAGATTGAACGGACTCGCAACGATCCTCAGCGGCTGCAGCCATCGATACCACGCACGCCGCGCGACCCTGGGTCAGCGATCTCCAGGCGTGGGCTGGGTAATGACGTCACGCATCCGCCACGTCACGATCATCCAGGCCACCAGCCCCTCAGCGACCATCAGCTGCAACGCCGTGGCGGCACCCAGTCGTTCGGCCGTCCAGCCCAGGAGCAGAAACCCGAGCGGGCCCGTGCCGATCGAAATCGTGAGAAGACCCATCAGGCGACTGCGGGCAGACTCTGGCGCACCAATCAGCACCAGCGTGGCCTGCATCGACGCGAACCCCGCCACGCCAAAACCTGAAACCAGCAGCGCAAGCCACGCCAGACCTGCGTTGGGCGCCATCGAGAACACCGCCATCATCAGAATGAACGTGATGCAGCCGATCGCAAAGAATCGGCCGTGATAGCGGATTCGGTGCCCGTAGCGAACGATCAGCACCGACCCCAGCGTGGCACCAATGCCCTCGGCTGCCGTGAGAAACCCAACCATCGCGGCAGACAGATGCAGCTGCTGATCACCCACTACCGGAATCATGCTCATTCCGGGAAAGCCGAACAGGTTGAAGACCAGCGACATGCTGATCGCAAGCAGCGCCACACGGTTACTGCGCGCGAGGGCGATCCCCTCGCGGAGATTGCGCAGAAAGCCACTGCGTCGTCGCGCCGCGCGCTGACCATCGTCGATCTGCATCACGAAGCGCAGCGTCGCCACGTGCATCAGCGAGGAAAATACAAACGCACCGGTGAGCCCCACCCATTCAAGCACCAGCCCCCCGGCGAGCGGGCCCAGCATCTTGGTGATGTTGTTCGACATGGTGTCGATTGCCATCGCGGGAACAATCTGGTTGGGGGCCACCACCGAACCCAGCATCGACCGCCTGAGCGGCAGTTCGGCTGCCCAATAGACGCCGGAGGCCAGCGCACCGATCGCCAGATGCCAGACCTCAATCCATCCGAGCGCAGCAAGCGCCGCCTGCAGAGCAGTCAAAGCGAGCATGACCCGCACCAGCACGAGATAAGTGCGGCGCACGCCGAAGCGGTCGGCCGCCATGGCGAGAATCGGGCCGGCTGGCGCAAACGGCAGGATACGCAGCATGGCAATCACCGAAGCAAGCAGTGCCGACCCGGTGATCTCAAACACATAGATGCCGACCACCACGATCTCCAGCCATCGAACCACCCCACCGCAGACGCCCGCGAGCCATACCCGACGAAACGCGGGCTGCGATAAGGGACTGTCAGGATCGAAGGTCACGGGCTGAAATACCCTCGCCAGATTGCGGACGGCGGTGGAGATGACAGAAACGGTCAGGCTTGGCTGCTGGCCCGCCGACATCAACGGCGGTACAGTAGCAGACGCACTCACTGCAGCCGTGCGGCCCTGGCCTCACACGATGCATGTTTCCAATCCCACTGACCACACAGGTTGGCTTTCGATGAAACGACTGTTCGTCCTTGTCACTGCGGTTCTGATCGGCGCACTCTCCGGTTGCGGCGGCTCCACCGCCGGCTTCAACGTCTACACGGCGGGCGATAGCCTGACCGACTCAGGTACCTTTGGTTTTCGCTTCACTCTCGCAGGTACCGCCACCGCACCCAACCGAGTATGGCCCGAATTGGTCGCGGCGTCGCTGGTGATGACTGAACCCTGCGCGCGTTACAAGGGCGATCCGGCCACAGGCATCGTAGAAGCCAATCCGGCTGCACTCAATTGCACCGGCTACGCGGTGGGCGGCGCGCGTATCAACCCGGGTGGCCAGGCCAACGATTCCACCCCTTACTCAGTGCTCAAGCAGATCCGCGATATGGTGGGCGAACGTCGCATCCTGGGCGAGCGCGATCTGGTGCTGATCTCGGGCGGTGCCAATGACGCCGCCGACCTGTTCGCGCTGTGGCTGAAGGCGCAGGACAACACCCCTGCCTCGGCAGCCAATTACCTGGCGCTCCTCAAGGAACTGCTCACCGACACAGAGCTGACGGCTGAAGCCGACCCCAGCAAGCGGGCCGTCCTCTACATGGTCAAGCTCGCCAACACCCTGGCTGACACCGTGCGCGATCAGCTGCTTGCCAACGGCGCGCGTCGTATCCTCTTTGCCAATCTCCCCGATCTCACCCGCACGCCCAAATTACAGGCTGTGCTCACACCGCTGCAGCAGCCTGCCCTTTACACGTTCGCGAGAGAGCTGTCGGTACAGTTCAACGATCAGTTCGCCCGACGTTTCGCAAGCGACAACCGGGTGGCTATTTACAGTTTGCTTGACGCGCTCGATGCGTGGGTCACCGATCCGCCTCCTGAGTTCACGCAGGCCACCACGCCCGCCTGCCCGCCCACACCGAATGCGCCCACCCCCACCTACGACCTCAGCAAATGCACAGCCACACTCCTGTCATCGGCTGAGGTTGCGCAGGGACGCCCGGTCAACTGGTGGGACCGCTATCTGTTTTCAGATGACTTTCATCCCACGCCGCGCGGTCATGCCGAGGCCGCCGCCCAGGTGGTGCAGATCCTCCGCTCGCGCGGCTGGAACTGATTGCTTGCGGTCCCTGCGAACTCGCTTCAGAGTCCGGGCCAGCCCGCCCTGCGGGCAGCCTCACGCCAGGAGATAAAGTCGGTCAAGGCGGGGTCGGCCAGGAACTGCGGGGCATAGCCGGTATCGCGCATGAGCCGTTCGATTCGCATCGGCGAGCGACGCGCCACCTTGCCCTGCCCCGCGGTCGCCCGCGAGGCGTCGTCAACCATCTCGGCGCGGAAGCCGGGAAACCGGGCCGACAAGCGCTGGCACCAGTCTGCCATTGACCAGCGTCGCCCCGCCGACAGGTGATACACCGGCTCGGGCGGCCGGTCGGCGTACGCGAGCAGCCCCGCCAGACCCCGCGCCACATCGCGCGAATACACCCAATCATCGGCGCAGCCGGCGTGCACCGTCACGCTCGCCGACTGCTCGGCGAGCCGGATCAGTTGTAGCGGCAGACTCAGGGTATCGCGCACACCGGTGTCGTATTCCCAGCGACCGAACACCATACCCAGGCGCACCACCGTCACATCGAGTGCACGTGTCGCGCGGTAGCGGATAGCGATCCGTTCCGCCGCGAATTTAGTGATGCCGTAGAGGGTCTCGGGCCAGACGGGGCTCACCTGTTCGTCAAGCTCCGGCGACAGCAACCCGCCCGCACCGAAGATCGATCCCGTCCCCAACTGCAGTACGCGGGGCACCCGGTGACGGAGCGCGGCCTCGAGCACCTCAATGGTGCCGAGCACATTTACTTCGGCAATGCTGCGCGCTGCACGGACTTCGCGGGCAGCGTCTGCCGTGACCGCCGCGGCGTGCACCAGACGATCGACTTGAAACGAGCGGAACACCGCATCCAGGGCGGCTGCCGACAACGCATCGCCCGCCACCACTACGAGCCGTTCGGCCGACTCACCCAGCAAGGCACGCGTCCCCTCAGGGAGCGCACCGGGTCCAAACAGCACCACACGCTGCCCGCGCCCGAGCAGTTCCTCGGCCAGATTGAGGCCGACAAACCCCGTACCGCCAGTGATCAGTGTGACGGGCTCCGGGGCGCGGCTCATTGCGATTCGATCTTCGCCGCGGACACCACGGCGCGCCACTTGCCGGCCTCGTCGGCGATGAAGGACGCACTTCGAGCAGGATCCATCACCAGCGGCTGACAGGCCATGGCGGCGAGCCGCGCGGTGTAGTCGGGGTCGGACAGCACACGCTCGTGAAGCGCGCGCAGCGCGCCACGAACCTCGGGCGGGGTTTTGGAGGGCACAGAGATCGCCCACCAGGTGCTCGATAACATTCCCTGAACACCCGCCTCGGCGAAGGTGGGCACCGCTGGCAATTGCGGCAGTCTTGAATCATGGGCCACGGCGAGCGCTCGCAACTTGCCGCTCTCGATATGGGCGCGCAGCGTGGTGAGATCATTGACCGTCATGTCGGCCTCGCCTGAGAGCACAGCCAGCGTGGCGGGTCCACCGCCCTTGTAAGGCACATGGAGCAGATCGACTCCCGCGCGAAGCTTCAGCAACTCACCGCCCATCTGCACGATACTGCCCGGGCCAGCCGATGAAAAGCTCAAACGCCCCGGCTCACGTTTGGCCGCTGCGACCAGCTCCTCCACCGTTCGCGCGGCGAGGCCCGCTCGCACCGCCAGCAGATGCGGAGCGATCGCCACCAGACCAATCAGGCTGAGATCGCGCGCAGCGTCATAGGGGAGTTTGCGAATCAGCAGTTCATTGATCACCTGCGTGCTGGTTGATCCAAAGAGAATCGTGTGACCGCTGGGTGGTGCGGCCACCACCGCCTGGGTACCAATCACGCCCGCCGCGCCGACACGATTTTCGACCACCACATTCTGGCCAGCGATTCGGGCCAGGTGTTGTGCATAAAGGCGCCCAACGATATCGGCGGGGCCGCCGGCCGGAAACGGAACTACCAGAGTCAGGGGCCGGTCGGGAAAACTGGGTGTGCTTCCGCTCTGCGCCAGTACTTCGCTGCCTGCGGCTGCGATCGGCAACGACAAAGTGAGCCGGCGCAGTGTATTCGGCCGGGTGTTGGAGATGATTTTCATGAAGGTCCCTCGTTGAATCAAAGCGTCAGACCGCCAGGCGACACGCCCGCAACCCTCAGCCCTGCGCGACGATACTGTCGAACGCCGCGGCCCGCCGCACAAACCCACCCGCGAGCAGGCTCTCTCTCAGGCGGTCAACACCCTCGCGGGATACCTGCGGCGATGCCGACCAGACCCCCGACGACACATAGCGCGATACCGCTGCCCTGAGCACATCTGGGCTCACTCCCGGGAAACGGGGCGCAACGCACTGCGCAAGCGCCTCCGGCCCCTCGGCGACAATCCAGCGCTGAGCCCGCGCGAGCGCACGCTGGAGCGCGGAGATGGGCTGCCGATGCTGCGCAAGCGTGCGCCGTGCAGTAATGAAGGTGGTATAGCAACAGGCACCGCGAGCGCTCGCTGCATACACCACCGAAGCGAACCCGTCGCGCTCGAGTTGGCTGGCATAGGGTTCGAACAGCTGAATGACATCGACTGCGCCATTGCGAAGCGCCTCGATCTGAGCGGTCATGGACAAGCCCTGTACCACCCGCCCGGCCGCCGCCATATGGGCCGGATCCATCCCGGCATTGCGCAGGTCCTGTTGCAGACACAACCAGGGCGTGGGCACTTCCGAAACCACCGACAGGCGAAGCGAGGCCAAATCCGGCATCGCCATCTGCGCACCGCGCTGGGCGGCATCCTCAGCACGCGTCATGAGGAAGAAGGGATCACGCCCCACCACCTCGCCCAGGCACAGTAGGGATGCATCGTCGTCGGGCAAGCTATCGCGGTCGCGGAGCACCCGCATCGGGCCGCCCCAGGTGAGATCAACTTCACCCGCACGGACTGCATCGATCGCACCCCCGGGGTCACCCGGGGGCAGCCAATCGATTGTCAGATTTTCCTGCTGCGCGAAGCCAAGGGCCCGCATCGCATAGAGCGGCGCGTAGAACAGAGCCTCGAAATTTTCGGCGATTCGCAGCCGCATCAGCGGCGACGCTCGGCAATCGAAAGCGCAATCAGGGCCACCAGCCCAACCGCCATCACGCCCAGCGAGACATGAACGGCATTGCGGCTCGCCGCATAGGAAATGCTCGAGTAAGCCAGCCACGCACACGAGGCACAAAAGATCAGGGGCGTGAACGGGTACCAGGGCACGCGAAATTCATCTCCCCCGAAGGGCGCGCGACGAAGGATGAACACCGCGATGCCCACCATCAGCAGGAAACTCCAGAACACCGGCGCCGTGAACTCCACCATGGACTCAAAGCCGTCGTGCTGCCACAAACCAAAGACCACCAGAGCGACGCTGATGGCGCCCTGCACCAGTAGCGCGGGCATCGGCATGCCGGCCGATTCGTTCCAGCGTCCCATGAAGCGAAGCGCCTTCCAATCGAGCCCCAATGCAAAGTTGCTACGCGCACCCACGATCATCGTGGCATTGATACTGGTCAGGGCGGCGAGCGCCACGAACAGTCCGAGCGCCTTCTGACCTAGCGGCCCGAACGCCGCTCCCATCACATCAGCCGCGGCCGCTTTAGACTGCGCCAGGCCCTTCAGACCCAGGCCGTGAATGAGCGCGAGATTCACCAGCAGATAAATACCGGTGATCAAGAGCAGGCTCACGATGATGATGCCTACAATTCGTCTTGGTCCGCCCGCCACTTCGGCTGAGATATAAGCCGCTTCGTTCCAGCCACCGAATGTGAGCAACACAAACACCAGCGCCAGTCCCGCCATACCCAGCGCCGGTGTTGAACTGAACATGGGAGGCGTCGTATCGGCGGGTGCGCTCACAGAAAAACCAGCGACCACCACCGCGAAAAGGCCCGCTACTTCGAACACCGCCAACACGGTCTGCACTCGGCCCGACGCCTGCAGTCCGATCAGATTGACCAGGGTGAGCGTCACCACGATACCAATCGCCCAGATGGCCGACGAATGCGCGCCTAGGTTGATCACCTTGCTCATGTAATCGCCAAACACGAAGGCGAGCAGCGCAATCGAGCCGGTGTTGATCACTGTCGCCTTCGCCCAGGCGTAGAGAAACGCCAGATGCCTGCCGTAGGCGAGTTCCAGAAAGTGATAATCGCCCCCGGCATGCGCATGCCGCGTGGAGAGCTCGGCATAGCAGAGCGCCCCAGCGATCGAGATGAGGGCGCCGGCCGCCCAGATGGAGAGTGCCCAGCCGACATCGCCACTCACGCCAGCCACCATTGAAGGTGTCTTGAAAATGCCGGCACCAATGACGATACCCACAATGATCGCGACCGCTGCGTACGGACGCAAGAGCCTGGCGGGCTGGCCGGCACCAGCCGAGGTATTACTGGAATTCATAACGAGATTGGCAGAAAGGGGTTACTTGGGAACGCGACGCCCTTCGAAGCCGTTGCTCGAGTAAAGGCCCACCTGACCCTTAAGCGTGCCCGCGTCGGTGTAATTTGCCTTCACGACCTGGAGCTGCCCGGTGGACGGTGCGAGATAGCGAAACTGTAACTCTGCCCCTTCAAGCCGTGGGTCAAGCAACGGTTGCGTTTTATCGCCCAGCGTGATGGTTCCGCCCACGCGCTGATACTTCTGCGTGATATTCAGCCTGACATTCACACTGCCGTCCATGCCGTCGAGGTTCCACTGCCCCTCCACCTGAGCCGGCACGATCCAGAAGTAGCCAGAGCTGCCACCGAACCCGCTGGCACTGGAGTTAAACACCTGATCGGGTTCCCAATCGCCCATCGTGAAAGAATTCGTGACCAGGCGCGTGCCGGGTCGCATCTTGAGTAGCGTGGGGCGAAGCCGGAGATTCAGCTCGGGCAGCAGATACATCGAGATGACCGTCGCCTTCGAGAAGTCTTCCTTAAAGATGTCACCGTTGATGATGGTGACGCGGTCCGATACGCCCGCGCGCTCAGCGTTACGCTTGGCGAGTGCAGCCATGTCGGGGTTGAACTCGATGCCGACGGTGCGCGCACCATGAATGCGGGCTGCCGTAATCGCGATCTTGCCGTCCCCTGCACCCAGGTCGAAGAGCAGGTCGTCCTTGGTGACTTTGGCGACTTCCAGCATCCGCCGGACCAGGTCGTCATTGGTGGGCACCCAGACTACGTCCTTACCGGACTGGCCGACCTGGGGCTGATATTTGTCATCGCCCGACTGGGCGTTGGCCTGCAAGCCAATGGCGGCAAACAGGAGTGCTGCGAGGCCTGAGCTCAGCAGGCGGGTAGCGGCAGATGTATTCATGTCCGGTTCTTCCTGGGGTCGTGGGACAGGTGACGGGTGAGTGTGGCTGGCGTCGCGGCAGAGGGAGAGCACCTCAGCTTGACCGCTTGGTTGCCTTCCTCCCGCTCGGGGCGACATCTTGAACCCTGACGCTGCCGTCGGCAAGTATGCCGGAAATCAGGGTCGGGACAGGCCGGCCGCGCACCGGGCGAAACGCAAGCCACCGGACGTCCGGTGCGCTGTTATGCTTGCCTCCCTTTCGTCAAGCACTCCCATGACACAACTTGCCGGATTTGAACCCGCCGCCATTCCAGCGGAAGACGAGGCGCTGCGCCCTGAGGTGCGCGCCTTCCTCGCACACCACCTGGCGGGCCTATCGGCCGAAGCGCGGGCCCGGTCATGGTCGGGATACGACCCCGCATTCAGCCGGGCGCTGGGTGCGCGGGGCTGGTTGGGCATCACCCTGCCGCCCGAGTACGGCGGCGGTGGCCGGAGCGCCTACGCGCGCTATGTGCTGGTTGAGGAATTCCTCTGCGCGGGGGCCCCGGTGGGATCGCACTGGATCGCCGACCGGCAAAGCGGACCCTTGATCCTCAAGTACGGCACTGAAGAGCAAAGACGATTTCACCTGCCGCGCATCTGCCGCGGTGAATCGTTTTTCTGCATCGGCATGAGCGAGCCCAGTTCGGGCTCCGACCTGGCCAGCATTCGAACGCGCGCCCGCCGCAACGACGCAGGCTGGGTGCTGAACGGCCGAAAAATCTGGACCACCAACGCGCATCACAGCCACTTCATGATCGCGCTGGTCCGCACATCGGGCGAACCGACCGATCGCCACGTTGGACTCTCGCAACTCATCGTTGACCTGTCCCGACCCGGGGTCACCGTGCGCCCCATCACCGACCTGACCGGCGACCGGCATTTCTGCGAAGTATTTTTTGATGACGTGCAACTGGGCCCGGAGGCCCTGATCGGCGCAGAAGGACAGGGCTGGGCGCAGGTCACTGCGGAACTGGCCTACGAGCGAAGCGGCCC
>SXGQ01267051.1_pt1 | contig 23214 bp, 22 predicted proteins | sample 3178371 | NCBI WGS metagenome assembly SXGQ01 (sample SAMN11356859, study PRJNA531348) | freshwater metagenome | isolation source: freshwater sample F1-20 | place: China: Fuxian Lake, Yuxi | collected 2017-12-25 | reverse complement strand
GGGGGGGGGGTGGGGGCGACCCCCCCCCCTACCCCCCCATAAAAAAATCCAGGGGAATCGTATAGGGATTTTCCCTAGGGAGATTCCCTAGGTAGATTACCTAGGTAAGATTCCTAGGGAGAATCCCTAGGGAAGATCCCTATCAGTCTCCGATATCGTCGAAATCCTGTTCGCCCTTGTTAATCTCCTTGAGAATTGTGGATTGAATTTGCTCAATCTGGCTTGTGATCCAGAACCAATCGTCGTGTGAAATCTTCTCGTAGGTACTCTTGATGTCCATCACTTCGACCCAGTCCTTGCTGGCGTTTGCCCGATACCAGACTTCGATGGGTAACTCATCGAGCGTGATCTCCATTGAGTCGTACTTGCCGATGACCTGCGCGTTGCTGACGTTGATGTTGAGTTTGTGGTTCATTTCGTTGTTCATCATGGGTAAACCCTACCATGAGCACCTGGGATGCGTCAAAACTTTCGTGCAGTTTTTTCTGAAACAAGTTTCATGCCAATGCACCTAGAAACCGTACCTGGTACGGCGATTGCTATGCACCTGGATTCCGCCTAGCAGTTGGCATGCCAACTCTTAGCGATCCCCCCCATTTTTTTAAAATATTTTGATTGCATTTTTTTTGACGCAGAGGGGGGGGAGGGTTTTCTCAATCTCCAATTTTTTCAAATCATATATATCATCCTCCCCTCAGACCATATTATCTTATATCAAAAAAACCTCTACTCATATACCCCCCCCTTTTTCTAAAAAAACTATAAATCATCTTATTTCCTTCTATAATCAACATCAAAAAAAAATAAACAGCTTCATTTTCTATAACTTTATATGAAACAAACACACAAAAAATGCCGTTGTTGTCATATAGAAAGGCAAATAGAAGAATTTCCGTTCTTTTCAACAAATAAGGCTGGTAGAAAGAATACATGTATCCATTGCGCCCGACATCTGTCAAATATAAGAAAGAAGTTAAAAATCCAGAACCCCGCACCTCCTCCCGGACCGTGTCCTATCTGCCATCAACATACTGAGGTATGGATATTAGATCATTGTCATTTTACTGACACATTTAGAGGATATATATGTAATAGTTGTAATTTAGGTATAGGACGTTTTAATGATGATATTGATTTACTATATAGTGCAATTAATTATTTAAATACTGGTTCTTATAACGATTATATAATATAATGGATTATATACTCATATATAAAGACGGTCGCGGTAAAAAAATGGCAGCTATACCTGATAGTGAGGGTGTTTACACGAAGAAAATACCATTTATTGAGTTCGGTGAGGATTTGACGACTATTGAAGTTCTTATACTAAAGATAGATACTGCATCTATATTAGGTACTGTACCTGAAAGTGAAGAAGAAGATTCTATAGAGGGTGAGATTGTGGGTAAATTTGTCGCTTCAAAAAAGATTAGCGACTGTATAAAAAATATTGGATTTGAGAAGTTTTTTACTACTATGATTAAAGAGTTTTTAGCAAAAGAAGATATTTAATATTTTTCACAAATGAATACTGAACAAATACATTTTTTAAGATGGTTTGATGATAAGAATGGTATTTATATAACTAACAAAAGTAATATTTTAGAACCAATACAGACAAAAGTCAAAATCGTTAATTATCATGACAACAACCATGTTTATTACGAAACTGAAATGTGTTTGGAATTTGGAATTGAATATTATATTTGTTTAAGCTCTAACGTAAAAAATAGATTTAAATTTTTGTTTTATAATAAAGAAGGGACTTTGATTTTAGAATTGGATAATGAATATAAAAATGAAGAGTCTATTTTTTCTTTTCTTGATGAGATGAATATTGTAAATCTTTGATTTATAATTTTTTTGATAAAATCGCTTGACATTTTTAAATTTTTTTGATAACTTGAGAATAAGAAAATAAAAGATAGTAGTTTTAATAATTTTAGGATGAATATTTTAGCTCATACGAGTCACGTCGGAACAACTGGATACAACGCTCATTCTCAAGGTTTTTTTAGAAAACTCAGTGAAAAAACAAATTTAAAAATTAGAAATTTTACTATAGGTAAAAATTGGAAAGGTCATCCTTGTCAAGACGGTAATCCTCACGGTTCTGATGTAAATGATTTAGATAAAAAATTATTGCATCAACAGACTTTGTGGACAGCAAATGAAGAAAGAAAAGATTTTCCGCTTTATGACTATGACGCATCTTTTGTTCCAGATGTTAATATTATATTAAATACTGTTGATCATTATTATTTTTATGATTCTTATAAAGGTTATAAAATAGCATATAATGTTTGGGAAAACTCTTTGTATCCGAATAATTTTTTTGAAAAACTAAAAGAATTTGATCAAGTTTGGGTAGCTTCTAAATGGCAAGCGCAAATGCTTGCTGAACAGGGATTTTTTCCTAGTAAAATAAAAGTTGTTCCTGAAGCTGTTGATTCTGAAGTTTATTTTCCTAAAAATATAAAATATAATGATAATAAGTTTAGATTTATTATATTTGGCGCATGGTCTGATAGAAAAAGCACAAAAGAAATAATTCAATGTTTCATTGATTTATTTAAAAATAATAAAAATGTCGAATTGATTTTATCAGTTGAAAATGCATTTTATAATGATGACTGTTCTAATACAGAAGAAAGATTAAAGAAGTATAATCTGAAAGCCCCAAACATAAAGGTATTAAATTTTCCAAATCGAGAAGAATATATATCATACCTACAAAAAGGTCATGTATTTTTATCTTGCGCCAGAGGAGAAGGTTGGAATATTCCTTTAATAGAAGCGATGGCATGTGGTACACCTTCTATTTATTCAAATTACGGTGGACAATTGGAATTCGCAGAAAATAAAGGTATTCCCGTCAAGATAAAAAATCTTGTTTTAGCTACAGACTTCGAACAAAATAAAAATGAAAATTCTCCCGGTTATTGGTGTGAACCAGATTTTGAAGATTTAAAAAAACAAATGCTTGAAGTTTATCATAATTATGATTTTTATAAAAATAAAGCTCTAGAAGAATCAATTGATATAAGAAAAACTTTTACTTGGGAAAATGCAGCAAATATCGCTATGGAATATTTGCATGAATTGGATAAAAATAATTTAAAAGTATTAACTCATTGTAGTTTTATAGGTACTGGAGGATTTAATTCTTTGTGTCAAAATTTACTTCCAGAATTAAATAATTTATGTAACGTAAAAGTTAGAAATTATACAGTTTCTCACGGTTGGAAAGGTTATAATTCAACACCTCACGACTTAGATATAGAAGAAAAACATAAAAACATTCTTCATCTTCAAACTTTATATAATTCAGACGGTTCTAGAAGTGATTTTCCAATTTATAATCATACCCCAAATTTTGAACCTCAAATTAATTTAATTATTAATGAATCTAATCATCATTATTTTTACGATCAATATAATGGTCCGAAAATTGCGTATACAATGTATGAAACCACAGAATTTAAAAATGATTTTGTTAATCAATTAAAAACATTTAATCAAGTATGGGTGCCATCTCAATGGCAAAAAGATTGTTTAATTAAACAAAATCTTTCTGAAGATAAAATCAAAGTTATTCCATTAGCTGTTGAATCTGAAACATTTAATTTAGAAAATAAAAAATTAAAGGATAAATTTACTTTTGCTATTTTTGGAAGATGGGACGAGAGGAAAAGCACAAAAGATATTATTAAATGTTTTAAGCAATTATTCGGAAATAATGAAAATGTTGAATTATTAATTTCAGTTGATAATCCTTATGATATCGATGGTTTAAAAAATACACAAAATCGTTTAAAATATTTTGAATTAGAAAGTGAAAATATAAAAATATTAAACTTTTTAAATCGTCAAGATTATATCGATTGTTTGAAATCAATCCATGTATTCTTGTCTTGTTCTAAAGGTGAAGGTTGGAATTTACCTTTGATAGAGGCAATGGCTTGTGGTGTGCCTTCTATTTATTCAGAATGTAGTGGCCAATTAGAATTTGCAAAAAATCGTGGTGTTCCAATCAAAATAAAAAATATAGAAAAAGCTGATAAATATATTTCAGAACAATTTTGTAAAGATATTCAAGGAAATTACTATATTCCAGATTTTGAAGACTTAAAAAATAAAATGCTTGACATTTATAAAAATTACGATAAATTTTTGCAAAAATCAATTGAAGAATCTTATTTTATTAGAGATAATTTTTTATGGAAGAAATCTGCGACAATAGCTTTAGATAATATTATGGAATTAACAAATAAAAATATATCATTTGTAAAATTTATTAATAATAATTTAGGGATACAATATAAAAATGATTCAATTTTTAATATTAATGTGTCAATAAAATTTATTGATGAAAAAACTAATTTTTTACTTCATAAAGATTCTTTTACAATAGAAGGCGGTAACGAATACTTTTCTACATTAAATAATACTAATGATGTTAAAGGTCCAGTGATTTTTAATATTTATGATGAAAATGAGATTTTGCTTTTTTCAAAAAAATATGAAATACCGAATCTTAATATAAGTAAAGATAATCAAAATAATTTAATTCAATTAGATTTTGAAACCATTTATTGTCAAGAGGGTTTAGATTTATCTGGTTTACGTTTTCGATATGATAAAAAAAATAGCATCTTATATTACGATACATCAAAAGATGTAAATGATATTATTTTAGTCATAAAAGATTTAAGAAAAAATATAAATTTATTTTGTATAAATAATCGTAAACCTTTTTCTATTCTTTATGGTTGGGAATATACAATTTTTCCAATTAAAAATGCTGAATTAAGTTTAGATATTTTTACTGGTTTTCGTTTTATTGGTTATCGGAATAATAAAGTATTATTTAATCTTGAAATACCAATTGATAAAAATCATAAACAAAATAAGCATCCTATTCAATTCATTTTTGATCCAGATGTTGATTTGGCTTTACATGATAATTTTTTCTCTCAAAGTTTAGATTTTTATTCTAAATCTTTTTATAGTAAAGTTGTTCAAGAAAATATGACGATTATCGATATTGGTGCAAGTTGTGGTACTTTTGTTGATTTTTGTTTATATAAAAATGCCAAAAAAATTATAGCCGTCGAACCTTCTAAATCTTTTGAAGTTTTGCATAAAACTTTTAATACATTAAAAAATGTTTTTTGTGAAAATCAAGCTTTATCTTATGAAAATGGAGAAATCGAACTAACAACTAGCGAAGAATCGACTTTAACTTCATTTAATATAGAAAAACAAAAACAAGCAGACATTGATAATAATTTTTTAGGTAAAAATTTAAATAAATTAAAAATAAAATCAATTACTTTAGAGAATCTTTTACAGAAATACTCTTTAAAAGAAATAGATTTATTAAAAATTGATATAGAAGGATTTGAATATGAAATATTTAAAAATCTTAACGACGAAACAATTAAAAAATTTAAATCTTTTATTATTGAATATCATCACAATGATGGTTCAATTTTAAATGATTGTATTATTTCAAAGCTTAAAAATAATGGTTTTGTGATTGAAAATTATAATTTAGCATGTGAATTAAATTATAATTTATCAGAAAAAAAGGGTATCGTTTATGCGCATTTACAAGAAACTATTCATATTATTAATGAATCAGGTTCTTTAGGCGATAATATAGCGTGGGTTCCTGTTGTAGATCATTTTCAAAAGATTAAAAATTATAGAGTTAAATATTATACTCCTTATAAAGAGTTGTTTGAGAAAGAATACCCTAATATTGATTTTCATAATTATAATGAAAAACCTGAAAAATTTAATTATTCATTAGGTTGTTTTGATGTAGCTGGATTTAAATGGAATGAATTAAATTTACAAGAATTAGCTTTTAAAATATTGGGTTTAGAATATTTTGAAATTAAACCAAGAATTTCTTTGCCAATTAATTTAAAAAATAATTTTAATAAAAAATATGTTTGTATAGGTTCTTTATCAACGGCGCAAGCAAAATTTTGGAATAATTCTGATGGTTGGAATCGAGTTGTTTACTATCTTAAAGCTTTGAATTACGAAGTAATCTCTATTGACAAAAATAATAATATCGGTCATGGAGAAAGTGTAAATTATATTCCATCTCATTCAATAGATAAAACAGGTGATATATCATTATTTGAGAGAATTAATGATTTATATTTTTGTGAATTTTTTATTGGTTTAGGTTCTGGTTTATCTTGGTTGGCTTGGGCATTAAATAAACCAGTAATAATGATTTCTGGATTTTCAGATCCAAAGTCTGAATTTTATACTCCATATCGGATTCATAATAAGAATGTTTGTAATAGTTGTTGGAATGATCCAAATATAGAATTTGATCGATCTAATTGGATGTGGTGTCCAAGAAATAAAAATTTTGAATGCACTAAAGAAATTTATTTTGAAATGGTCAAAGAAAAAATAGATCAGTGTATAAAAAATATTGAAAATATTAAAAATATTTCTTCTGATTCGTTTGAAAGTCTTAATTCTAATCATACCGATGATTGGTACAGAAATATTATAAAAAAAGAAATATTTGAAGAAAAAATTTATGAAAGATTTTTTCAAGTGGAAGAAAATGATATTGTTGTAGATTTTGGCGCAAGCATAGGTCCTTTTAGTAAAACCATTTTACATAAAAATCCACAACGTATTTATTGTTTAGAACCGTGCGAAAATTTATATAAAAATTTAGTTAACAATTTAAATAACAGTAAAATTACAAATTTAAATTATGCAATTTCTAATAAAGATTATGATATTTTATCATCTGATGTGTCTTTGCTTTACGTATCAGAAAATCAAAAATTTGTAAAAAGCATCACTTTCAAAACTTTCATTAAAAAATTTCATATTAAAAAAATTGATTTTTTAAAAACTGATTGCGAAGGAGGAGAATATGATATTTTTACAGATGAAAATTATGATTGGATTTGCGAAAATGTAAGAAAAATCGTTGGTGAGTGGCATCTTTCAAGCATTGAAACTAAAAATAAATTTAGACAATTTAGAGATAAATACTTAACAAAAGATAATTTTTGGGTTTATTCTGTTGATGGTATCGATATAAAATGGGATCTTTGGAATGAGCATTTTATTGAATATTATCGACAAGTAATAATTTATATAAAAAATTATTAATATATATGAATTTAATTAATAAAAGTATTTCGTTTGTCAAATTTATAGAGAATAATTTAGGAATTGAATATAAAAATAATTCTAATTTAAATATTAACGCTAAAATTAAATTTTTTGATGAAAAAAGTAAAATTGTTCTATTTGAAGATAGTTTTTGTTTACATGGTAACGGTCAATATTTTTCAATACTAACTGATACTAAAAATATTACGGGTCCAATCATTTTCAATGTTTATGATGAAAACGATAATTTATTTTTTTCGGTAAAAAATGAAATAACAGATTTATTTATTAAAGATCGCGAAAAACCTAAAATTCTTTTAAAACATCTAATTTGTGATAGAAAAGGGAAAAAAGAATTTTTATCAATTGAAAATATAAAATCATCGTTTTCTTTAATTGAGAATTTTGATTATTCGATAAAAGATTCAAAAATATACGACAATTTTCCGGAAAAAAACGAAGTTTTTGAAGGAAATCAACATTGGATTAAATTAGATAAAAAACATAATGAATTTGGTTTGACGCCTCGTCATTATGGATGTTATAAAGCTCACATAGATGCGATATTAGAGTTTTTTAACGATCAGAATAATTACGATTATTTGGTAATTGCAGAAGGCGATGCAAAAATATTGATTAGTCCTGAGAAATTTAAAACTTATTTTTTAAAAGCAATTTCGATTCTAGAAAAAACAAATTATAAAATATTTACATTTGGAAGATCAGTTAAAGAAATTGAACTGAATAAAAAAGTTTCCGAGAATATGTATGAAATCGATTACATGTGGGGAACTTATTTGTATATGTTTTCTAAAAAACATAAATATTATTTTAAATATATTATTGATAAATATGGTTGGCATGCTTTCGACTGGTGGTTAAATCTTTCTTTTGAAAAAGAAAAAGAAAAATTTTTAAAATTCAATACAGACGACATATCTTTTGAATTTGATGGGTATTCATATATTGACAAAGTAGAAAAAAAATATTAACTTACTTTTATGATAAATATACAAGTTGATGAAGCTTATGCTTTTGATTTTTTAAGTATTTTGCATATCAAAAGCGGAAAAAACAATTTTTCAGATCAGTCTTTTGATAATTGGAAAAGATGTTATGATTATCTAAAAAATCAAATCAATAACGATCAATTGTGGAACAAGATCATGTCTTCGCAAGAATATAAAAATATAGAAGCTGCAAATTTAAAAACATTCGATGCTGTAGAAAAAGCAAAATCCAATCAAGTTACTGCTCAATATGTTGATAAATGTAATTATGAAAGATATATAGCAAAAAGAGAATTTCAAAATAAATTTTTCCTTAATCAAATAACAGAAAATAAAATTGGATATAAAAAATATGGTGGTTAAAATAAAAAATACTTCTTCAGCATTAGGAGACACTATTGGATCTGTGTGTCAGGTAGATCGATATCAAAAAATTACTAATAATACTGTTTATTTTTTAATAAATAAAATTTTATACATCTTTTTGAAAAAGTTTATCCAAATATTTTATTTAAAGATACGAACGTTTTTGACGAATATAAAGAAATACATTTTCATTTCGATCAACCTTTGCAAAAAGGATATTCTGATGATTTAGGTTTGGATTTCGAAGAAAGCAATACAAAAATATTTTTTGATACAAAACCAAGAAATATTAAACAAAAGTATGTTACTTTATCTATCCATTCCACCCATCAAGCACGATATTGGAATAAAGAAAACGGTTGGGATTTAGTTATTAAATATTTAAAAGAAAAATATAATATTTCTTCTGTATCGATAGATAAATTTGAATTTTTTGGAAATGAAAAAAATTTTAATTATATACCTAAAAAAACCATTAATAAATGCGGATTATCTTTAGAAAACTGTTGTAATTATTTACAACATGCCGAATTTCATCTTGGTACATCAAATGGTTTGACATGGTTGGCTCATGCCGTAAATAAAAAAGTTGTATTAGTTTCTAACGTTACTAAAAATTGGTGTGAATTTAAAAAAGATGTTTACAGAGTTGATAATGAAAAAGTTTGTCATGGTTGCTTGAATGAAGAAACTTTTGATTCAAGTAATTGGATGTGGTGTCCTAGGAATAAAAATTTTGAATGCACAAGGACAATAAATTTTGAAATGGTAAAAGAAAAAATAGATCAATGCATAAATGATTTAAAAATATTTTCATAATTGTCGCATTGATTTTTTATTGTGAATTTATTGATTGCATTCTTATAACATTCTGATGGATCTATTGCATTTATATTGAATATACTGTGAATCATGCTTTGGGAATCAAAACATCTAAATCCTGTTTTTAATTGAGATACGGTTTCTGTAAAACCACCAAAATCTGTTGTTATTGTTGGAGTTCCTGAAAATTGAGCTTCAATTACAGTCCAGTTACAAGGTTCAATGAATAAACTTGGCGCAAATAAAAACTTCGCATTACTTAATAATTCTTTTCGTTTATTTGGTTCGACAAAACCTATAAACTTACAATATTTAGTATCTTGTAATTTCATTATATTTGGACCAGCAAAAATAATCTCTTGTTTTATATGGTTACAAATATTATAAACAAGGCCCGCTCCTTTTTCAGGAATGATTCTTCCTAAAAATAAACTAACATTAGATTTTGAAGTTTTATATTCAAAGTCGTTTGGATCAAAACCAGGATAAACTACATATTCTCTTTCAAAATCTACGATTGTTTGAGCCAACCCATGCATTTTATGGAGTTGGCTTTTTGTTTCGAAAATTTTGATTGGCGCAAACATTGAGTCATACCCAATACTAGGTTCTATAACTATAGCTTTATTTTTAAAATATTCCGCGCATTTTAAATGTCCGTATCCAAACCAGCATAAAATAAATTCATTTTCGTTTTTAAATCTTTTTTGTATTTCTAATATACAATTATCATTAAAAATTTGAAAAGCTTCTGTTTGTACATTTTGATCGAAACCTTCTTGCTTCCAATGATTTAAGTTGCCATATGATCTTTTTAAAATATCATCATTAGTGACAGTAATATGTTCAGTACAATTAACTTTAGAATTTTCATGACCATAATGATAAACCGTATGACCTCTTTTCGTCATTTCATCACAAAATTTATATACCTTTTGTACAAAAGCACACAACGAGATTTCTTTTCTCGTCGGTGCGTAAGGAATGCTTAAGCAGTGAAAAACCATATACAATGGTGTAATTTATAATATCATATGTCAAATAAAAAGAAGAAAAAGCATATTAAGTCAGAAATAGACGAAGCTATTGAGAACAACAATTTTAAAAATGTAAAATTATTAATTAAAGATTATAAATTAACCGAAAAACAAAAAATTATAGTAGGTACAGCATTTGATAAAAATACAAAAATTATATTTATAAATGGACCAGCAGGATCTGCCAAAAGTTTTATTTCTGTTTATTGCGCTCTTCATTTATTTAATACTGGAGCACATTCTGAAATTAAATATATTCGTACAATAGCAGAATCCGGTGAACGTGCATTAGGCGCTTTACCTGGTACGGTTGATGAAAAATTTAATCCATTCATGATACCTTTGTATGATAAATTGGATGAATTAATACCTCTTAATCAAACTAAATATCTAGAGCAACATAAATTGATCGAGGCTTTGCCTGTTAATTTTTTGAGAGGCGCAACTTGGAAAGACATGATTGTTTTAATTGATGAATGTCAAAATTTCTCAACTAAAGAATTAATAACGGCTATTACCCGTATCGGTGAAAATACGAAAATATTTATTTGCGGCGATTCTATGCAATCTGATGTAGGCAATAAATCAGGTTTTATGAAAATATATGATTTATTTCATAACGAAGAAAGTCGAGAAAAAGGAATTCATTGTTTTGAATTGGATGAAAATGATATCATGAGAAGTGAAATTCTTAAATTTATTGTTCAAAAGTTCAAGAAATTAGAGAAAATCCATCATCATTGATATAATAAAATATGAGTAATGTTTATTGTTCTCAGTGTGGCACCAAACATATGTTGGGGGCGAAATTCTGTTCTAATTGTGGCACTCCTATGGGGGGTCAAATTTTAGCTCAATCGCGTCCGAATGTTTCTCGTAATGTTCGCGCTTCAGAAGTTGATGAAGATGGTTTGCCGACAACATTTACAAAGCCACGAAGATTAGAATATGAAGTTGAAAAACAAGACAGAAACAAGTTTTCTGTAAATGAAATAATTAGTCAAAAACCATCGTCAGAAAAATTTCAAAGACCTGTCGGTCAGTCTAAAATATTATCTCAAGAAGAATATTTAGCGCAATCTCTGAAAGAATGCCAATCTAGTCGCAATTTCGAGGATGTGAATGAGGCGTAAAAATAAAAAGCATTTTGAGGACATGTATGAAATTATTGATCAAATCATCAAAAAACGCCAAGCAAAATGGAAATTAAAAGCCATTACTTGGTTTGATTTTGAAGATATTGAACAGATAATTAAATTACACATCTATAATAAATGGCATTTATGGGATCAATCAAGAGCAATTGAACCTTGGGTAAATCGTATTGTTACGAATCAAATACGTAATATCATTCGCAATCATTACAGTTCTTTCGCAAAGCCTTGTTTGTCATGCCCATTTAATCAAAATAAAACAGCACTCGATAAATCAATAGAAGATTCATGCGGATTTACACCTAGCAAAAAACAGTGTAATGAATGTCCGTTATATGCAAAGTGGGAAAAAACTAAAAAAAGCGCTTATGATTTAAAGATTCCTGTTAGCCTTGAAAATCATAAAAATTATCATTTAAATATACAAAATCAAGAGTCAGTTAATTTTGTTACTGCTGAAAGTAAATTGCATAATTTAATGAAACAAAATTTAAATGATAAATATTATTTTATTTATAAAATGTTTTTTATTGATTGTTTAACTGATGAAGAGGTGGCGCGGTTTCTGAAATTTAAAACATCAGAGAAGGGTCGTAAAGCAGGTTATAAACAAATTAAAAATTTAAAAAAGCTTTTATATTTAAAAGCAAAAGAAATTTTAGAACAAAACGATATCTTTTCAAATGAATAATTTAACAGAAGACAATAAAGTATTTATTTTAAAAAAGATTGAAGAAGGTCAAACTGATTATGTAATAATCGCTAACTTAATGTTAGACCGTAATGATTTAACTGGTCGCGACAAAGTTTGTAAATTAGTGCGTGATTTCATGATTGAATCTGGAGTTCTTAATAAAAAACAAAAAAATAAAAACCAGGTTCAAGAGTTTAGTTTAACTGAAAGTCATATTGAATTTATTGAACAGAACATTAAAACAGGAATTTCGCCTAAACAGATTACAGAGCTTTTATTTAACAAAGATTTTCAAGACGTTAAAAATATCAATATATTTATTACTCCACAATACAAAGCTATTCATAAATATATTAAAACAAATCATCCTGATTATTTAGTAGAAAACGAATCTGCTGTAAATGAAAAATATGTTGTTCCTCGTAGTTTAAATTCCGTTATTAAAAAAGTAAATAAATGGTGTGGTCAAGAAATAGACGAGAATAAGTTAAGCCTTCAGCATCGAAAGTGGTTAGAAAAATTATTAGTTTATTTATCTAGTCCGCGTTTTATACAAAATTATGACACATATCGAAGTGGAACAGATAAGGATCTTTTTGAGGCCGAATTTGTTCGTTCGACTTGGGATAAGCCTGATTTAACAATTGATGAAATTAATTTATATATAAATGTTTGTATGGATTATATTAATCTCAAACAGATTGACAATAAAAAGAATAAAGTTAACGAAATGTTTAATGATACCCAAGAGCAAAAGGACCTGACTATTCGTTTAACAGAGATATTAAAAACTATTAGCGAAGAATATAATCAGTGCGCGCAGCGTATTGATAAATCTTTGCAAAAACTCAATGGCGAAAGATCAAAAAGAGTTGAAATGCATCAGCAGAAAAACGCTTCTATTATTAATCTTGTAGAACTATTTCAAGATGAACAAGAAAGAAAAATGATGATTCAGATTGCAGACATGCAGAAAAAAGTAATTAAAGAAGAAGCTGACAGGCTTGAAAACATGTCATCTTGGAAAGCTAGAATTTTAGGTATTTCTAAAGAAGATGCTATATGATCAAATGCGTGGTATGTAATGAAGAATTCACGAATGATAAGAGTCTACATGCTCATCTAAAAAAACATGAACTTTATCAAGCAGAATATTATTGTAAATACTATCCGCGATATTCTTTATTTTATAAAAAACAAATTCCATACAAAAACAAAAAAGAATATTTTAAAACAGAATTTTTGGACGTACAAGAATTCTTATTATGGGAAAAAAATGAAAAACAAGAAATTGTTAAACAGAAAATACTTGAGATGCTTCAGGCTAGAGTAAAAGAAAAAGAATATCAATATGCTCCATTTTTAAATGAATTAATAAGTTTAAATTTGCCATCAATAAATATTTATAAAAAATATTTCGGTTCTTATAATTCTGCTTGTCAGACTATTGGATTGGAGCCTTTATTCAATAAAAATACACCAAAAGATTTCAATGATGTTGATTTATCAGACATTGAAGTGATTGTCGATACGCGCGAACAAGATCCATTAGAATTTAAAAATAGTAAAACAGAAAAACTTTTTGTTGGTGATTATTTATTAAATAAAAAAGAATATAGTTATACGTTTGTTGATCGCAAGGCTGAATCTGATTTCTTGGGAACGATGACTTCTGGTTTATCTAGATTTGAAAGAGAAATTGAAAAAGCCGTTGGATTGGATGGTTATTTATTTGTAGTTGTCGAAAGCAACATTTCGAAGATAAAATATAATCATAAAAAATTTCATCGAAAAACTAGTTTAGAATATGTTTTTCATAATATGAGATATTTATCTCATAAATATCCGAGGCGAATTCAATTTATATTTACCGGAGATAGAAATAAATCATTAGATATTATACCTAAATTATTATATCATGGTAATAAGTTGTGGCAGGTAGATTTACAATATTTTATAGATAATGAGCTGGGAATCAGGCAATCAAGCACAAAGGAAGTCGCGCTTAATTTCGAATGAGGAATTAGCTAAAATTCCTGGATATATAGAAGAACGAGAAGCTAAGTTATTGTTTTATGAATTTCTTCGTAACAACACAACTTTTGCGACAGACCTTATAACGGGTGTAAAATTATTTCCTTTTCAACACATGGCTATCAAAGGCATGTTGGAAAGTGATTATTTTTTGGGTGTTTGGTCTCGCGGTATGAGCAAATCATATACGACGGGTATTTATGCTGTATTGGATGCTATTTTAAATCAAGGTGTTGAAACTGGTATATTATCTCGATCATTTCGTCAGTCTAAAATGATCTTTAAAAAGATTGAAGATATTGCAGTTAAACCAGAAGCGTATTTATTAAAACAATGTATCACTCATGTTTCTAAAAGCAATGACGAATGGGTAATGGAAATTGGTAAAAGTCGTATTCGTGCATTACCTTTAGGTGATGGTGAAAAACTTCGTGGTTTTCGTTTTCATCGTATTATCATTGACGAGTTTTTATTGATGCCTGAACGTATTTATAATGAAGTTATTGTGCCATTCTTGTCTGTTGTTCAAAATCCAACACAAAGAGAGGAATTATATAGTGTTGAAACTAAATTGATTCAACAAGGACAAATTAAAGAAGAAGATCGTTATCAATGGCCAAACAATAAATTAATAGCACTATCTTCGGCGTCTTTTAAATTTGAATATTTATATAAGCTGTATGAACAATACGAACAACTTATATTTAATCCTAAAAACAAAGAAAAGACAAAAAGATGTGTCATGCAGTTTTCATATGATTGCGCTCCTGAACAGCTTTACGATCAAAACCTAATCAATCAAGCTCGATCAACAATGAGTGAGTCTCAATTTTTGAGAGAGTTTGGCGCTCAATTTACTGATGATAGTTCTGGTTATTTTAAAATTTCTAAAATGGCTCTTTGTACTGTACCTGATGGTGAATTACCGTCAGTTGAAGTTGTAGGAAGATCAGAAGATGAGTACATAGTTTCGGTTGACCCATCGTGGTCTGAAACAGAATCTTCTGATGATTTTGCTATTCAGATTTTAAAAATAAATAAAGAAAAACACATTTGCACACTTGTTCATTCGTATGCCTTATCAGGATCTTCTCTTAAAGATCATATACAATACTTTTTATATATACTAAAAAAATTTAATGTTGTAGGTATATGTATGGATTATAACGGTGGTGTTCAGTTTATGAATTCTTGCAATGAAAGTGAACTATTTAAAGATGCTAAAATAAATCTTAAACAAATAGTTACTGAGTTCGAAAGACCTGAAGAGTATCAACAAAATTTATTATCGGCTAAATCAGAATACAATCAGTCTGATTATAGATATGTAATACTTCGTAAACCAACTTCTACATGGATTCGTTTAGCCAATGAATTGCTGCAAGCTAATTTTGATCATCAGCGAACTTATTTTGCTGGTCGCGCCATCGACGATAATTTTAGAAATCAAACTAAACAAAAAATAAATATAGGTAATTTAAAATTTTCTAATTCTTTAGATTCTGAAAAAGAAAATGAAGAAGCTAAAATGATAGATTTCGTTGAGCATTTGTCCGATATGATATTATTAACTAAAACAGAATGCGCTTTAATACAAATTACTACATCTACACAAGGTTTACAAAATTTTGATTTACCGGCAAATTTAAAAAGAAAGACAGGCCCAGATAAACCTAGAAAAGATAGTTATTCCGCTTTAGTTTTGGGAAATTGGATGTGCAAAATTTATTTTGATATGCAAACTATTCATATTGAGGATGTAACGGAAACATTCCAACCTATTTTTATAAGTTAAAAGTCACTTTTAAAGTTACTATGTGTAACTATTTATAACATGAGCCGCAAATATACAAAAAAGTCAGATTATTGGAATAAATTTTCTCACGGCAATCAAGACGATGTTAGTTTGCCGTTAGAATCTTTATTAAAATCAAATGATTCAGAGCCTTCACTAGTAGGAGATCCTTTTTATCAAGCTGAAATGAAGGCTAACTATGAAAGAGGCGGCGGTACTAGCAATTCAGAAATAAGAAGAAATTTGGCTTATGTAGGTCCTAAGATTTATAAATACGGTAACATCAGAGAAGGTTTGCTGCCGTTTGAAATGTCGATCAATGGCTATAACGTTCGTGATGCTATTGAGTTATGCCAGAAAGCTTATGCTAATATCGCAATATTTAGAAATGCTATTGATATCATGTCTGAATTTGCAAATGCTGAAATATATTTAGAAGGCGGTAGTCAAAAAGCTAGAGACTTTTTTACGAAATGGATGAAGTATGTTCACATGTGGAATGTTAAAGATCAGTATTTTCGTGAATACTATCGTAGTGGTAATGTTTTCTTTTATAAAATAAATGCTAAATTTACAATCGATGATTTTTCTAAAATTTTAGAAAGCTACGCTTCTTATGATGGATCTTCTTATACTACCGATTTAATAGTTAATAAAAATTATCCTACAAAATATGATGTTAAAAACGAAATTCCAGTTCAGTATATACTTTTAAATCCTTATTATGTAACAGTTAATAGAACAAGTTCTTGGAAATACGTTGTTTATCAAAAGGTTCTTTCTGAATACGAATTAGAAAGATTGCAAAATCCTAAAAACGATCATGATAAATTGGTATTTGAAAATTTAGATAAAGAGACAAGAGATAAAATCAAAAGTGGTCAATGGTCTCAAGACGGTTTAAAAATTCAACTAAATCCAACAGATGTGATTTACTCATTTTATAAAAAGCAGGATTATGAGCCTTTTGCTGTTCCATTTGGATTTCCTGTTCTTGATGATATTAATTTTAAACTAGAAATGAAAAAGATTGATCAAGCAATTTGCAGAACAATCGAGAATGTTATTTTATTAATTACAATGGGTAATGAGCCATCTAAAGGCGGCATTAACCATAAAAATATTCAAGCAATGCAAAATCTGTTGCGTAATCAATCAGTTGGTCGCGTTCTTGTTGCAGATTATACAACAAAAGCTGAATTTTTAATTCCTGATATGAATAAAGTATTAGGATATGAAAAATATAGAATCGTTAATGAAGACATTAAAGAGGGTTTACAAAATATATTGATTGGTTCTGAAAAATTTGCTAATACAACAGTTAAAGCTCAAGTATTTTTTGAAAGATTAAAAGAAGCTCGAAATGCATTTTTGTATGATTTCTTACAACCTCAACTTGATTTAATATTTAAAAATTTAGGATTTAAAGGCAAATGTCCTCAAGCTAAATTTGAAGAAGTCTCTATCAAAGATGAAACTCAATTTAATCGTGTTGTTACAAGAATGATGGAACTCGGTATTCTTCCTCCAGAAGAAGGTCTTAAGGTTATTGAAACTGGTATTTATCCAACTCCAGAGGAATTAGTAGCTGCTCAAGAAAAGTTCGTTCAACAAAGAGAGCAGGGTTATTATAATCCAATTGTTGGCGGCGTTCCAATGATACCTCCTCCAATGCCTGACATTGCTGCACCAATACCAGCACAAAAGAAAATTTCAACTCCAAATGAAAAAGGTCGTCCACTAGGAACTAAAGCCTCTGTTTTCGCAAAAGAGGCTATTGCAAAAGCAATTGATGAAACAAAAAATTTAAATTCATTAGTTGAATTAGCTTTGAAAAAGAAATATGCAAAAAAGACATTGTCTTCTGATCAAAAGAAAATAGCTACAGGTATTAGTGAAGCAATTATTATTGGATCTGAAAATAATAAGTGGAATGAATTGGCAAGTCAGGTTGTAAACGATCCATCTGTTTTAGATAAATTAGGAATCTTAAAATCCATTCAAGATCTTGCTGGAGAACATCAATTAGACACTTATTCTGCCAGCTTATTATATCACAGCACTAAATATTCTGTGTAAATACATGATATATGTTTCTTTATAAAACGAAATTTGAGAATATAGTTACGGCTTCTGCTAACTTTGACAATAATCCATTATTATCGCTTGCTTCTTTAGAGCCGCTCAAATCTTTAATACCATCTTCTGTTAATTTAGACAAGAACATTGATTTAGTTGGGGCAGCATTTAATGCCGCTGTTGTTAACAAGTTTAACAAGAACGGTGATGGTATCGATACAAATACAGCAATTGCATTTAGGAAATATTTTATTCATAAACCCACAAACATAGAACATAAAAAACAAAGAGTTGTCGGTCATATTGTTAATTCAGCATTTTCTTCCATTGCAGATAATACATTAATATTTGAAGATGATGTAAAAGGAGGTTTGAATCCTTTTAATATCGCGCTCGCTGCTGTTGTTTATAAAACAGTTGATAGAGATTTTGCAGACGCTTTAACAAACTCAAATGATCCTGAATCTAATTTATATCAACGTATTAGCGCTAGTTGGGAAATTGGTTTTAATGATTATTTAATTGCAGTTGGTAGTTTAGATTTAAAAGATGCAGAAATAATTAGTAAAAAAGAACAGATTAATGAGTTTAAAAAATATTTAAAAGGATTTGATGGCCCCGGTAAGTTAAATGATGGCACTCCTATTTACAGATTAGTCACGGGAAGAATTTATCCTTTAGGTATTGGTTTCACAACAAATCCAGCGGCTGACGTTCAAGGCGTTATTATTGACGATGGAACGCCAAACACCAATATCGATAACGAAGAAGAAAAAGAATCAGAAGCTATTGAAGTAAACTCTTGTGATATACTTGAGTTACATAATAATAAATTTTCCCACAATAATAATAATACTGTAATAAATAACAAAACTAAAATTATGGATCTAGAACAAATTATATCTGCATTAAAGACGGTGCTTGCTGAAAAGCAGGATTCTGTAAAATTCAGCGAAGAAGCCGTCGCTAATATTTCAGCACAAATTGCTGAAAGCATTAAAAACAAAAACAACGAATTTAAGGCCCAGCTTGCTGCGGCTGAAGATGAGAAAGCCAAGGCTGTTGCTGGCGCTGAAAAACTTCGCGTTGATTTAGATCAGGCTGTTGCCAAGTTGAACGAACTTGAAACAGCTGTCAAAGCTAAAGCTTCTGAAGAGCTTTTCAATACCAGAATGTCACTTCTAGATCAAGAATATGATTTTGATGATTCTGATCGCGCAATTTTAGCAAAAGATCTTAACTCATTAGAGAGTTCTGAAGAGTCTTTTGCATCTTATAAAGATAAAGTTTCTGTTCTATTTAAGCACAAGAGCAAAGCTTTCAAAGCTGAACAAGAAAAAGTTTTCCAAGAAAAATTAGAAGCCGAATTAGCTAAGAGACTTAACACTGTTAAGCCAACAATTACTGAAGCCACCGCTTCAAGCGCTGTTGCAACAGTCGAAGTAGAAACAGCTCTTGCTAACGCAAAGGTCGAAACTCCAGCCGTTCCTGCTCAGTCAATCGAAGTTACAGAGGCTACACTTTCTTGGAAAGAAAGACTTACAAAAGCCTTTTCCAAAGATAATATAACCATTAAATACTAAACTATATGTCACTAAGACTATATCCATATAGACAATATAGCGAATACGATGTAATCAATCTATTTGCTAGCGACACTGCGGATTCCGCCCCATCTACCAATGGTAACGGTTCTGCTGGTGTTTTCGTTAAAGTTTCAGCCGGTAACTTGGATCAAGATCCTATTACTTATGCTGCTAACTCTTATCTCGGAAATACTGACTATCCATTCCTTGGAGCTGCTCAGTATCCTTCCGTCCCACTAACTTTCACTGCGGCTACCACTGGCGCTCCAGTTCTTGGTATTACGCTTAATCAGACACTTCAGAATGATGAAAACGGAGAGAAGCTCCTTTATAATCCTGTTAAGAGACAGGAACTTCAAGCCGTTCTTTCTGGACAGGCTGTTCCAGTTGCTACTCGCGGTCTCTTCACATTAGCTGATACAGCAATTGATTGGGTTGATGCTAATATGGCTCCTAACTCACACTTGCTCATTTCAAATAACGCTGGTAAAGTTACTGGTTTAGCTTCTACACAGGTTGCTTCTACTGGTAACCTCGCTTCTGCTTATACCATTATCGGTAGAGTATTAGCCACTGGTTCAAGAGTCTCTCAGAATGGTAAGAGTGACTACTTCGCTGGTACTGGCACCGCTGGTGCTAAGTATGCTCTCGTTCAAATTGATTGTGTCAATCCTTCAACCCTATAATTTTAACTAAAACAAGAATATGAAAATTATTTTAAAGAGAACAGATGAGCAGGTTGAATTAGTTAAGGCTATGGCTTCACGTAATCGTGAAACCGCTTATGAAGCTCAGGTCGCTTTGGCTGAGTTTATTGGCCCAGTATTAGCTGAAGTTATCAACAACGCTCCAACCGTTTCTAACCTCTTCACAAGCCTCCAATTCAATGCTGAAGATAATCCTTCCATTCCATTGGATCTTTACTATGATATTTTTGATGAAGACTATATCAAGGTTTACAGCCAGACTGTTGCTGGTGGTCTTCCTCAGAACATCGTTCAACCATTAGCTTCTGAACTTAAGTTGGCTACTTACAAGCTCGATAGTGCTGTCGCTTTCGATAAGAAGTATGCTGCTAAGAGCCGTTTAGATGTTGTTAGCAAGTCTTTCACCCGTGTAGCTCAAGAAGTTATGCTCAAGCAGGAGAGAACATCAGCTAACCTTCTTATGACTGCTCTTGCTCAGGCTTCTACTGGTAATAGCTCAACTGCTGCTAACAACTTCCATGCGTTCCGTACAGCTGGTGCTGGTCGTTTTGTATTGGAAGATTTAAACAAATTGTTTACCAAGATTAAGCGTATTAACGCTTCATTTGTTGGTGGTACACCTTCTGGTGCTCGTAGAGGTCTTACTGATCTTATCGTTTCTCCTGAAGTTGTAGAAGAGATTCGTGCTATGGCTTATAATCCAATCAATACAGCCGCTCCAGCTAAATTGGGTACAGCTAACAGCCAGACTGCTGCTAATGCTCCAGTTGTTGCTACTGATGCTATTCGTGATCAAATCTTCAGCCAAGCTGGTCTCCCTGAATTCTATGGTGTCAGCATCATGGAAATTCTTGAACTCGGTATTGGTAAGAAGTTCAACACTATCTTCGATACCGTCGCTGGTGCTACAGAGTATGCTGGTCACGGTGGTGGAGCAGCTGCTGCATTTGATGGTTCTAGCGAAGAAATTCTTATCGGTCTCGACAGAAGTCGCGATTCTCTAATCCGTGCTGTTGCTGTTGATTCTGATACTGGTTCTGAATTTACTCTTGTTGCTGACGATCAGTACACTCTTCGTCAGGGCAAGATTGGTTACTACGGTGGTCTCGAAGAGGGTCGTATGGTTCTCGATAACCGCGCTCTCGTCGGCCTCATCATGTAATCATAACGCAACACGAACAGGTGCCATCCGAAAGGGTGGCACCTTTTTTTTTTAAAATTAATCTTTTATTTCTTATAATAAATATATGGCAAAATCTAAAAAGAAGTCGAGTGAATTGGATAATCTAAATCTAGCTGATGGGCAAATCAATGAAGATGCTGATATTCAAAAAGTAAAACAGCTAGAAGATATTTTAGGTATTAAAAAAGTAAATCCTTTTGGTACTTATAATTTAGATGTATTCAAAGAAAAATTGAGTGAGATGACAAATTTAGATATGCAAAAACTTTGTGAGCGAGTTGGTATATTTGCTAGTGGTTCGCGACAAGAATTGCGCGATAAATTATTGCGCGAATTTAAATCAATTGGTCGCGGCACTATTTCAATGACTACGGAAAGTCCAGCGGTAAAATTGGATCCAAATAATCCTCTACATAAAAAGACATTAAAAATATTAGGAGAAATATAAATTTCATTTCTTTTGTTTTTAAAGAAGTGTAATTGTATATGTGGCAACGCAATTATCTGTAATTAGAGGCGATTATCTTTGTACACAAACGATTAATTTAAGTTCAGCAACTGATGATTTTACAAACATGAGTTGCACTGGACAAATTCGTCCGCATCCTGACGGTGATTTGTTGTATCAATTTGTACCAACAATTGTGTATGCTGTGCCATATAGCGGTTCTATTTATTTTACATTGCCTGCTAGTGCAACAAGAGGTTTTCCTCCTATAAATTTGTATGGTGATATACATTTTTATTCCACAGGCATTCAAGATCAAACTCTTTTTGAATTTAGATTAAATGTATTGCCAGATATAACTCATTTATAAAAATATGGCTTCAATTGATGTAAATGTCGAAAGTTGTAAAAATGTTATTGATATAAATTTAGTTGGAAATCCACCCATTTCCACAGTTGGAAAAGAAACTGGACCTCCTGGAACAAGTGGCACATCAGGAACATCAGGAGTAAATGGCTCTTCAGGAAGTTCTGGTACAAGTGGTTCAAGTGGTACGAGTGGATCTAGCGGTATAAGCGGATCGTCAGGATCTTCAGGATCTTCTGGATCTTCTGGTTCAAGTGGTTCAAATGGTACGAGCGGATCTAGCGGTACTAGCGGATCTAGCGGATCTAGCGGTACAAGCGGATCTAGCGGTACAAGCGGATCGTCAGGATCTTCTGGATCTTCTGGTTCAAGTGGTTCAAGTGGTACGAGCGGATCTAGCGGTACAAGCGGATCTTCTGGATCTTCTGGTTCAAGTGGTTCAAGTGGTTCAAGTGGTACGAGTGGATCTAGCGGTACAAGCGGATCGTCAGGATCTTCTGGATCTTCTGGTTCAAGTGGTTCAAGTGGTACGAGTGGATCTAGCGGTACAAGCGGATCGTCAGGATCTTCTGGATCTTCTGGATCTTCTGGTTCAAGCGGTTCTAGTGGCACGAGTGGATCTAGCGGTACATCAGGTTCATCGGGAACTTCTGGCACCAGCGTTACCGTTTCCGGCACAAACAATTTTTTAGTTAAATTTACTTCTTCTTCAACAATTGGGAATTCAGTTGGTTATGATGATGGTACTAATATTGGTATAGG
>SXGQ01068797.1_pt1 | contig 23215 bp, 22 predicted proteins | sample 3178371 | NCBI WGS metagenome assembly SXGQ01 (sample SAMN11356859, study PRJNA531348) | freshwater metagenome | isolation source: freshwater sample F1-20 | place: China: Fuxian Lake, Yuxi | collected 2017-12-25 | reverse complement strand
CAACAGGACCTCGGGATACATGGGCTTGGTTCCGTGGTGGAGGACAGAGAAGACGAAGCATCCGCCCGTGATGGCGGCTGATACGTATTCATTGGTTGCCAAGTAGGCTCCCGTGGGAAGCAACATGGAGAAACTGGACAAGACCAATCGTGGATTGGGTTCCATTATTAGTTGCCTGAAAGACGTTGGAGGTCTTCTTCCGAAGGTGGGAACAGCAGTTCCGTCTTGGACGCTGACGGGGCTGCATACATGGTCGGGGTCTCGTGCTTCACCGTGCCATTGGCCATGGCCACATCAATGGAGTTCTCGGAGAAGCGCTTGGTGTCGGGGTCGTATGTGGACTGGAACTGTCCCGCATTCCCGAAGATGAACCCGAACAGAGCCACAATGACCACTGCAAACAACAGGACGCCCCACGTACGAAGCTTTGGAACCTTGAACTTCATTACTTGTTTGACTGGAAAAAACGGAAGCCGTTGAAGTAGTAAGACAGTCAAGCATGGACTTTCCGATTCCTATTCGCTGCTACACGTGCAACCTCCCCATCGCAGGCAAGTGGTTGAGGTTTCTCGAGCTGACCAAGGAGTATCGTCGTGAGGACGGGCGCCCTGAGGATGCCCAGATTCTGTACTTGACCCATTCCACCACCGTCACTGCAGAGGGACGAGCCATGACGGACCTTGGACTGACCCGTGAGTGCTGCCGCCGTCACTTCTTGACGCATCCGGGCGTCTGAGTCTAATTTCCCACGCAGAAGGTAAGGATGTCTTCCTACAGTGAATACCTCAACCGCATGAAGCAGCGGCTTCCGAACATCGTGGACACCCGTCCCCACCGCGATGCCAGCCACCAGACCGAGATTGTCCGCATGCTGGCGGCTTCGGGCAACTACGAAACACTGGTCCCCAATACAGCCTGCACGGTGGTGCTGAATGCTCCCGCTACATCAACTCCTGCAAGCACGGTCTACGGTGGAGGACACACGGTGCAGGATGCCTCTGCCTTTTTGGCGTATACTGCAGGCGGTGCCTTGTCGGGTGGTGAACGGCGAATCAACGCCAAGACCTCGCAGATTACAACAACCTGCTACACGTCGGCGGTGATTCCCGAACTGCAGGATAAGCTGGCGGGTACGGCGCTGGTGGGCAATGTGGACCCCACGGTCTACGCTAACCGCCAGGGCTACAAGACCACACCCAACGGCAACTGCTGCCCGACGTGTAAGAAGGTTACACTTGCGTCGACCTGCTCGGCGTGCGCAGGCAGGTTGCCTCTGCCCGACAACGGCCAAGGGTACAAAAACACTTACCAATACCCTCGCACAGTAACATAATGCTGACTGTCTACACATACACCATCCCGAAACCAGCAGATGTGTTTGACCTGTCGGAGACTCCGCTGGAGCAGCTGGCGGACATGGCCACTGCAATCTTGACCCACCACAAGACAGCCGTCATCTGGTTCGGCTATCTTGAAGGGTGGATGTTGACGCCAATGGAAGAGGTACGCCTTCGCAAGGTCATTCGCGCCTTTCCTTGCATTGCGGTGTCTAGAGTCCCACTCTCCTTTTCGAATGCCTGGAAAATGGAAATAGATACCATTTACACAGTTTCACCCCATGGACACTCCGACTCTGACGACAATGGTGGTCTTGCACACGCTCGACGTGAAGTTCAACACGACAACCCTGCTGGAGTCCTTGCCTCTGACGAATGCGTTAATCAAGATAGAGAAGCAGGGGTCGCCGATTCGGGGCTCAAGCAAACGGGATCTCATCAAGCGACGAAGCAAGAAGTCAGCCCCCAAGCGGACAACGGGGTTCGGACATAACTCCATTACGATGGTGGTCATGTCTGACGGAGACGGAACGCTCTTGCGCAAGGAGATTACAGTCAAGGTCTTCCAGAACGGCGTGTTTCACATCACGGGCGTTCTGGACGAGAGGTATGACCGCGATGTCATGAGTATCTTGGGAGGGCACATTCGTACAACCTGCCCTGCGGCTGTCGTGGACGGAACGTGGGATACCAAGAGCAGGCGTGTGGTGCTGATGAACTACAAGACTCGGATGACGACGACTACGAGCCTGTCGCGTGAGAAGCTGTACGCAGGACTGCGCGCGGCAGGGGTCAAGACTGATTACGAGCCTGCAGTGTACCCCGCAGTCAAGATTTACTTTCCCGAGACCAAGTGGATTGCCAAGGTCTTCCGCACTGGGAACATTATCCTGACGGGCATGACGGCTCATGAGGAATGCGTACGGCTGGTGGCTGCGTTGAAACCGCTTATAGATTCTGTGGCTACTTCTCATAATGTCGCAACCGCCTCAGCAAGCACGTGAGTTGACTCCCGCCGAAGTCGCCGCAGGTGAGGCGCATATCACCGCCACCGAGCTGAAGGCCACGGAGATTCAAGCACTGGTTCGCAACATGGACCACTCCAAGAAGAAGTGGCGCCATCTGCGCCGCGAGGAATTCATGGCCAAGATGGAGCAGGAGAACTCTGTTTTGTATTACAACTACCCTAGCTTGTGGCAGATGCACGCCGAAGACCGCCTGGACTCCACGTTCTTTGAGATGCTAGCCATGAAGCGAAAGGTGGAAAAGGGTGAAATCACTCCCGAGCAGGCGTCGGTTGTCGTAGGCAAGAAGCTGTACGAGAAGTTCATTCCGCAGGTCACGGAGAATGCACCGCCTGTGCCGACCATGTCGTACGAAGACTACTACAAGCAGTTCGGGGCTAGCCGCTAATGCGCCGTGCATTCACCCATACCGCGCCCGCATCTCCGCATACGTCATCGGCACATCCTTGAACTTGGACAGGGACGCGAACTGCTGCTTCAGGGTCATGATGTTGTCCTCCCGTGTGGCGGGTGTCGGAAGATCCATGTCCGCCTCAAGCAGCGGCTTGGTCTCAATGCCCACGCCCGTGGCGGCGCATCCCGCATCCACAAAGGACTCGAGCGTCGTATTGGACTCCATGCGCTTGAAGATGTCGCCGATAGTCCTGATGCCCTCAACGAGCTTTGGCAGAGGTGTGTCGGGGCGGGTAGGGGGCACGGGGTTGCCAGAGATATCCATCTTTACCTTGTAGGGGGGTTTCGTTTTAAGTCTATCCAAAAGGAAAATGACGCCAATCCTCGCAGAGTTTCTCGGCACCCTGCTGTTGATTGGAACGATTTCGTATGTGGGTACCCCACTGGCTATCGGCGCAGCCCTTGCGGTTGCTGCCTATTTCTTCGGCCCTATCTCAGGCGGTCACTTCAACCCTGCAGTGACGCTGTGGGCATTCTTATCCAACAAGGTCAGCCCTAATCGCGCAATGATGCACGTGGCTGCTCAGTTCCTGGCTGCAGTGGCCATCTTCGCATTGAAGGCGTCAATGTAGTTCTTGAAGTCCTCCGACATCTCCCGCGCACTGATGTGCGGGTGCAGCCACTTGGACGCCTCCAGAAGGCTGACATCATCCTCACCCATGTGCTCAGTCAGCACCTTATCAATGCGGTAGTGAACAGCCAGCGGGCTGCGGTGAAGGGCATTGGCCACCTCGGCGACATTCATGTTGTCGTGGCGGAGCATGTTCACCATGTTGCGCTGCTCCTGCTGAGTCCAGCGCTCTCCGTTGTTGGAGACGTTGTTGCGAACCGACACCTTGAGCGACTCACCGCTGAAGTCAAGGACACGGGCGACGGGGACGGCGCGAGCGACGGCGTTCTTCTGGAAGCGAGTGTATGCAGGCATCTTGGTATGAGGTGGAGTTCCCTCTCCTACCAAGTTTCCGTTTTTACGGCTGCCGCAGGGAGGGATTGAACCTCCGACCTACCGCTGATTGTGATTCCGAAGGAGGTCCTCCGACTGTACAAAGCGGGTGCTCTGCCACTGAGCTACGACGGCTGGGGGTGGGTGGAGGAGCGAGGTCCTCCGAGTGTACACGAAATGGGATTCGAACCCATGAGCTTGCGCAGCAGGTCTTGAATCTGCCTCCTTAACCACTCGGACATTCGTGTGATATACGGGCTGTGGGGGTCGAACCCACGAGGTGTGAACCAGCAGATCTTAAGCCTGCCTCCTTAACCACTCGGACAAACCCGTGTTCCATCATGATTCAGTCTGACTTTTGTTCCGTCCTCCTGCACCTCGTATACAAACCACGCATGGTCTACGAGCATGCCCTTGAACTGATAGTACGATACGACGTCCTCGTATGCATCTGCGAAGGTCTTGTATCCGGAGTAGACCTGCCACTTGGTCTCGTCGGACTCATAGACGGCGCGGTAGACGAGGCAAAAGGAGCTCATTGTATAGATGGGGTTATTGTGTGAAAATACCGCATGCGGGGATTGAACCCGCGACTATCGGCTCACTCGCCTATTCAGGCTCGTCGCTAAAAGGCCGATGCTCTACCATCTGAGCTAATGCGATACATAAGACCGATACTCTACCAACTGAGCTAATGCGGCATTGAAAAATGTCATTTTGGTTTGATACGCTGAGCGGGAATCGGACCCGCGTCAAGGGTGTGGAAGACCCTCATTCTACCACTGAACTATCAGCGTGGTGCCTCCGTCCGTTAGAGGTACTCGGAATCGGACCGAGGTCAACGGGTTCAAAGCCCGCTGTGCTGACCACTGCACCATACCTCTGGGATTCCCGTGCCGGGAGTCGAACCCGGGCCGAGGCTGTGAAAGAGCCCTATCCTGACCGCTAGACCACACGGGAGGGTGAAGGTGGGTCCCGCGCCCACCGTGTGGTAAGTAAGTAATGTCCCTCTAAGTCTCTGCCTTTTCGCCCCGAAGCTCTGTCCTGAGCTCCATGAGCATCTTGCCCATCCAATTCTGTCCCTTCCACTTTCCATCTTGTGCCGGCTTCGTGTCTGCCGATGTCCCAATGCCCCAGTAACTGTCCCGCGCGTTGGCCTCAGCCAGTACCCTGTCTTTTGTCGCCAAGAGCTTCTCCAGCATCTCGGTGTTTTTGGGGTGAGTGAACTTTGCACGCAGCGCCTTTCGCATAACTTCATCCTTGAACCCGCGTCCGGGTGCAAGTCCGTTCCACTGCGCGCCATCAAAGCCCTTCACCTTTTTGCCAATCGCCTTGGCTGACTTTGCCTCCGTGAACTGCTTTCCCTTCGGAGGTGTCAGCATCTTTGTAGCCGCCGCCTCGTCCTTGAACAACTTTGCCTTGGACCACTGGAAGTAGTGTTCGACAGTGGGGAACGTGATGCCGTCAATCTCAAATGGCGCCACGTACATGTTGCTCAAGAACCTATACTCGGCGAGCTTCTCGTCGCCCATGAAGAAGAACACTGGCTTCTCTGCTTCTACTACTTCAGCGGGAACTTTCACCTTGATGACCTTCTTCTTCGTCGGAGCCTTTGGCTCCCGGGCCGGTGCTGCTGCCTCTGCGTCCTTGACGGTGGGAACCTCAATGGATTCCTCTTCCTCAGGAGGCGATGGAGGCGCAGGGGTCTCGACCTTGTTGAAGATGAAGGTTCGGTGAAGGAACGAGAAGGCCTGCTGTTCCTGTGTGAGTGTAATCGCAGTCTGCTGCGAATAGTACTCCTGAAACAGCTGGGTCGACTCAAGTTCATATCCCGCGTCCTTCAGCAGTTCGGTCACCCGTTCAAAGGGCACCAGTGCTTCTTGGACGGGCTTCTCAAAGCTCTCCAAGTAGACGCGCAGAGTCTGTCCAAACTCTGGGCGCCACGCGTCGCCGTCAGGGTAGTCCTTGGTGAATTCACCGAACACCTGACCGTCGGCGCGGAAGATGTGGTTCTTCTTGCCAAGGAGGAGCGCATACACTGCAGCTCCATCCATGCACGTACCGAAGAACCGCTTCTTACCATGTACCTTCAGGTTTTCTGTAAACGCCCTGAACGCCTCCTCAGACACGCAGGCATAGTGGATGGCGAACTGGCAGGAAATGTCATCAAACTCCTTGAGGTTGTGGAACTGCTGGAGGTACGGCGTCGGCGCAGGGTCGGCACCTGCAAGGATGCGCGTGTATCGGTCGTCCGACTCATACAGCGGCTTGGTCATATCTCCCACCGCCAGCAGCATAGGCGGCAGCTTGTCGCAGCTCGGCTTCTCGGAGTCCCGCAGGTAGCGGACATAGGCACCCTGCCGACTGGACGTCAGATTGGATTCCGAGATATCAAAGCCCACCACCAGCTTGGGCTTGGACCGCTTCCACTTCAGCATGTCGCCTCCACGTCCCACCGCCAGCTCGAGCAGGGTGTCTCCGGGCTTGATGCATGCCTGGTACAGCTGCTCCTTGACCCGATTGTGGAACGAGTACACATCCTTCAGGATACGGTCGCGAGCATCCAGATTGTCGCGGTAGTACAGGTCGTCCTCTGCAAGGTCGTCCACAGCCTGCGACGCGGGGTGGCGAATCATATCCTCCGTGATGGGCACGTGGATGTTGGTCCAAATAGACTCGGCCACCGCAATGTCGTTTCCGAACTGCGGCTCACCCAGCACGCGGTACTGGTATGTCTTGTCGTGACGGGTCCGCAGGACAGTCCAGTGCGCCGTCTCCGTATCGTAGGCACACTCCACAATCGTATTGTCCTCAATGCGATTTCCCGCCTTGTCCACAGGCACGCCCTTCTCCAGCCGCAACGCAATGATGTTCGCATCGGGCTTGCGGGGCACGGCAGGCTGGAAGGGAGACGGAGCACGGTCGCGCGTCTCGGCAATTCGCTTGAGGTCGGGCGGCATCGCAGGCGGCGTGTACTCGCCCGTCAGCGTCTCGCGGGGATACAGAATGTCGGAGCCGCGGTTGCGGGACACATACAGGGTGCCCTTGAACACGTGGGACTTCAGCACCGTATCGTAGCTCTCTCCTGGCTTGTAGCGAAGCAGGAAGTCAATACTGTTCTGGTCTGCGGGCTTCCACTTGTACACACGGAGCCACGTGTTGCCACGACGATCCTGCATCGGAGCCACAGCCGTGGACTTTGGCGTGAAGACCAGTCCGTCCGTGGGGTAGCCGAACTTGGTGTCCAGCAGGGTGTTGATGGCCTGCTCCATCACGGGTCCATCTCCTGCGAAGAACACCTTGGTCTCAATCCGCAGCGGCTTCTGGCTCGGAGCCGTCACAAAGTCGGTACCCAGATCCTTGACGAACTCGCGAGCACATCCCAGACGGCTCGTGTTGGTCAGATCCTCATCCGTCAGCATCAACGGCAGACGAGTCGTGTTCTTGCCTCGGAAGGAGTAGACATCAAAGATGCAGAACAGATTCAGGTCGGACAGGTACTCGCCGTCCAAGACATCGCCGACATGGATATCCTTGGTGGTGGTCAAGCCAGTCCACGAGATGCCCATGTTCGGAGTCACGCGAATGACCCGCTTGTCGGACGCCACAACCAGAAAGCAGCGGTCTCCGTCAGCCTTGTTCGTGACCGTGTAGCCCTCCAGGATGGAGTTGGGGCACACCTTGCTCATGTGACGACGATCCATGGTCACAGGGTTGATGAACTTGAACCCGAGGCGCTGGAACCCCATGCGATAGTTCTCCACATCCGACTTGGTCAGCAGGAAGGGCGTACCCTGAAAGGCCTCCAGAACAAGCGTCACATGGCGGAACAGAGAGTCCACGATGTCCTTGGTGGGTGCCTTGCGGTCAAGCACCTCCAGCTCCAGCTCGTACACGGGCTGTGCGCGCATCACCTCGTGCAGGCTGCGCATGCCCCGCGTGCGGGACTTGACGAGCGAGAAGTCAAAGCGCAGCAGACCATCCAGCGTAGTCCACGAACGGCGGTGGATGATGCGGACGTGGGCGGTCGGATCCATGGGTGCGCCCGTGAAGTCGCGCCGCAGCTCCTCTTCGCGGCGGAGAGTGAAGCGGATGCCCAGGTCAGGGAGATCCACCAAGTCGGACTCCGACCCGCGTCCCTCAAAGTAGCGGGTCTTGCGCTCAACGACTAGCTTGGTTCCCCGGAAGTTTCCGGTGGAACAGACCTTGTAGATATTTGCAGACTGTGTGACGACGACCCGAACATTGTCGGGGTAAGAGAAGACGGCGCGGTGTTCCTCAGTTGCAGAGCCAGTTGACATGGATGAGATGACTCCAGCGATGCGGTCAGCCACATCCTTGGTCTTGATTTGGTTGGGAAGAACCTTGCATTCAAGCTCGGCCTGAGGGTCGCGAGAGACGTAGTTGGCAAGGGCCATAATGGCCGAGCGTTGGGTCTCCATTTGCCCTTGTTAATAGGCTGGATTCTCTTTATCCATTTTTTACCATCGTCTTCCGCACCACATCGTCTGCATCCATTCGCTTCCGCTGGTCAAGATAAAAAGCAACCATCTTCTCCATCTCCATCATGCAGCTGTCGCTCAAGACTTCGGAGGACACCAACACACCCGTCTGTGTCTTGGTATAGGATTCAGTGTGGTGCTTGATGACTGCGAAGACCTGTGCGTGCTCATGCGGATCCAGGAGATCCAGCTGGTCCCGGAGCTTTTCCTTGCGCGCTCGGTTCATTTGTAGTAGGCGCAGGCTTTGCGATGACCTTCCTCTTCCGCGGAGCCACAGGCACCTGCTCTTGCGGTACCACCACCCTGCGCTCCACATCCGCCGCCGCATTGCTGCCCGTGGACGCAGCCAACAGCGGTTCCTCGGCTGCGACTGCCTTCTCCGCTTCAGCCTTTTGCGCATTGACCACCTGCTTCAGGTGCCCGAGAACCACGATAGAGTCATCACCCTGCTGGAAGCGAGACCCCTTGACCTCAAACTCCACCTCCTGACCCTCCTTGATGTCCTCAAACGAGGCATCGCCAAGGTGGAGGTCGCGAGGCAGCAGCACCTTCATCGGAGACACCTCTGCATGGAGACCAATCTTAGACCGCAGCACAACGGGGGCACGGAACACCTGTCCTGGGTGTGGCATACAAATGTCTGCCTGGAACTTGACGGAGTAGTCCAGTCCGCCGTGAATGAGATTGACACGTCCAAGCGAATGATCCACCACCGTGATGCTCCGAGACTGCACAAACCCCTCGGGAATGCAGACGCCCTCATACTTGGCACGCAGCTGAGCCATCAAGCTGACCTGAATGTTTCGCTGAATGTGCTGGGCAGGAATGTGAACGGAGCGAACCAATGCACGACGCTCAAAGATTGGCGCAAGCGGCTCCATATGGTTACGTTGTCTTTACTTGCCCTTTTTCGTTTTTGGTTTAGCCGAGAGGATGGTTTCCATCTCTTCAGGGGTATACCACACCACCTTCGGGTCTGGGTCTTGCATGTGTGTGCGCAACAGCAATTCGGAGTAGATGCACCACGTCTCCTTGTTCGTCTTGGCCACCTCAGCAGGCACGCCAGCGCCCGTGCGATCCACAAACTTGGCCAAGGCAAGCACTGCATCCTTCTTGTTCTCGCCTGTGCCGCAGACAATGGGAACGTCGCGCTTCTTTCCTGCCTCGCGGACAGGGGTGTCGCCCTCCATCTTGAATCGGCTCATGGTCAATTTGCCGTCCTTCATGGATGCGAATATCTTGGACTTGTTGGCATCAAAGTGAGCCAGCAGGTCGTCCGTCCACTTGGTCACTGCCGTCAAGGGCTCGCCAGGCGGCACTTCGGGTGGGTCGTACGTCTCGTGTCCAAGCACCAGAATGTCTGTACCCGGCACGGCCAGGCGGGAACTGAACTGCGTCGTCTGTCCCGATCGCAGGTACAACACCTTCTGTGCATTGGTGATGGAATGGTCAAATGCGTATCCGTCCAGAACCGCAGCGTCAAAGCGATCCACAGGGAACGGAAACTCCCGCATCTGGGACAGGTCGGGCGCATCCGTCACCGCGGGTTTCGGCGTGGCCTCCACGTCGGGGAGCGGTACATCTGACCGTTCAGTCGACTGCGTGGTGCGCTCCACCAGCGTGCCGTTGGAGACACCGATAGGAGCCAAGGCGTATAAGTCACCGCGGGATTCCAGCAGGCTCGGGCGACCAAAGGCGTCACGGAACTTGAAGCCCGTACGAATCGCAGACTGCAGGGCAAAGGCGACCACATCCTGCTGGTACATGGACAGAGCAGCAAACAACTGCTTCCTCTCCCAAATCTCCTTGTCCACAAACAGCTTGGACAAGCGTGTGAGCAATTCGTCGCGCACATCCGTGTAGCTGGACAGGGGGCGAACATAGTCAGGGTCAGCCACCGACGGCTTGACCTTGCAGTAGTCGCCCTCGGGGTCGTCCATGAACTGCGGTGCCACCATTCCAAAGAGCGGATACACCACCTGCTCCTTGTTCTCCGACCGCACCTGTTCAACCTCCAACTCCTTCCACGCGGGAGGCAGAACTGCACCGAGTTGAATGGGACAATCCATAGCAGACTCCATCATGACTTTGCGCACGTTCCCAATCTTTAGAGCCTTCTGTTCCACCTTGGTGCGGTACGTGTACTCGTCAAAGCACTCGCGCTTGGAGGTGGTGCGGCAGACGTGGAGGTAGACCGTGCAGTTCTGGTGCTCAAACGGCAGCATGGTGTGAGAACAGGTGCGCAGACCGCGTCCAATGACCTGCTCAATGCGGCTCATGTTCCACCATGGGTCCAGAATGTGGACTTGGCGCACAAAGCGAAAGTTGACGCCTTCCGAAATCTTGGGCGTTGTGAGAATCACACGAACCAGACTGCCGTCCATGTTCTTGCGATCCCGAGCCAGTGACAGCAAAGAGGTAATCTGCGCAGTGGTGATTTCAGACGTCAGCATAATGTACTTTCCCTTGGTGCCCTTGCGTCCGACTAACAGCGGCTCTCCCGACGCAGGTGTGTATCCGTGCTCCTCCAACGCCATGGCAAAGAGCCGAGCCCCACGCTCCACGTAGTTGGAATACACCATGGATACGCCCACACCCGCCTCAATCGCCTTAATGACGGTCACGAACTTGGCTGCATAGTTGGGCAGCTGTTCGGGAGTCAAGAAGGGTGTGTCTGTGTACTCGTACTGGTCTCCAACCATCTTGAACATTTCCTTGAACTTCTTGCCCCCAGGGAGCACCGAGACCGTGGGCATCATCATTGCACTGCGCTTCTCTTCGTCCTTTTCATCCCCCGTTTCCTCGCCCAGCGCCTTGCCCTGTTCACCCTGCACGGGGGACGCAACCAGGCTCAGGTATTTCATCCGCTCGGTGTCTGCGATGCGACGCGACTTGCCCACGAAGGAGAAGGTGCGGTCGTCAGCTGCCTCGTTGGGTGGAGGAAGACGGAAAGGGAAGGTGAATGGATTTTCGCCCTTGACGAAGGAGACGTAGCGCTGGCACCAGTCACGAAACTCAGATTCCTTCGCGGGCTTGACCTTGCCGTCGGCATTGAAGTAGTCTGCGGCCTTCAGTTTCTTCGTCAAGGACAGCGTGCGGTCGTTCCAGCCGAAGAGGTTCATGTAGTACACAATCTCTTCGTAGGAGTCGTACATTGGCGTGGCCGTCAACAACACCAGAACCAGACCATTAGCTGTCTTGACCAACTTCTCCATGCCACTGGACACGGACTTCTCCACCTCAACGTCTCCACCCTCACGCAGGTTGTGCGCTTCGTCCACAATCACCAGGCGGTTATCAAAGGTGTCGTGAATCCACTTGTCGGCTTCGGCGGGGGGCAAGTCATTCAGCGCTTCATTGATGCGCGTACCGAAGGAGTTGTAGCCTACGAACTCGTAAAACTCGCTAATCATGCGATCCGCCAGCGTTTTGAGCCGCATACGGACTTCAGGCACCATCCACTGCTTGGGCTCCGAGACGATACGGGTCAGCATCTCCAGATACCGCGTGCCCGTGCACTGCTTGGACGACAGCATGTTGCTCTTCTCGTCCAGCTTGGTGCGTGTTAAATCAAAGATCTCCGTTCGGAAGTTGGACTGCACCGCGGGACCGGCAATGATGAGCACCTTCTTGTCTTGGAACTCGGGTCGCAGAATGTACTCTTCGGCAATCTGAATGGAGGAACAGGTCTTGCCCACGCCCGTGCCGTGGACCATCAGTAAATCGCGCGTAGGGCTGTCGGGGGACAGAACTCGACGCAGGAAGGTTTGTTGGGGCTGGAGACTGAACTCCGTAGCTCCACACATCTCCGTCCGCATAGCCTGGAGGTTTTCCAGTGACGCGGGTGGCAGAGAGTTCACACGAATCTCCGCCAACTCGGGGTGAGTCAGGTTGGCCATTATGTAAGGATTAGATGAGTTTGGAGAGTCCACGACGATAGGATGTACGGCGACCGCCTTTGACTGGTAGTGGTGCCGGTATTATTTGTTGTTCTGCCGCCGCCTCCGCATCCGCCGCCGCCTCCGCCTTCGCCGTCTCCACTGCCTCGGGAGATTCTTTGTTGGTTATGAGGGCTTCGATCGCCGTGTCCTTAGGCGACGGTGTCGGCGGATCCCGCTTGTATCGGGTGAATATCAGTTTCCTAGCACGTTGGATGTTAAGTTTGCACATGCCAAGCACTTGATGAGGTTTCAGCCGGTCGAATATGATGCCCCCAGGTCTTAACTCGGACAATGGGTCTGGGATGGTCTTGTCTTCAACCCATTTATCTAAACGTAATATGTCGTTTTTCAGTTTGTCATGTAGCGAATACGAGTCAGATTCAAGAACCTTAATCTTGAAATCAAGGTCTGGAGTGTCTGACTTTATTAATACCCACCTATCTCTATTGTCCTGAACCCAGATATATCCGTCCATATCGGGGAAGACACCATTTATAGGTTGAGTTGGTGGAACATACGCATACACCTTACTGGCGACTTCTCCGAATTTAGGTTTCAGTCCCACGTGTTCTTCTTTCCAACTAAACCGCGGGCCACCCAGCTCGTCCAAAAGGTGCTCATACCGCACCTGCAACATGTCAGCGTAGAGCAGATAGAACCGCAACCTGATGAATGCCACCTGGTCTGGAACACCACCGATCAGTTGTTTCATTACAGTGCGGAAAACTGGCAGGTCTTCGTCGGTGATAATGTACTCGTCAATTACACTGTATGGATTTCCCTTGTGGTCGCGGTAATAGCTCCCAATCACCATGGGTGCCAGATCCTTGATGAGCGCATGCTGCTTAATAGGGTCAGCGGACAGAGCAGCTGGATCGGACACAAGTGCGACATCATCCTCTTCTTCATCGTCTGCGGATGGTAGGATTCCTTCTCCCCTGATATCTTCCAACACGGATATAGAGTGTCTGAGTATGTGAGACAGTGCACTCGCATCCGAGACAGAGTCTGTTGGCCTTGGTATTCCCATCGCCCCCACCTCCTCTGCCTCAACCGCCATATCCACCGCTGGTGCCACCACTGCCGCCGCCGCATCAACCGCCATATCCGCCGCTGGTGCCGGTGCCCGAGCAGGTGTTGCACTCTTCCAATAGACATCGGCGGCCGCCATTTCACCCTCTTCTGTTGTCTCAGGGAGTCCTAGTGCTGTTCTCAGTTCGTTCACGGTCATGCGAACGTTTTCCTTGCTTGCTTCGCCTTTCCCCCAGTGGCCGATGAGCTTATTGATCGCGCCTAATGCCAAGAGTTTCACTGTCTTGACCGGTGCCGGCGCCTCGACCGCCATGGCAGCGGCTGCCAGAGGAGGTGGTTCAGCGGGTGCCTCGTCCGCCATGTCAGGGGCTGCCACAGGAGGTGGTTCGGCGGGTGCCTCGTCCGCCATGTCAGGGGCTGCCACAGGAGGTGGTCTAGCGGGCGCGACGGGCGCGACGGGCGCGGCTGCCGCAACAAGGGGCGGATCCACCTTCTCGAGATACGCAAGGATAGATAGAATGTCCCATATCCGAGCAAGCTGGTGGTATTTGCTTTCCTTGATAGGGTCAAGATAGAACTTAATACCTGGACCGAGGACGGTTTCAGGTTCCACGACATTGCCCCCCTCGTCGTACAAGAAGCCAAGTTTCTTGAGCTCTAGAATATTGCGATAAGGAGCCGCATCAGGTGTCTTTACGAAGACTGTTGCCTCGCGGCGATTCTTTATGTCGGTGACGGTTAGATTCCTCAGATCCCCCGTCACCATCGCCGTCGCTTTCGCATAGATATCATACTTACCGCTAAATTCACGATATGCTTTCTGAATGGCGTTTTTGTAGTTAAGGATTGCAGACGGTGGTGTTGCAATGCTCCTCTGAGCAGCGTCTGCGGCCGCCGCTGCCCGTTCCGAAGCTGCCTTTGCCTGCGCCTGTGCCTCCGCCAGTCTTCCTGCCGACGCTGCCGCCGCATCTGCCTTTGCCTGTTTTGCAGCGTCTGCTGCTGCCGCTGCCGCTGCGTCAATATACTTTTCCGCTGCCTTTGCAGCATCTGCGCGAGCATTAGCCGCAGCCTCGCGAGCATCTGATTTCGCTTTGAGCGCGCCCTCAAGAAGAACAGGATTAACAACATCGGGTTCTAACAACAGACTTTGATACCTGTACTGTGTGTACGTATAGTAATACCTAGGGGATTCTCTGACTCTACTAATCAATGTCCACAACATAGACTCGCTTTTGGGATTTGTTACGGGTCCCGCATCTTTGTCCAAGTAATCGCGAAACGTTGTCTCACCGAAATCGTGAATGACAGGTGTTCCGTCTGGCATATATGCAACATTTGACGCGTGCAGGTCTCCGTGAACGAAGCGACCGTCAATGTGTAAAAGAGTCGTAATGATATCTAGTAGACCTTGAATTGGCGGCTTTGTGGATTTTCCAATGTCGTCTCCTTGCTTGCGACTGACAATACAACGGAATCTCTTTTTGAGTGCAGTTGAGGGATGCTCGGCTTCAGCTAACGCCTTCTTCGCTGCTTCAAGTCCTTGTTGCTTCGCCTGCGCCTGCGCCTCTGCTGCCGATGCCGCAGACGCTGCCTCCCTCGCCTGCTCCGCCGCGGCGCGCGCCGCCTTGTCCGCGGGCGACAGACCCCTCACCGCCTCCGCCGCTGCCGCCGCCTTCGCCGCCGCGTCGTCAGCCTCCTCCCTGCGTTCTTTCGCATTGACTTCGAGTTTTTTCACCAAGTCGCGCAGGACGTCCACGTCTCCAGCGTGCGTCCCCTTCTCCTCCGCTATCCAGTCAACGAAGGCAGCGTCCTCGGCTGGTTTGCCCTCAAAGTGGTCATACGTAACATGAGAAAGCAACTCTGCCCTTGCAAGGTCTTTGATGGTGGGTTCGGACTCCTTATACTCCCCCTCTTCGGGTTCGCGTGCATTCACGTACGTAGTTAGAGCGTCCGCACCCGCCTGCTCCGCCGCCTTACGCGACACCGCACTGCTCGGGTGTGCGCTCATGGGTTTCCAGGTGTCTTTACCACTTTTTGAGAGAAGCCGCTCGTCGATAAAGTATGTGTCAATGAAGGTATTGGTTCCCATACGAATACAGGGATTCTGGCGGGCAATGTCCTTGACTGCACGATGTACTGGAACTTCACCATCTCCATCAATCACAACTCGTGCAATCGGGTTCTTTTCCCATATTTTATGAAGAGGGTGGTAACGGATACGAAACTCTTTCTCTTCACGACAGGTTGCGAGGGGAAGGAACTGCTTGTCCGTTGGATTCTTTGGCGCAAATACGTAGGTGTGCACACCGTTCGCTAAATACACACCGCCCTTCATCGGCTGTGTCTCCAGCACCTTGTCACGGCACCTCACCTTGCGAATCGTGCGTCCCTTGGTTTGCAGGACGGACTTGGTGCAGATCGCAATCGCCCCACTCTCCTTTGTGCTCCCCGGGCGAGCCTTCAAGGTCTTCTTCACCTTCTTCACACAGCTGCAGAAACGCTCGGTCTGGCCGCCGCCCTCGTGGAGGTCGTCTTTGGGCGGTGGCGGTGCCGCGGGCGCGGGCGCAGGCGCGGGCGGGGCTGCCTGTCCCTGTGGAAAGAGTGTATGGACGCCCCTAAGTATTTTCACCCTCAATTCGTCTCCGCTGACTTTGGAGTCCCAAACCGTGTTGAGGTAACTGATGAATGTGTCCAGGTCTGCGTGCTGGATCTTGGGAGTGGAATTCTTGAGCAATTCGTAGGTCATGTTGACAATGTCAAAGAACATCATGTACCGACGGAGGGTATCGTCATCGGGCTTCCCTTCAAGAACGATTGTGCACTTGCCGAACAGCTCTTGGAGGTGTGTTTTATCGAAATACCGCTCCTTGAGTGCCTTTCGCATGCCCTTGACGCCGTGATACGTGCGCCCCCAATCGTGAAGGACGAGGTGGTCGCCCATCCACGACACATTCCCATCGTGTATGTCTCCGTGGACTATGCCCTCATTGTTGAGGAAAACGACGTCACGAAACAGCTTGCGAAGTTTCTCAACCATGACCGGATTGCGAGCCTCCGTTGAGTCCTTGAAGTCCTCGTCCTGCTTGGGCGTGACGAAGTTGAGCTTGTCCTTCTGCTTTCCCGGGGCAGTGGTGTTGTTTTCATCTGCCTCACACGGCCCCCCGACCAGGTCTGCCTCCTTGAACTTGGGGGTGCAGACGGCGGCGGCGAGGTTAAAGGAACCCGAGACATCCATGCTGTACTTCTCCTTGATACGCTGAATCGCATCCTTCACCAGTGCTTGATTACGCTTGTCCTTGGCCTCGCCCTTCTTCTCCGTGATGCGAGAGACATAGCTACCTGCGGGGAGTGGCGGCTTTGGTTGTTTGGCACATGCGACCTCGGGGGCATACACGCATGTATCGGCACCCGAAGTTAGGAACGCCCCGCCTTGCATCATTGTTCAATCGCAGAAGAATATATCCTCGCAAAAGATAAACACAATGGGTGGCGGTCTTCTTCAGCTCGTTGCCTACGGTGCACAGGACGCATACATCACGGGCAACCCCCACATCACCTTCTGGAAGGTCATGTACAAGCGGCACACCAACTTCGCGATGGAGGCGATGCGTGTCAACTTCACGGGCACGGCTCAGTACGGCCAGCGCGTGGTGGCCATCGTGAACCGCAACGCTGACCTTATCTACCGCACCTACCTGGAGGTGACGCTGCCCGACACGACGTCGGCGGCAACAGGCTCGACATACGACGTGCTGTGGACGACTGGCGGCATGCGCCGCCTCGGATACCTCCTGCTCGAGAAGGTTGAGGTGGAAATCGGTGGACAGGTCATTGACCGTCACTACGGCGAGTGGTGGTACCTGTGGGAGTGCCTGTCGTCGTCATACGACCAGAGTGTGAAGGCTGACCAGCTGCTGGCGGGTCCTATCGGTGCCACGAGCACGCTGACGGCATGCAATGGTCGTCCGTCGGTGCTCTACATCCCGTTCGGGTTCTGGTTCAACCGCAACCCGGGTCTGGCCCTGCCGCTCATTGCTCTCCAGTACCACGACGTCCACTTCAATGTGACGTTCCGCAAGGCAACTGACCTGGTTCAGAAGGGTTCGTGGTCGACCGTCGCGGCTGCGGCTGCCGCTCTCCCTGCGCCGAAGGATGCGGCCATCTACATTGACTACATCTACCTGGACACGGACGAGCGCCGCCGCTTTGCCCAGGACTCGCACGAGTACCTGATTGAGCAGCTCCAGTACTCCCTGCCGCAGACCGTGACGTCCGCGCAGGCCCGCCTGGACCTGACGCTAAACCACCCCATCAAGGAGCTGGTGTGGGTGTTCCAGGATGCGCGCCGCCTCGACTGCTCTCTGCCGACAGGTCGCCCAGTTGACTTCTACACGGGTGCAGCGACCACGTATACGCAGCCGTTCGCCTACGACGACATTGTCAACCGCTGCCGCATCCAGCTCAACGGACAGGACCGCTTCGACGAGCGCTACGGTGACTATTTCTGGAAGGTCCAGCCGTTCCAGCACCACACGGGCGGTGCTTTCCACCCGACGCGCAACCTGGTCACGACTTCGGGTGCCAACCCGGAACCGGTGGTGTTGGGAGCCATCAACCCCATCAACGTCTACTCGTTCGCTCTCCAGCCCGAGGAGCACCAGCCCAGCGGCAGCTGCAACTTCTCGCGCATCGACACGGCGACCCTCGTGTTCGACTCCGTCAAGGCGGGCGCCGCAGTATACCCGACCAAGACCATCCCCTTCGTGTTCCGTCTGTTCGCCATCAACTACAACGTGTTCCGTGTGATGAGTGGCATGGGTGGCCTCGCGTACAGCAACTAAAGTTCTTGAGGAGGAACAATGCCGAGTGGAATTTTGGGACACGTCGAAGTCAATCACCCGACCAAGGAGCAACTCGACAAGGCGCACGCGCGCCTTGCGGACTTCCGCGCCGCACAAACGGCTCATCGCCATAAAAAAACACCCGCCACCCTCGCCGCACTGGATAAAGCACGGAAAGCATACAACGACCTCCCGACGCTAACGGCGTCCGAGCGAGGAGGACGACGTCATCGCACTAGACGTCGCGGTGGTATGGGAGAGGCGACACTTAGACGAGCCAAGGAGTTATTTGGATTTACGAAGCCCGTTCCCCAGGAAAACCCACAGGATGTAGCGCGCCGCAGGTGGTGCGACGCCAAATTCGAAAGGATTCCAGCACGCCAGCTTCAGTGCTATCAAGATGCCCCCGATGACGTGAGTGATGACAAGCCGTGGCCTAAGTACAGGAGGGCTGGTCGTCGTCGCTCTACACGTCGCGGGGCACGGGCTTCGCGGAAACGTCCCACTCGGTAATCTTGATGTTGGGTGTACACCCGTGCAGTCCTTGCGTCTGCTGAAGCATGATAGGTGCGGACTCCCCAACGCCTGGGCACTTGAGATGGTCGTGGCCTAGAATGTGCCCGATTTCATGGGACACTACATACTGCCGATAGTTCTCCAACGTCTGCTTACTGCGATGGGCTCCGTGCATCCACCGCCACGAGTTCAACCACATCTGACGACCACCCAGTTCTGCACAGGACAGGTGGTAGTCACATCCAACCTTGTGAAGGGTCGCAGGGGAACACAGTCGTATTGCCACGTCGGGGCTGTGGCTCACCATGACAAATCTGTATCCATGCGCCTCCCATCCGTCGGGGTCGGCCAGGTAGATTTGAATCAAGTCAATGAACTCTTGGTCGGGGTACTTGACGTCGGGGTCTACAGCCACGGTGAACTTGACCACCTTCATTGTCTTTGGAAACGGAAAGTTCCCGAACCACATGAAGGAGAGTGCTGTCATGAAGTGTCCACACTGCAAAAAGAAGAGCCACCTTGCGTTTGTCTGCGCCTGCGGTACCGAGTTCTGCGTCAAGTGTCGGACCCCCGAAGTCCATGGATGTACTGCAAAAGAAGAAGAGAAGAAGGTGGAGTTAGTGAAGGTTGTGGCTGATAAGTTACCCGACCGTGTGTAGCCCGCCATTCTCCAGCGGCGGCATGTCTGCGTAGACGTCCTCTGGGTCTTCGGCATCCTCCAGCGGGGGCATGTTTCCAGGAGGAAAGTAGAGGTTCGCGGGCAGCTGGTCAATGTTGCTGTAGAGGAGACCCATGAAGCGCTCGCCCCAGTTGTAGCTCAGACCAACTCTATCAAGGACACAGGCGACCGTACATCCCACCGCGGCGCCAACATTGATTTCAAACTTGAAGATGCGCGTGGCGGTGGCATTGTCTCCAGGCCAGGTGAGGGTGATGGTCTGCCATCCCTCCTGGGTAATATCCGCAAAGTGGATATCAGGGTGCTGGCCGAGGGCGTTGAGGGTGTTGAGAAGAGCGGTGTTGAGAGGAAGCATTCTAACTGTGAGGGTAGTTGGGGTGGCTGGGCGGGAATCCGTTTTTGGCTGTGGGTCATTGAAAAGGGAATGCAGTCTGTTCACACCATTGCCCACATTCAATGAACACTCTTCACTGTGGAGATTGTATGGACGTCATGCCCACGTTGGAGGCGGGATCAGCCCAGTGTATTCTCGTTGACCCACCCTACAATATCGGGAAGGACTTTGGAAACAAGAGCGATAAGCAGCCCATGGACGAGTACCTTGCGTGGTGCGACCGCTGGATAGCCGAGTGCCTCCGCGTCCTCAAGCCCAATGGGACCATGTTTGTATACGGTTTCAGCGAGACCCTTGCGTTGATACTGGCTAGGGTTCCAATGTCGGTGAATCGCAGGTGGATCGTGTGGCATTACACCAACAAGACCACGCCTGCTCTCAAGTTCTGGCAGCGGTCCCATGAGAGCATCATTGTTCTGTGGAAGGACGACAAGGTCTTCAATCGTGACGATGTCCGCGAGCCCTACACAGATACCTTCCTAGAGAACGCAGCGGGCAAGGTGCGCAAGGCGGGCAAGGGTCGCTTTGCAAAGGGCGAGGGGAAGGAGACTGTGTACGCGAGCCACCCGAACGGTGCTCTCCCTCGGGATGTTATCAAGGTTCCCGCTCTCGCAGGTGGCGCAGGCAAGAAGGAGCGTGTGAACCATCCGACCCAGAAGCCGCTGGAGCTGTGCACCCGCCTGCTGAAATCCTGCCGCCAGGAGACGGGGTACGTCCTTGTTCCCTTTGCGGGATCGGGAAGCGAATGTCTTGCAGCAAAGAACCTCGGTCTACCCTATATTGGGATTGAGCTGAACCCTGTTTACGTGGAGTTGGCACAGGGAAGGCTCGCAGACGAGATTGTGGTTCCGACCGCCCCTTGAAAACGGATTCGTTCAGTCTAGGGATGGTCTAGCCCAGTATCCGGACAAAATGAACCCCAATCTCCGCAACTCTCTCTCCTACAACTTCAACAGGGCCATCGTCGGGTTTCACACCCTCTTCAACTGCCCGTGCAAGGAGTCAATCTGGGAAGACATCAATGAGTCTATCCTGACCGCGTCTGGGTGCGTCGTAACCGAGATGGCTGCTGGCGGGCACGCATCGGGGCGCGACATGGTTTGTCAGCCGTTTGGTGGGCTGTCAAACAAGTCCGGGTCTTATGCGACCGCCGCGCGAACCCATGTGGACATCAGCTCGTACCGCCTGACAACCGCCTGCAGTGCCGCCAACCACGGGTCACCTGACACAATCTGCGACGAGATCAATCGTCGCAAGAACTTTGAGTACTACTCTGTGGTGATTCGCGAGGAGTCAGACACTGAGTTCCGATACGATTGGTTCCTGTTACCGAGTGACCTTCCCGTGCTGAATCCCCGCACCTACGAGTGGGTTCCTACCATTGGGCAGCGCGGCGTTAACGCCGGCAACGTCGTTGGTTGGCACACGAATGAGATCAACGGATCTTCCATGTCCATCACATTCAGTATGTCGTCCCAGCTCTGGATGCGCATCCACATCACTGACGAGATTCGCGCGCTGTACCTCGTGGGATCCGCAGTTGCTCATCGGGGGCGCACGTGCACATTGATGGGCATCTAATTGTCCCAACAGCGTCAGGGTCACAGCCAAAACATTTTTACATTGGGGGTGGACAATCGTCAAAAACGGATTTCGTAAGCCCAGGACGTATTCAGAGTCGGTCATCCAAAGTAGCCATACCCAAGCCAAGATGTCTACGCCTACGAAGTCTTCCGTCCCTACCCCCGTCCCTGGCGCCCCTCGCAAGAAGCCGCAGTGGCTCCTTGACGAGGAGGCCGCGGACCCTACGCTCGCCGCGAAGGTGGATGCCGCCCGCGTTGAGGCCGCGAAGGTCGCTGCGGAGAAGGCCGCCCGCGACGCAGAGCGCGCCGCCGCGTGTGTCGCCTGGCACGCTGCCCGCCCCAGGTGGGTGATGCAGATGGTGCAGGTGACCCCGGGCGTGCGGGGCAATGAGCGTGACTGGGAGGTCGCTCCCAAGTACGCCGAGAAGCAGGTTCTCAACAACGCCAAGTGCCCGTACTGCGGGAAGTAGAAAACCAAAAACCACAAATGAGGCAGAGGTCATCCGAAGGTCAACGCTGGCGAGTAAGGCTAAGACACACCCGAGGATCCCGAGCTGTAGCGCGCGCCCCGCACTCACCCGGGGGCGACCCCACCCATTTTCCATTTGACCCACGGGTTCCCCACAGAGAATCGTTGAAAATGGATTTCACGAGTCCAGAAGTTACTCAGAGTCGGTCATCCAAAGTAGCCATACCCACTACCACGTTCAACCGAACCTTCCCAAGCTTCCAAGCCTTCCAAGCCTACAAGCTCTCGCATTCTACGCTACCTTCCCTACCATCAACATCTAAGATGTCGTCGGTCAACGTGTGCACGCAGGCGCAGCTGGACGCCGCCATGGACGCCATCTGGGCGGATCTGGAGGCGCGCTACAACACAATCGAGGATGTCAAGGCGCGCTTGACCCGCGAGCTGTGGGGCGTACCCGCGCCGGTTGCCGAGCCGGTTGCCGAGCAGCCGTCCGAGGCTGAGTCCGAGAAGTCGGACAAGCCCAAGAAGGGCCGCAAGCCGGGCAAGATGTCCGAGGAGGACAAGGCGAAGATGCTTGCCAAGCGCGCGGCAACCATCGCCGCCAAGGCCGCCAAGGCCGCCGCGCCCGCGGTGGTCGTGGAGGCGCCCGCCATGCCCTCCGAGGCCGAGGTTGAGGAGGCCCTCCGCCAGGCTGAGGAGGCCAACCACGCAGACGCGGTCAAGGCTGCGGCCGAGATCATGGCTGCGGCGGAGCCCAAGCCTGTGGCCAAGCGCGACCCCAAGGTCAAGATGACCAAGGAGGAGCGCTCGCAGGCCGCCAAGGCGCGCTACGCGGCCATGTCGGACGAGGCCAAGGCCGCCATCCGTGAGCGGATGATCAAGGGTCGCCAGGCTGCGAAGGCCGCGGCAGTCTAAACAAAACCAAACCCCAGAAACACACGTAAAACCAAAAACACAAATGAGGCGAAGGATCAACCGAAGGGCAACGATGGCGAGTAAGGCTAATCTCCCCCCAAGGTCCCTGAGCTGTTGCGCGCGCCCCGTCCGCCCCGTCACGCACTCACCCGGGCACCCCGCCCACTTTTCCCTTGTACCCCACTCATAATTCCATGTTTACTGATTTGGAATTCGCGCAAACTTCGTGGCAAGTACGTCGGCCGTCGGCGTTGGTCGTTGAGAGTTTCGAGTTGAGGTCCAGTTCCAAATCCGGTTTTGTGTGGTGTCCCACTGCGTGGAGGGTCGCTTCGCTCCATGCGGCCTTCTGTGGGAACCGCGGTCCTTTCCACGTGTCCCACTGCGTGGAGGGTCGCTTCGCTCCATGCGGACCGTTCACCGGGGGAGGGGTACCCTCAAACACCCATTCCCAACTTTTTGTCGCGCCTCTCTTATGAAGGAGTAGTGAACAGACGGAGTGTAGTATTGCAGTGTCCTTATCAATTCGTAGGCCGTATCTTGAATTATTGAATCAGAGCGACCTACAGGCGGCGTTACACCCAT
>SXGQ01656742.1_pt1 | contig 23219 bp, 22 predicted proteins | sample 3178371 | NCBI WGS metagenome assembly SXGQ01 (sample SAMN11356859, study PRJNA531348) | freshwater metagenome | isolation source: freshwater sample F1-20 | place: China: Fuxian Lake, Yuxi | collected 2017-12-25 | reverse complement strand
TTTTATTAGAATTTGCTTTTAACAATTCTATTGCTTCAGGATTTGGATTCATTGATAAAAAATCCCAATCTATATTTTCGAGATTTGCTTTTAATAATTCTACTGCATTTGGATTAATAGATAAAAAATCCCAATATAATTTATCATTTGTTACCCAATCTTTTAATACATAATTTATTTTGAAAATAGTCTTGTATTGTTCTACAATTACACTATAGACATCATCGGGTAATAAATTTAGACTTCCTCTCTTATTTGATGCCTTAATATTTTTTATAGAAATTATTTTGTTCTTAATAGATTTTGGTGATGACTTGATATTCTCTGTGAAGACATTGATATATTTACAGAACTTTTTGAGCTGTTTCTCTTCACATCCAAGTACTTTAGCCATCATTTTAATCATCATCTTGTTACCACACATAGCTTCATAATCATTAATGCTGAGCTCAAATAGAGGATTGTTAATTCTTGCTTGCATATTAGCAATTAGCCGAGTACTGGGACTCGAATCTATTCCTAAAAATTTAGATAATTTATCACCTTTTTTCTTAGTTAATCTTTGAAGTGCAGCATTAGAAGACATTTAGAAATGTACTCTCTTATTTCTATTATATATCTCAGAAAAAACAATTGGTTTATTTAGCTTCAAATATAGCTGGGTTAGATGATAATAATTTCCAACTTATTTTTTGAAAATCTTCTAATTCATATTCATACATTTCTTCTTCTTTTATTTTTTCTTCTAATAATTCTATAGCGGCTGGATTTTGAGATAGGTTTTCCCAATTTAAATGTTCTGATTCAAATAAATCATAATATTCATCATCACTTAAATTTTGTAGGTATTTTAATCTTTTTTTTATTAGTTTTATAGCTTCTGGATTTGGATTCCTTGATAACCATTTCCAATCTATTTTATCTTGATTGACTTTTAATAATTCAATGGCGTTAGGATTAGAAGATAACAATCTCCAATCTATTTTTTGATTATAAGATAAATTATTAAGAGTATATATTGAATCGTATGGTATATCATCTTCCTCTTTAATTTTTTCTCTTAATAATTCAATAGCATTTGGATTTCTCGATAAATATTGCCAATTTATTTTATCTTTATCTTTAGTAAAATCTAAATCATATTTAGATGTTTTTTTTTCTTTCTCAAACTGTTTTCTTAATAATTCTATTGCTTTGGGATTTGGATTGTCCGATAAAAGATCCCAATTTATTTTATCATAATTAGCTTTTAATAATTCTATGGCATTTGGATTTTTTGATAAAAATCCCCAATTTATTTTATCATAATTAGCTTTTAATAATTCTATGGCGTTTGGATTACTTGATAATCCATACCAATCTATTTTTTGATCATCAAATATATTATTAAGAGAAAATATCGAATTTGGTGATATATTATCTGCTTTAATCTTTTCTCTTAATAATTCTATTGCATTTGGATTTTCTGATAAACTTCTCCAATTTATTTTATCTTGATTTTTTTTTAATAATTCTATGGCATTTGGATTTGCTGATAAATAAAACCAATTTATTTTATTGAAAACGCGAAAAGTTTCCAAATATTCTTTACTCATTTCATTTTCTTTAGTAATCTTTTCTTCTAATAATTCTATAGCATACGGATTACCTGATAACTTTTGCCAATCTATTTTATCTTTAATGTTTACTTTATTTAATACTTCTTGACTCAATTTGTTTTCATTATCCATCTTTTCTCTTAATAAATCTATAGCATTTGGATTAGAAGATAACCACTGCCAATTTAATTTTTCAAGAGGTATAAAATCTTTTAATACATATTTAGTAGGAAAAAAGCTCATATACTTTTCTATTATTTGTGTTTTTAGATCATTAGGTAATTTATTAAGAGTCATTTTAGGCTTCATTTTGTTCTTAATAGATTTAGGAGATGAATTGATATTCTCCTTGAAGACATTTATATACTTGCAGAACTTTCTAAGCTGTTTCTCGTCGCATTCTAAAACTTTAGATATCATTTTAGTAATCATCTTATTTCCACACATTAATTCATAATCATCTATCGTGAGGCTAAATAATGGATTATTGATTCTATTTTGTATATTTGCAATTACTCGAGTATCCATTCCTGAGCTACTGGATTGTGAACGTTTAGATGCTTCTGATGATTTAAGACTTTTAGGATCTACCTTTAGGATTTTGGATAATATTTTGTTTTTTATATCAGCAATTTGTTTAATTCTTGTGGGCATTTTTGAATGTATCTAATAATATCTCAGAAAAAAAACAATTGTTTTATTTGGCTTCGAATATAGCTGGGTTAGATGATAATAATGCCCAAGATATTTCATCATATCTATTATCTAACTTGGGTTTTTCTTCTTCTTCTTTTATTTTTTCTTCTAAGAATTCTGCAAACAACCTATAATCTTATTTTTCTACTTTCTAATAATTTACTTAATTATTCTAATGTAACTAAATATTATATTGCGTTATAATCTTAATTATCTTAATATAATATATTATTAGATTAATGTCGGTTTCTACAACTAAATCACAATTGAATACACTATCTGAACAAAATGATATAAATGACCCTGTAGTTCAAGATGTTTTAAACGAATTTCGCGATGAACTCCAATCTTCTAAAAATATGGATGTAAATGCTAATTCTGTACATTCTATGCACATAAATCCAAATCAAATACCAATTGCTTCACATAATATCCCCATCCCATTAATAAATAACCCTAACTATTTTAGCCAAGGCGGCCATGTTGGACCAGCTGTACCTGTAGGACTTTCTGGACCTTCGGGACCTTCGGGAGGCTCTGGAATATATCAACCTTATATGCAGCAGCACCATAATAATTTACAAGCAAATAAAAACGATTATTCGGCTTATATAGACGTTGAATTAGTAAAAAAAAATGTAATAATCGTATTAATAGTATTTTTAATATATCATAGCGGAATAATTAATAATATATATGAGAAAATACCGAATTATCTCCAAGATAATCTAACTGTATTTGATGTATATATTAAAACAACAATTATATTTATAGTATTATATACTATATCTTATTTCGGTTATGTCTAAGATGTCTCATCTAAAACAGTCTCTAATAATTTAGTGAATATCTTATATCTTGAACTGATTTGGTCTGACTTATAGATGCAAAATATTTATATACATATAAGCAGATTACAATAAATGTTAAAAACATAGATATTATAGTAGTACCAAGTATTATACTATAGCTATCTGAGTCATATATTTCTTTATTGATTACAATAAATGCTACTATCATAGATGCATATATCAAAAATACAAATGAGTATATTGCTACAAATAAATATTCGTGTGTTAAATAACCCCATGATAACATACCGACCATTAATATACCAGCGATACTATAACCAATTAGAATAAACACATTTTTAACAATATTATTATTTTCAGATTGAGTAACAAAATTTTCCTTTAATTGCTTATTATTCATTTTTATATATCTAATCTAATAATAAATAAGATAATTTATTATTGTTATTGAAGATTAGCTTTCTTGTAAAATTCTTTTACATATGTATTTGTTTTGAACGAATCTTTAGTAACATCTATTATTTTTATAGAGCTCAATTTTTTAGCACGAGATAACGCAGTGTACGATTGTCCGCAAGTAAATATATTGGGTCCCATATCTATTTCTAATGCATCGATAGTCATCCCTTGACTTTTATGAATAGATAGAGCATAACATATTCTTACAGGCATATGATAAATAAATGATTTACTAATATTATTATTATATGTATCTGTATAATAATTAATTTTATGGATATTACCGTCAACATCACTAATAACAATAAAATCATCATCCAAATGTTTAATTATACCTCGAGTTCCGTTAACAAGTGATTTTTCTACACTTATGTTTCTAATAATAATTATTTGCGCATTTAAAGTGAGTTCTATAGAAAATGCATCCCTATCTTTCTCCATATCACTACTTGCCGAAGCAAAATACGTTTTTGACTTATTACCCATAGCTTTTACCTTTTTAATTTCAATACTATTTATTTTATCAACATCTATATTTACAGGATATAATCTCGTAGGAATAATTCCATTATCAAATTTTGTGTCTCGCAACTTATTTAATACAGTGATAATATTGTCGGTACACCTACCTTTCCGAATAATTCGCAATATATTCTGAAATAATAAATCATCGCTTTGGCGTATCAATTCTCTCAATAAAACCACTTTAATATTTATTTTATTCCATAAGTCTGATAGAAAACAAAATTGCCCTTTTACAGGAGCTAATTGGCAAAAATCTCCAATCAATATTAATTGAATATTCCCAAAATACCCATCATTTAATTTTATTAAAGACAGTAGTTCAGATATTTTTTCAAATAATTCTTTATCAAGCATAGAAATCTCGTCTATTATCAAAGTATCAATACACGATATATTATCGTACTTTTTCTTGTTTCTTAAAATATTACTATAAATTTCCTTAATACTCGCAGTACCATGACCGAGTCCTAAAAATGAATGCAACGTTTGACCCCCAATCATAACAGCTGCAGTCCCCGTTGTAGCTGTAACAGCAAATTTCTTATTATTTTCTTTCAAATATTCAATAATATATTTAATAGTATACGACTTCCCTGTTCCGGCAGAGCCTGTTAGTAAAATATTAGAACCTTCCATAACACACTCAATAGCATATTTTTGCTCCTTGTTTAAAAGTTCCATTAGTAATAATAAAATGTAATTCTAATCATTTTTTATATAATAATATATATATAATATATAAGAGAATCCAAATAAAAAATGAGTAAAAATGGACCGAGAGTAATATATCCACCCAAAAAAAAAGAACCAAAAGTACTACCAATATCCAAATTCCTGCGATCTTCGAAACCTTCCACACCAAGACCCACTGATATATATACTACCCTGTCGCCAAGACCCAATATATATACTACCTTGCACTTGTTGCCAATGAATAAAACTCCTGAACAAAAAACCTCCTCTCCTGTAATTACATCAAACTTGCAAAGAAAAGAACCGAGAGTAATATATTCACCCAAAAAAAAAGAACAACTAGAACTAATTCCAAGATCCGATATATTATATACTACCGTGAACTTGTCGCCAATGAATAAAACTCCTGAACAAAAAACCTCCCCTCCTGTAATTACATCAAAGTTAATTACACCAGAGTTAGAAAATAAAAAAAAATATTTTAAATATCATTTTAATAAAGGCGGAGGCAAAAACAAAAAACAAAAAACAATAAAAAATTGATATCTGTTATATAATAGATATCAATGCTAACTATTCTAACTAAATTGCCGTATTTTGATGAATATATAAATAACAATTCTCCAAAATATCTAAACGATAATCGCATGGATTATTCACGTGAAGAATATCAGATTAAGAATCCCGCTGAACCAATAATGGAAACTCATTAAATAGCCCAAAAATTACAATGGTATTTTACAACGACTCTAATAACTTTTTAATTCCCTTATTCTTTTATTGTTATTTTTGAAACACATAACTTTTACATATTCTATATAACAACCATATTATTATAACAGAAGAGTTAAAATATGTTACTACATCCTATAAACGTTAAAGCCTTATAGAGAAAAAACAATTACACCAAGATAATTAATTGTTATAATAATCGCAAATATATTAAAAAAAATACTCATGTTCCAAAAGTACTTGCTACAAAACATGTTTCGAATAAAAAATGAAAGGTTCAAATAAATAATATGTAAAAAACAAGGGCTCTTTTGTATCCGTCGTTGAATATAAAAAAATAAATGCAAATAATATTTACATCGACTCTAATAACTTTTTAATACCCTTATTTTTTTTGTTATAACATGATATAAACATATTATTCTTGTTTTGAATCCGTTTTATAACATCATTATGGTATATTTCTTCGTGCGTTGGAGAAAAGTTATAATACCATTTTTTTAGAATTTCGATATCAATAATTTTTCGCGGATTGCAATTATACTCTTTATACATATATAATATAGCTCTTGAAATAAATCCCCGCGATTCTTTGTTTGGTACGAAAATTTTTTCATTGTGGTTAACATAGTTTTTATATTCTAATTCTACCCAGTTTTTATCATATTTATAATATTCTTCTTGAAATCTATAATTCGACCTATTTACATTAAGAGTATTGATTGTCTTTATAATATTGTGCATATCATTGGACTCTTTGTTATTTAAAAGGGATTGTGGGTATATATGCTCTGCTGATAAAAATTTATTTTTTATTTCAGCGTAATTAAAATATTTATTTGTATAAATTATAGGCATCTTACTATCGCGCAATATGGTATTTTTTATAATATTATGCTGCATTTTCAGACCCATATTATAATAGCTTTTTGCAGCCCCTAATTCAAACAAGAGTATTAATATAAATTTATATTGACTCATTTACTTATTATATTTATTATATTCAAGTTTTTTATTGCGAACCTATCATTTTTTTAGCAATATTGTTATAGAGTAAATAAAAAAACATATAAATGTTATGATGTATATTACAATTTATATCAGGTTTAAAAATATTAAGAAGATTCTTAGATTCGAAATCTCCATGTATCCAATAATGTATCATAAAAGGATCTCTTGCATATTTTCCTTCTTTAACAGATTTCCAATCAGATTCACACGTTGATATATTTTCTAATTTCAAATCATTAATTGGATATATTAACTCCCTATCATATATAATGCAGATATCATCTTTCAAATCACTCGAATAATTATTTATTTTATCCATTATATAGGAGCCGCCAAAAATATCGAATTTATTAAATACACCATAACCTCGCATATCTATATGTTCTGGTATTGATAATAATAATTTATGCATAAATCTATTATGTTTATTTGAAGCAAAAAAGGCATTGCAAATATATCTGTCTGTATTATATATTAGTTTAGTCTGTGCAGATGGCTCATAGCTTATATAAAATTTATCTTCTGACATATTAATCAACTTATCAATATCCTTTAATATTAAAATATCTAAATCAATATAGATACCTCCGCAATGATATAGAATTAGTATTCTTGCAATATCTCCGCGCTGCACACCAGTTTTCGCAGAATTATAAATTTTATAAAAATTAGGATAGTGTTTATTTATTAGCTTCAAAATCATTTCATCTGTCCACAAAATAAAATCATAGCCCTTATCTTTTAATAGATTTATATTTTCATCACATATATATTTAAGTATATTGGGCAACGGATTATTACTCCATGTTTGATGAATGACTTTGGGGATCATAGTTAATATATAGGTATTATATTAAATAATATCTTTATATACCTTATAATTAAGTTAAAGCCATAAGTGTTTTATCCAAGAGATAATCGAATACGACTATCATATTAATTAATTTAACATTACAAAATTCGAATGTAGGGACATATATTGATGTAATATTAAAATTGCCAAAAATATTTAGAGCCCACATAAATTTAAAAAATATAGTATACAAAAACATACTTATAGTATCATCGTGTGATCTATAGTGTATTAGAGTATCTCTATAAAAATATACTGGTAATATATGAAATATTGCATTACATATCATGTACTCGCATCGCAACAACGTAGATGCCGAGATGTTTTTATTTTTAATGAATTTATTTAAAACAAATGGTTCGCCATCGATAGTTTCAAATAATACTCTGGGGTCATATATTAAAAAACTATGGAATAATAGCATGATATTAAAAGAATTATTCGCAATGAACTTAGATATCAATAAGTTATTGATTCTAAATACATTAATTAATATATGATTTATAAATATTATATATATATTCCAATTTGTATATTGATTTATTTTTCTACGGATCACATTTATTTTAATAGAACTATTGTATTTACTGCTTATCATCATGGAAATAAATATTATATATAGAAATAAATCAAATTGATTATTATTTTTATTATATAGCACTAAATCCTTCATCGTTACAATTTTACAATTAATATATATATAAAATATTATCTTATATATTATATATTATCTAATCTAACGGTGAAGAAGTAATAGACATCCCGCAATATTCTACGTTTTTAATATTAAAATCCTGTTTGATATATAAACCTATATTTATAGATTCTTCTAATATCCATCTAAAATTATCCCAAAATTCCTCAGTATGCCCAATACTCTCTGTAGCTAAATGTGCGAACTCGTGTAATACAACGAAAAACAATGTATTTATATCAACTAATTCGTCATTATTACGCAAACACAAAATAATTTGCTCTCCCTTATTTACAGAATAGCTCGTATAGCCCGGAGTAGTAACTCCCTCTTTTAATCTATCTGGTCTAAAGTTCTTCTTCAATAGCATAACGCGTTTATCGTCCTTTCCATATGATTTTTCTAAATGTTCCATCAATACGAGCAGCCTTTCTCTTACTGTTGCTATTAAGTTCGCGGCTTCAAGCGAATCATCTTTTATTTGTACAGTATATTCATTATTATCTATGTTACTCTTTACCTTTATCAAACCATATTCAGAATAATAATTATAAATATAATAGGCGGCTATTAAAGTCACTATTATAATTATAAACCCCTCTGTATTAATTTCCATACTTCTATTACTTATAATAAATTAAAAATTGATTTGTTATTATTTAAATAATTAATCGATATAATCTATTATAATGGAATTTCCGAGAAAAAGTTATGAACCCTTAGACAAAAAGCCTATAGAATTTCAGATAACAGATATCTATGTTCCCGAAGGAGACAGAATCAAGGAAAAAGATTTCGACGAACTATATTCTATGGTATTGTTCGGAGTTTGTGATAATGGTGCTACAATTTCAACAAAGGTCAATTGTTTTAAACCCTTCTTCTATATTAAACCACCAGAAGAATGGGAAAATTACAAAGATACTCTGTTTGAAGCTAAAGTATCGGAGCTAAAAAATATTATTTTAAATGATAAATATACGGCATCATTTAACGGTAATAAGTATGATAAGAAAATTATACCAAATAATATGCTATCGCATTTTTCAAAAATGGAAATAGTAGAAAAGAAGGATTTCTGGGGTTTTACAAATAACAAACTATTCCGGTTTATTAAAGTATCTGTGAAATCTCTTAAATTATTTAATAATCTAAAATACTATTTTAAAACTCTTGAAAAGCAGGGTTTCAAAGCATATGAAAGTAATATAGACCCTTTTCTTAAATATATTCATATTCAAAATATTAAGCCTTGTGGATGGGTCAGAATTAATAAATATGATATCGTCGACGACATAAGTAGATGCGATTATAATATCAGTGTAGATGGTAAGAATATTATACCTGTAGAAAGTAATAAGATTGCACCCATTCTTATTACGTCTTTTGATATTGAATGTACCAGCAGTCACGGAGATTTTCCTGTAGCAAAGAAGAATTATAGCAAGGTCGCCCAAGATTTAGCATTGGTTGCAAAAGCCGGCTATGAATATACAGGCGAATTCATTACATATTGGATAAAATCCATATATATCCAAGATGTTATAATAGATGAAAAAACGAATTTAAAAATTAACCGCGTATATGCTAAAAATAAAATTAGCAAGGATTACATTGATAGAATACCATCTCTGCTAAAAGATAAAATGTCAGATATAATAGCTATTTTAGATAAAATCTCGGCATCTATCAAATCAGACAGTGCTAGTGACGAAGAACGTGTTGATAATGATAACGACGATGATATAAATGATACAAATATGACTATTGCACAACTAAATGAAGAAGAGGCAAAATTGGCTAAAATATTAGATAGATTGTTAGTACCTCTCGAAGGCGATAAGATTATTCAAATAGGTACGACAGTTCATTTATACGGTTCTGATAAAATAGTATATAAAAATATTATAACACTCGATACGTGTGATTTAATTAATGATTGTGTAGTAGAATCTTGCAGAACTGAGAAGGAACTGCTTATTAACTGGAAAAAATTAATGAACGAACTGAATTCTGATATTGTTACTGGGTATAATATATTTGGTTTTGATATGCCATATATATGGGATAGGGCCACCGAATTGGGTATTATAGAAGATTACGAGATTGGCTGGGGTAGATTGTTTGGTCGCAAGTCTGCTTTAGTAGAACAGAAACTGTCTTCGTCGGCTCTTGGTGATAATATATTAAAATATATTGATATGGATGGAGTAGTCATAATAGATTTGTTGAAGGTTATGCAACGCGAACAGAAGCTCGATAGCTATAAGTTGGATAATGTAGCTTCGATATTTTTAGGAGATAATAAGAATGATTTGAAACCTCAAGAAATTTTCGATAAATTCAAGGGAGATTCTAAAGATCGTTGTGAAATTGCGGAGTATTGTATTCAAGATTGTTGTCTTGTAAATCGCTTAATTCACAAATTAAAAATTATTGAGAATAATATTGGTATGGGAAATGTGTGCTTAGTTCCTCTCAATTATTTATTCAGAAGAGGACAGGGTATTAAGATATTCTCTCTTATAGCAAAACAATGCATGGAAAAAAATTCACTAATTCCCACGATAAAATCATTCGTTGATAATGTTATTGATATAGATGATGGTTACGAAGGTGCTGTGGTATTAGAACCCAACGAAGGAATCTATTTAAACGATCCTATAGTTGTATTTGATTACGGATCTCTATATCCTTCTTCGATGATTTCTAGAAATTTATCTCATGATTGCTTCTTGATGAATGAAAAATACAGGGTAGAAGATCCTAATATTGAGTATAAAAACATCTATTATGATATATACGAAGGCAAGGGAGATAAGAAGAAGAAAGTTGGTGAAAAAGAGTGTACGTTTATTCAGTATAAAGATGGTAAGAAAGGGATCATTGCGGATATTTTAGATATGCTTCTCGTTGAGAGAAAGAATACGAGAAAAAAGATAGAGTACAAAACAGTTAAGACGCAAAACGACACATATATTGGATTATGCACATATAATGGAGATTCATTAAATATATTGAATATTGATACAGGAGAAAATCACAATATTGATAAAAGTATAGTTATATCTATTGATGATACATATAATAGCTTTGAAAAGGACGTTTTAGATTCGAGACAGATTGCTTATAAAATTACTGCGAATTCATTATATGGACAGATTGGCGCGAGAACATCCTCTATATATCTTAAAGAGATTGCTGCTTGTACAACTGCGACTGGGAGAGATATGATTATGTTAGCAAAAAAATTCGTAGAAGATAATTATGGAGCTGAAGTAATATACGGAGATACTGATTCAATATTCTGCAAGTTCCCTTTGAAAGACGATGATGGGAATACTATACTGGGAAAGAACGCTCTACCATATGCTATAAAAATTGGACAGAAAGTAGAAAAAGAAATTGCAAAAATAATGCCCAAGCCTCAGAAATTAAATTATGAAAAATCGCTATTTCCATTCATTTTACTGAGTAAAAAAAGGTATGTCGGTAACCTTTATGAAACTGATATAAATAGCTTTAAACAAAAATCAATGGGTATCGTATTAAAGAGGAGAGATAATGCACATATTGTTAAAAAAATATACGGAGGTCTAATAGATATCATATTGCAAAAACAAGATTTGAGAGCATCCGTTGAATTTCTAAATGAAGAATTAAAGGATTTAGTAGATGGCAAGACTTGTATTAATGAACTTATTATAACAAAAAGTATAAAGGCTTCTTACAAGGACCCGTCAAAAATAGCTCACAAGGTTTTGGCGGATAGAATAGGAGCACGAGACCCTGGAAATCGCCCATGTGTTAACGAGAGAATTCCATTTGTATATATTAAAACGAATAATCCAAACTCATTGCAAGGAGACCGTATAGAGAATCCTGAATATATTAAAGATAATGGGTTGATCCCCGACTATCTTCATTATATTACCAATCAAATCATGAAACCTATTGTACAGTTATATGCTCTTTGCATAGATCAATTGCCTGGTTACAATAAAGATGATGAGTATTGGGAAAAAATAGAAAATGAGTTGAGAGAAAAACCCATGTATCAGGATGATATAAGAAGAAAAAATAGGATCCAGAATTTAAAATTATCTACAGTGAAGGAACTTCTCTTTGATAAATATATCAATATGTTATCTGAACCAAAAATTAAAAAACTATCAAAGTCTAAAGTTAAAATAGTAAAGCTTGGTACTATATCAGAGAATATTGATCATAACGTTAAAGTAATTGATGGAGAAGTAATAACGACCGATAAAGAAAAAATGAAGAAGGCCGATAAAAATATAGAGGTCGGTGTTTACAAAGCAGATGTTAAAGTTGTAAAAAATATTAAGACAAGTATAATTTCATCGAACGCATATATCAGCGATGGAACAAATAAGATCTGGAAATATAGCAATAATAATTGTATAGATAAAAACAAGGAGTTTCTCAATATTATAAGCAAGATTATTAACTTTAATAAAGAGATCAAATATATCATAACGGTTAATAATAAAAAATTTGTAACAGATTACAATAATATTCTGGGATATTATAAGGAAAAAGAAGATAGTGCGGAGACTAATATATTAGAAAATATATTTGCGAGTCAAAACATTGGAGATATTAATATTATAAATAATATTAGAGTATTCAGAGATATCATAGGAGATTACAAGCAATTTACATTATTGGCTAAATAGGTATTTAATTACCGTCCCTGCTTTCTCTTTACCAACTCCATCAATTTTGCAAAGCTCTTTTATTTTATCCTCGCAATCATTAAGTTTAGTAATTAATTCTATCATATTGGGATAGATCTTTGCTATATTTTTTGCAATAATATTAGATATGTACGGTATCTGCGATAATTGCATAATATAACAAGTGTCCATATCAATATTATCTATTTTTTTTTTTTTCAACTTTATAAAGTCCGTATATACTGGCTGGGTAGATAATAATTGAGAGGTATTATGTGTATCTTGGGATATCTCCGATATCATAGCAAAATTTTTAGGATGTTCTATCATTTTAATAGCAATAGATAGAAGTAGAGTAACAGTTTCTTCGATATTTTTAGTGAATAATATTCTAATATTGTCGCGAAATAGAGTATTTATATATGCGCCTTGTACCATTGATTTATTTTTTGAATATATTTTAGATGATAATATATCATCCTCTTCAATTATATACGATAGATATTTTTGATTATATGTAGACAACATTCTGGCTTTCTGTTCCCTATATCTACCATCGTGTATTGAAGAAATTAAATCCTTAGCAGTTTTTCTCTCAAAAATATATGTGTTATTATTGTATTTTATATGAATATCTCCTATACAAATAGATTCTCTTATGATCTCTATTTTTTCCTTATAGATATCTAAATCTCTACATGTGATATCGTCATATACTGAGTTTTCGCGCGAGTCAATAATAAAAATTAATTTATTTTCCATAATAATACGACTAACACAAGATATATATATATATATATTGATATGATATGAAATGTTTATATCCATTTGATATGAAATATAACTCTATTTCTTGCTTATACTTTTGATCGTTTTATTAATAAATTTTTCAACTATAGTATTCAGAATAAGCTTAGCATCATCTCCTACAATTTCTCTGTTAATTTTATCAGTTAAATATTTACTCTCTCTTATAATATTTATTTTTTTATTAAATAGCTGTTTATCCTTATTAGCCTTGATGTAATTACTGAGAGTTGCAATTGCATTTTTTTTAGTCATATCTATTATTTCAAAATAGTTATTATGTATTAAATTATAAATGAGCATTTTGGTATTAATATTGTCTATGATCTTATAATTTTTCTTATAATTAATTAGAGCATTATCATATCCATAATCATATAATATATAATTAATCTCTGAAGTAGTCATTGCATTTATTCTATCATTTACATAGATAGATAGTATATTTTTAAGTTTATAGTAATCGCTATTAGAACTCTTGTCTTTCATATGCTTAATTATATTATCTGCGATATGGCATAATCTTCTATGATTACCACTGTTGATATTTAGCACATTTGCAGTGATTGTCTTTATCGAAAACATTATTGTATAATAATACATCTATCTAATCAATTTTTACTTATACGCAATTATCCTCATCGGTAGTAAATGTACTAACATATGTATTAAAGGGTCCTTTGTCGCAATGACCCAATAATTGAGGATTTTGTTTGCATTTATTATTTACCTTTTTAGTAGTCTTTGCCTTTGATTGAAAGTTAAATAGTTCATAAGAATTTAGTTGATTTTTAAATGTATCACTTATCCCATATTGATATAGCCATTCGCCCCCTTGATATTCGGGTTTCTTATAAATACAGCTTTTTTTCCCAATAGACATACCAGTTAAAAGATCGTTTTCCATGTTTTTTATATCGCATATATTATCAAAATAATTATTGTATCTCTCGCACAATTCATAATCTATAGCCTTTTCAGATATCATCTGTTGCTTGATAGTATAATCCTTAGATAATAAACTCATATTTGCACATGATATTTTCGAACTCAATGCCGAAGGATTGTACTCTTTATCGTATTCTAATTCATTATAATTATTCATAATTCTATCTATATTATAATATATATTTAAAAATCTATATTACTATTAGATGGTGAGAAGAGTAATAACCGCTGTAGAGAATTTCAAAGAATATTATAAAGCAAACAAAAAGGTAAAACCTTTTGATTATAGAACATTGAATACGATAAATGAATATACATTACAATATGCAATGGGATATATATTCGAATATAAAAATAAATTTATAGTTACACATAAGGGAGGTGGTTGGTTCAACAAGAAAAGCGAAGTAGACCCTTTGATTTCCAAGATATTAGAGTTGCTCAATACTATATTTAATTTCGAAAAAGCTATAGATAAAAATCTCAGACTTAGTAATAAAAAAAAGAAAGAGATACTCGATATATTTCGTAATAGAAAGACTTTATTAAGAAATCATAAAGATTTAGATATATTCAATAAGGAAAAAAATCATATTCTAGAAAATGATATATCAAGAATTGATCGTGATATTGAGGTTCTACGAAATAATATATTGATACTTATTAAATACCATATCACAGTTCTAATTACATTGAATGATACAATAAAAAGGAAAAGACATGGCATGAACTATACCGAAATGTATTATGAAGATTTAGTCAATTTATTAAATGTCTTAAATAATTTTGAGAGTAATGGTGGAAATATATTATACGATTTAGAATTAAGATATTTGCGAGCTTTTATGTTCAAAAAATATGCTAATTCTACTGTTAAAATAGATATTCCGCGAGCACCAACATATAGATTGACCACCTATAAAAATACAGGAGGAAGAAAAGTAAACTAATATAAAATATAAAATAATCGCGCGTATATTTAGAAGATTTACATGATTATAAATTTAAATGAAGATAATAATATAAAAAAAGTCGAAGATATAATTAAAAAACATGATAATGTAATTATATTATATTTTTCAGATTTGTGTTATCATTGTAACGTTCTGAAACCAACGTGGTTTAAATTATGCACGCATTTTAAAAATACTAACGATGTGGTTATTATAAATGCAGAATCTAATAATATAAAGCATTTTAAAGAAAAATATAAGGAAGGAGTGTCTGGATTTCCTACGATATTAAAGTATTCTAATGGAGAAAAAAAGAGTGAATATGTAGGAGAAAGAGATTTGCGCAATTTAAAAAAATTTGTAAAAAAATAATTTAAGGATAATTAAAGTCTAATATATATAATGGAAAATAATTTAAATATTGTTGACGATATTATAAATAATAAGAACACGGAACCTTCTGAGGAAGAATTGGAAACCTTTAAAAATTTAGTAAATGATTGGTTTAAATATGATGATCAAATAAGAAAACTTAGTATAGCTATGAAAGAACGCAAGAATTATCAAGGAGTTTTAAATAAAAAGATTGAGCAATTTATGTTTAATTATAAATATAATGATCTAAATACACAACATGGAAGAATTAAAACAAATGTTAAAGAATGTAAAGTTCCCATTAAAATGAATGATATTAAAAATATGATTATAAAATATAATGATTTGTCTGGAGAAGAATTATTAAAAAAAATTTTTGAAGATGATAGAGAGACTGTGATGAAAAAACATATCAAAAGAATTATCCCTAAAGTATCATTGACTCTCTAATTAAATAATTACATGAAGCATTTGCATTTATTATGAACAGTACCATATTCACAAGATGTTGAATAATACACATTTTTAATGTTGTATTTTGTGATAGTGCTCTCACAATCTAAACAAGGGCGTGAATATTTTAGAGGATTGTCCAGACTGTTGGGGCCTATTCTTACCACATAGATATCGCATTCATTTAGAATTCCCTTGTATTTCTTGTTTATTTTTGATATCGCTGCTATTTCTGCGTGCATACTATTTCCCTTTATATAAAAATTATATCCTGATGATATTACAATATCTTTATGTACTATTATAGCACCATGTTTATGAGTGTAAACAGGAGATTTAGTAGCAATTTTTGCTGCGATGTCCAAATAATGTCTTTGTTTTTCATTAGATATTTTAATTACATTATCGTCCCCCTTCTTGTACTTGGGAATTCTCTTATTACTAATATTATCAATATTTCCTAAGGTTATATTGAGAGAGCTCTTTGCATTTCTATCGTCGGGCATTTTACAAATTGTTTAATAGTATAGTAATATAGTATATTATATCTGTTATATCTGTTAAATTGATATTACTATATATTATAGTAATATCAATTTTTATTATATTTGTTATGCTATATGATGTAATGATAATCGCGTATTTCATATTTTATATAGTGTTCTCAGTATTCATTTCATGTTCGTAACATAGATTGTGAACATTCAATGGATAAATTCGACCGACACGCTGAGCTCTACCAATAGCCTGTTGTTTATCTGCATCCATAGAATGCAATATAATTACGTCGGTTGCTATACTAATATCAATTCCGGATCCTGCATATTGTGTTGTTAGTAAAATAACGCTGGTATTACCATATTTAAAATTATTTAGAATATTCATCATTTGATTTGTATTTCCTTTAAGACAAGCATGGTTTATATTATTTGTCGTTAGAATCTCAGTTATCTTAGAAAATGCCGCATCTACACGACTAAATACAATAAATTTTCCAGATTTATTATTTAGAATCAATTCTATCAAAGTATCTTCTTTGCTAAGAACCCCTTTACCAATAACATCCCTATTAATTATTTTTGTTTCTTCTTTCTTGATGGGCACTATAGCAGTTAGATTCTCTGTACTTTTAATCTCTGCGCGGCAATTGGGGCATCTCTTTCTATCATTATTAACTGACGTGTTTAATAGATTAATAATACAAGTGCCGCAAAAAATATGAGTACAATCCAATATTATCGGATGAGTTATATTATCCAAGCAAATAGCACAAGTCTTATTTTCTATTTCTGAAATTCTCTCAGTCAAATCTTTTAGCTTATCCTTCAAATTTTTCAACTCGATTGTAATAATATTTAACTTGTTCGCCTTAATATCTTCGGGAATATCCAATAAAGCTATATAGTCCATCTCTTTATATTTATTATGAATTGCTTTATTCATATCAGTACAAATTAGATTTGCGATACCTGCTTCTGTTTCATTTTTACCCCCGAGATCTTTAATAGCACCCGATATATCGTTCGCATTAATTTTTTCGAGAATATTTTGATTAATATATGGTATAATGGCCTTTGAATATTTAGACATTTTGCATAGATAAAACTTTTCAATTATCGGGGGCACGTTAAAACTCTGTCTAACAAACTCTTTATTGCACTTTACTAAAATAAAATTCAAATACTCCTCTTTTATCATTTCTTTTATATTGTGATGTAATGAATTCGAAGATGAATGTATACGGTCACATATATTCAAATAGGTTCCGCTAATTAGCCAGAGATATAGATATGTAAGGGTTTCTATTTTATTTATAATATCATGGCATTCGTCGATAATAACACGTTTCCAATTATAGATATATGCCGAATGCCTCGATTCTTTGAATAAGTTCAAATAGTATGGATCATAATATTTAAATAGCGTTGTTAGTGTAGTATTTTTAATAAGAACAACATCATATTGATTAAAATAGTTGATTATTTCTTCGTCATCACCATGATATTTGGGCATATATTTATTAATAAAATTTAAATTATCTATGGCCAAATATTTCAAGTCTGTATTTTCGCTCAATGTTTTTTCCCATTGAATATATACAGGTCCTCTTGGAACAATAATAAGCGTAGAGTTTATCATGTTATTTAAAATAGGAACGTTTTTGTTGCTCGATGTTAGCTTAAAATAATTATATTTTTTAGTACTATGTTGACTTATAATTTTTTGATTATTAACAAATATATTATTCAAGTCGTTATGCGCTATGATTGATAGAGCCGTTAATGTCTTTCCGTAACCTACGATATCTCCTAAAATACCAATATTAGATTCCATCTCTTCTCCAGACGAATACTTAATCTTTCTTACATTTTCCATCATAGTTGCTTTAAAGACACATGCGAGTTGATGAGGTTTTAATTGTTTTTTTATTTTTATTGGTTGTGCTATTCTCGGAGATTCATAATCCAATTCGGTATTATATATTATATTGTCGTAATTATAATTATCATCAAACATTTAATATATATATATTATATTATAATATGCAAATATATTTTATATATCTTTACATTTTCGCATGTAAATGCGTATAAAACGATATAAGAAATATTTTCATATATTAAACATAATGGACGAAGATAAAAATCTTAAAAATGAAATTGAAAGGAAGGTTTTGAAAAAAATCGTATTTGCCTTGCCCGGCGATAATTTTAGCTCTAAATTTTTAATTTCGTGGACTGCTACTATTAGCAAAGTTCTGGAAATGCAAAAATATGATATAACTATTTCTCCAGCAACTGGCTCATTTGTTTCATTTGTTAGAATGAAAACATTAGGTCTTGATACTCTACGTGGAGATATGCAAAAGCCTTTCAATGGTCAAGATTTTGACGTATGGATTACCATTGATAGCGATATTGTTTTTACTCCCGAACAAGTAATTGAATTGATAGAATCGACCGAACATCATCCGGTTGTTTCCGGAATGTATAGAATGTCTGATTTGATGAATTTTGCTTTTGTAAAAGACTGGGATACAAATTATTTCAAGGAACATGGATCATTTAAATTTATTACACCTGAAGATATTGAAATATGGAAAAAAGAGACTGGATTTAAATACTATCCCGTTGCATATACTGGTATGGGATTTATGGCTGTTAAACGAGAGGTTCTTGATAATATGAAATACCCTTATTTTGATTCTGAATTGAGCGTAATAATAGCTGATGATGGCAAAATGCTAACGGATATTTGCAGCGAAGATGTATCGTTTTCGCAAAATATTATAAAGGCCGGTTATCAGATTATGGTTAATACTGATATTCGCGTAGGACACCTGAAGCAATTGGTAATTTAAAAATATTAATTTAATTATAGAACAATAATGAATACTTTTTTCTCATTAATAGAAAACATTAATAGCTATTATCCTTTATTAGAGAATATAAATGGTTACTATATGACTATTTTATTAGTAATAATATACCTAATATATTATTTGATATCAAATTCATTTATGGTTATTTTATTAATATCAATAGGGATATTTATAGGATTTTATATTATATATTTAATGAGAGACACACTATTATATTTTTACAAACAGCCTTAATTACTTACTTTTTCTTATTTCCCGTACATCCACACCCGCCTCTTCCACCTTGTCCTCCTCGTCCACCCTTCCCTCCTCGTCCGCCTCGCCCGCCTCGTCCGCCTCGCCCTCCTTTTACAGGGATTACTTTTTTACTATCTACATTAGATTCGGAATTATCTAAAATCTGTTTTAGCATTTCTTCTTCATCTTCTTCTTTTAATTTATTAGTAGCTTCTTTTTTATCAGCATTATTAGAGAAAAACGAGAAAAATGTCGATTCGTCCTCTATGTCGTTATCGTCCTCTTTTTCTACAGTTTTGGATTTTATCATAGCTGGTTCGTCAACGACTACGGCTACGTCTTTTACGTCGTTCTCAGTAAGCGTCTGTTTTTTTGGAGGCTCAGAAAGCTCGCTAAATTTTACAGATGATCGTCTTTGAGGTGTTGTTTTAGTTTTTGGAGCCTCTAAAGGCTCTCTAAATTTTACAGAAGATTCTATTTTTTCAACATCATTTTTTTGACTCAAAGATGATATAATAGATTTGGATACCTCGTCTGGCTCCTCCTGCGCCTCTTGAGATTTGCTAAATTTTAACGAAGGTTCTCTTTGAGGTACTTGATATACTTGAGATGTTTGTTTTTTTTCTATATCATTCTCTTTATTCCAAAAAGACGAAATAATAGATTTAGGCTTCTCGGGCTTCTCGGGCTTCTCGGGCTGCTCGGGCCGTTCAGGATGCTCGGGCCGTTCAGGATGCTCGGGCCGTTCAGGATGCTCGGGCCGTTCAGGCTGCTCGGGCCGTTCAGGCTGCTCGGGCCGTTCAGGCTGCTCGGGCTGCTCGGGCTGCTCGGGCTGCTCAGGAGATTTTCTAAATTTTAATGATGGTTCTCTTTGAGGTACTTGAAGCGTTTGTTTTTTTTCTATATCGTTATTCTCTTGACTCCAAAAAGACGAAATAATAGATTTGGGTAGCTCAAACGGCTCATGCTGCTTGGACGGATAGGGTGTATCATAAAGTTCTTGTGAATTGCGAGATATGGCTGGTTGAAATATTTGCGATGGTTCTCTCAATGTTTTTTTTGCGGTTTCTATATGATCGTCTTTATATTGGACACTATCTTGATTCCAAAAGGACGGAATATATGTAGGTTCTTGTACTTTTGCAGGCTCTTGAAAGTATTCTGGAGTTACGGGTGGAACAGGCGGTAGAACAGGCGGTAGAACAGGCGGTACGGGCAGCTGCGAGGTTTCAGTATTTGATGAAAAATAAAAGTAGTATATTGCAAATGCAATAAATATTAACAATATTAATATACCAATACCCAATAAGACCCATTTAAATTTATCCATCAAATTTTTAGTCACAGGTTTTTCATTTTTTTTAGATTCTTCACTTGAAGTATCCTTTTTATCTGCATCGGCTGCCGTAGTAGCCGAAGTCCCGCCAGTATTCTCTTCTTCTTCGTCGTCAGTCTTTTCGATAATTATTTCACTATTTTGATCATAATTATATTGAACATCGCGAGCTATTCTATCTTGTTCTTCGCGAATATTAACTGTTTTTTGCAAAGCTTCGCTAGGTGTAATAAAATCCTCTATATTTTTGTTTATTAATTTAAGTAAATTATCATATAAAATATTGGTATTTTCAACATCATCCTTATTTTTATTATCTTTTTCCAATAAAGATATTAGATTATTAATTAATAAGGTCATTTACTCTATGTTCTATATTATTAAATTATAAAATAATATGTTTTTCTTCTTAATAGATTAGATATATAAATGGAATTACTCAACCCTATATTTGTTAAAAGATGGGTTTCTGAAAATAAATATATCGAATATGTGTTTGATGTTAATGTTAATCATAAAAATAAAATTGTAATTAAAGAATACATATTTCGCGATATTAGTATTAAAGATACGTTGGATAAGATCGCATTTCATATATATAATTATGAGAGTAAACAAGTAGAATATCCTTATTATTTTTGGTCTTCTTCAGACAATATAGATAACTCTATATTATTTGATATTAAAAAGATTTTATGGAAGGGTTATCATCAAAACCCTTTTAAATCTCGTGATAGAGATTCTATGCAATTAAAAGAGCCTATTGAATATGTATATAATGAAGATATATTAAATACAGATGCTTTAAATATTGTGTTTTACAATGATTTTAAATACGAAAATAAATATTATTATCCTAATATGAAAGCCCAAGTGGCGAGCAATTTAAATAAGAAATTAGAAGATAATACTATAGCCCTCTATAATACTAAAATTCTTAAGGCCAAAGAAAAAAAAGACGAATATTATAATATTTCTTTTTCACACAAATATGCTATTGAATCCCTAATAGTATTGTTTGATAATTTTAAAACAAATGAGAAAATGCAATTGATACAGCTGATTAATAATAGTAATGCTATTTATAAATTATACAAAGACCATACTATAGAGGATAGAGAATTGCATAAGATATTTAATTTAAACAATAATAAGGATAAAGAGCCTGCTATAAATATATATTACGGTAGAGAAAATATAAGATTAAACATATCGAACGACGGTGTATTTACTATACATATCATTTATAACATGGATAGAGGAGAAAATATAACAGTAATTAACAAAATAAAATTTGAAATAATTGACTATCTCAAAGATTATTTAAAGATAGATGATGAAGACTTTAAAGTCTGCGATATTAACTCCAGAATAACTTATTCAATCAATTATATCGATACGTCTTTAATTAAAAAAATTGGATTATATGCTAATATATTTCAAGATTTTGAAAAGAATTCTAAAGATGATAAGAAAAATGCTAAAGAAGTTAAGAAAAATGTTGGATATTACATATACAAACGGTCTAATGATATTGATGTTGATAATTATATAAGAACTCGAAGTAAAAATCGAAATATATCAAAAGATGAAATATTGAATGAGCTAAAAAACATGGGTATAATCCGTTCTATCGGAGATATCAATAAAATTATTACTAACATGAAGGATATCGAACAATATAAATTGATTAAAGCAGGTAATAATAGGGAAGCTATTTCATTAATAACTGTTATTGTTAACAATGATAATATAGAGGTTATTACTACAAATATCAAATCTTATTTTGAACTCGAGAATTTAAAATACTGGATTATAAGAATAATTGAAAATTCCAAAATAGATAAACCTTCTAAACATCTAAAAGATAGTCCGAAAAAAAGCTCACTTATTAAAATAAAAAGAAAAAGTACCTCTTTAAAATCTTCTTCCGATGAGCGCAGCAAGAGCAGCAA
>SXGQ01808592.1_pt1 | contig 23236 bp, 20 predicted proteins | sample 3178371 | NCBI WGS metagenome assembly SXGQ01 (sample SAMN11356859, study PRJNA531348) | freshwater metagenome | isolation source: freshwater sample F1-20 | place: China: Fuxian Lake, Yuxi | collected 2017-12-25 | reverse complement strand
GCAGGTGCAGGTGCAGGAGCGGATTCAGAAGAAAAAACAGGTGTATCCTTTAACAGAGCTGAAGCACCAGATGCCGAAACAAATTTCTCTACTTTTGAAACAAGGTCCCGCATTTCTTCTAGATACTCCTGAGGATGCTTCAGAGCATCTTCAACAGCCGAAACCACTTCTACAACAGGATTCTTCTTACATCTTGAAAACCATTCCGATAGACGAGGGAGACAAGGGAGACAAGACCCGCAATTCTGAAGATTTGCTGGGACCAGAAGTTTTAGACACGCTGGAAGAACATTCTTCACAACCCACCTACACTCCTCCAAATGAGCTTTGGTCGTCTCTTTCACAGTGGATACCCCACTCAGCACTCTATCAACCTTCTCTACATCATCAAGCATTTTTAGAATCGTCTGGCATACAAGATCAGATTTATCCGATGAGGAAAGATTTGGATAAAGTGAAGCAGCGATCGCAAGTTCAGAACCAATACGTAAGACAGTCTCCACAGACCAAGACTTATCGCCCAAAGAACGTCGTGCAAGAGAAACAAGGGATTCTGAAAAAGGGGACAGGTCCATTATTTATATAACTATACATAATACTAATAATTTAGACCTTTGGCAATGTGATCGTAGATTCAACGGTAATAATCGTAAAAAAATCCCAGCAGTTACATCAGATATGAATCCTAAGATTACTACCGCAGTGGTCATAGCATTCCTTTTATATGCTTTATATGCGTGGTTTTCTATTCCTACATACGATGGGTTTGATATAAATAGTCAAACATATGAAAGCGTAATGCCGGTTGAAAGACCAATTGCACCTCCAAAGATTATTGCATCAGGAGGACCCAATACGCCGTCAGAAAAACCACCAACCGAGTCAGTGTTTATTCCTTCCGAAATACCTTTTGACCCCCAAGAGCAAACACACGAATCTGCAGATCACCCAGACCGCCTCAGACACCCAGAAAGACTATATGGCCCCGGCCTTGAACAAGATAACAGCACAGATGCCGTAGAGTCCGGTATCGCTAGCAGTTCATTCCAACAAACGATGAGTGCCTATCAAACATTTGGCCCCGAATTTGCTCAAAATGGTGGTGCCTTTATGGAAAATGGTGTTGTTGCCAATGATACATCATTAAATATAGAATATTCTAGTGTCTAAGATAACAAGGCCGCATAAAGGATAACTACATTACATAAGTAGCATGGAACCAAGTCTCCGTTCAAGCTCATACAGAGCAAGTGAATGTAAATTAAAGAAAACTGAAACGTCTCTCCACGAAACGGTACAACGATTCGTGGAGAGCCTTAGCGACGACACAAGAATAAGCCAGTATGCTGATATAAACTACGCCATTAAGAAGTTTGAATCAAGAAAATGGTACTGGCTTAACCCATCAGGGCGTTCTGGTTATTTAGTGTGTCTTCCAAAAATGCCTATTATTTGGATAGACGAGCAGTTTAAATTTTCTTATAAAATCCGTATGCGTCTCAGTAGCCATATTTATGAAAAAGTGAGTGTATTTATTGCGTCTTTGAATATGGGAGATTCTATTCTGCGATTGGAAGATGTGTGGTTGTTATCTGGTAATAACTTACGACCAACACCTTTTACACAGCGTTGGAATAGTTTACTAGAGTTCTTTTCAGTTTCATACAAACAAGACACTATTCTCCAACAGGGATTACAACTTGAGTTAGCAACATACGAACCATTATCCGCAATAAAGGATATGTCGAATCTGCCAAATATGATACTCGCACAAGGAGAAAATGACAGAAAAAGACTCCGTGTGCAACTAACAACCGTAGAAACCACGAAGGTTGTACAAGAATCTGCCAAAGTTATCCAGGAGCCCACAAAGCTTAGCAAAGAGCCCACAAAGCTTAGCAAAGAGCCCACAAAGCTTCCCAAAGAGGGAACGAAGGTTACCAAAGAGCCCACGCCAAAAATCCAGAAGCAGAATCAGGCGATCGCCGTTCCACATCCAGAATATCCGGACACGTATGACCTTTTCATAGATGGTGTAAAAAAGGGTTATGCTGCTGTTCAAGATATTGAGTTAAGTAAGCGTCTGAAAGCATGTACAGCTGAAATCCGCGTAAAAATCGAATGGAATCCTGAATTTTCTATGTACGAGATCCATGATATTTTGTAAAACCCTATTAGAATGCCTCCAACTCGTAGGGCAAAGTGTAAGAGGAATAGAAAACAAATGGGTGGTGCGATAGGTGGTGTTGTTACCTTTGCTCCTGCATCCGTTGGAACTTTAATTAATAATCCTCTTGCCGTAGGTTCTTCAAGCAGTTGTCTTGCGGCTCCCCGTCCTGGACTTTTATCTGGAGTTGCATCCAATGGCCTTCCTGGAATGAGTGGTGGGCGACGCAAGAATAGAAAGGGCTCAAGAAAGGGCTCAAAAAAGCAACGCGGAGGTGCTTATGGATTTACTGGTGATTCTGGAATCATTGCTGGATTTCCTGGCGGTGCGTCGTATCCACCCGTTCAATCAATCGGATGCACTGCACCTAGCACGGTAGAGATCCCCGCAAGTGCTTCAGGAACGATAAATAAAGTAGGAGGTCCTCTATGGTCAGGCCCATCATCATCCCTACTCCAAAGTGGTGGTGGCGGCTATCAACTCGGTGAAACGTTAAAGACGGCAGCATATACCATGCTTGATGGAAGAGAAGGAAGTGTAATTCCATCAAATACCGGTGTACCTCTAGCGGCGGTTATACCTGTTGATGGTCGTACTTCAGGCCAGTCTCCATGCCAGAAGGGAGGAAAACGACGCAGGTCCAGAAAGAATTCCCGCAAAAATAATAAGTCACGCAAGTCACGCAAGAATAAGAAGTCACGCAAGTCACGCAAGTAATTAATCAACCATCATACAACGTCCTTTTGTTATTGGAATAACATCAGAACTTTCCTCCTTCTCCTTGGCCTTCTCCTTGATCTCCTCCTTTCCGTGAATAACAATCTTATAGGCACATTTCTTGTAATAGGCCCTGCGTTTATTCCATTGACCCTGATATACACCGTGGCTATCAACGATATCAACAATCAGCGGAGTAACTGTCCTAGCATCTTTCTGAACTCTCAGAATACGTCCAGTGCTTTGTTCAATCTTCTTTCTAGGACTCACCATAACCATTGTATTGAGAGTCTTAATATTCATAGCCTCCGAAGCCATCGCATATGTTCCCAATAAGACCTGTGCCGTCTTTGCACCTCCCTCCCGAATATCCTCTTTCATGCCCCCAATGTAATAACTAACCGTAGTATCCTTCGGAAGACCTTTCTCTATACGCTCCAAATGAGTGATACGGTCACTAAGCACTAGAATACGGCGTTCTGGCTCAGAAAGAAGCTCCTTCATTACTACATCAATTTGTTCATTTCGCGGTTCATACTCCAGGATCTGTGTCAAAAGTTTGGCTAGGATAACATCTCCACGGAAATCAACTGGTTCTCTCGTATACTCGGGATCATCAGCCTCAAACACAACCTTTTTCACAATCACGTCGGGATCCGCTTCTCTCACTTTCTCCCAATACACCGGTTTTCCAATAAACCATTCAAACACCCTGGTAAGACCGTCGTCTCGCACAGGTGTGGCAGAAAGTCCGAGCATATACTTCGTTTGTACTTTGAAGAGTGCCTTGGAGAAATGCGAGGCTCCCAAGTGATGGCATTCATCAAAGATGGTCAAACCGAACGAACGAAAATCCGTTTCGTCAAAATCGCGTTGAACAAGTGTTTGAATCATGGCAATACAACAATCATACTCAACTGCCACTGGCTTTTCAGGCGGTCTAACGGCCGATAAACGTGCGATTAACTCATCTTTCGTCCCACTCACTTTCAAGCCAAGTTCTTTGAGTTCAGCCTTCAGTTCCGGAATGGTCCTTGTTCTCGGAACTTCCTCGACAAGCCCAATCTGTTTCTTGTTTTCTTGAATGATGCCGATGCGGATTCCTGGCATAAGCGAACGAAGTTCTCCACTCCATTGTTGCAACAAGAATTCCTTATCCACAACCACCATGAATTTACGACCAAGTTTCGCTGCGATGTTGATCGCCATAAACGTTTTTCCACGACCACAGGGAACACAGATAAGTCCGTTGCCGACTTTCACGAAGTTATCCACAATCTCCTTTTGATAATCGTATGGTTTTCCAATAAACGCGAGATCTTCCCGAATTGGATTTCCATCCACTAGAGTTGTCGAATCTGGTTGCCCAAATTCTTCTATGCCCCACATTCTCGGGAGATAGTACCTGGCCACCGATTCCTGAAATGTCGGCCAGGAATCCGCTTTTCCAGCGAATCGGCCCATTTGTTTGGGACTGACTGTAAGCTCTTTCCGAATCTTGTCATCCTGTTCCTTTGTGAGGACGGACTTCTTTATAGAATATCCAAGGTGCGTTAGCACTTTTGAAGAAGATGTTGTAGGTTTCATGGACACTCCTTTTACACAATTCCGACATCAAATTTAATCGCCTTCAACAGATGGAAGCAGTGCCTATAACTATCATAATGGGGGCACCTATTCTAAGTTCTATGGGATTCAACTTCCAATTCGTAGAAAATATTCTTGTTCGTATATTGATGTTAGGTATACTTGTATATTCTATACGATTTGCAAATGCTGATTCGGGACCACTATTTTCTTTACTCGTATTTTTAGCAATTGTAACTTTATTAATCGAAAGGAATCAATATGTTGTTGCTTCTCTTCCAAATCAGAAATCAGCGTCAGTCATTGTTGGACCTACGAATCTATATCCAATGAAGGCTACAGAGATGCAACATGTAACTGTGTCAGAGGATTATGATATGCCTCAGCTTGAAGAATCACAGGAATTCACGGATAATATACCAGATTTGAAGGAAGGTCCTTCAAATCATGATTCGCCTGACTACTATAAATCAATGGGCCTTCTATGAAGGACTCCTTAGCCTAAAAAACCTTATATGACTCAAGGTCCTTAAATGTCATTGTTTTATCTATACTCACTTTCTGAACGACAGAGCAGAAATTGAGTTTCCATTGAGATCCCCATGCTATAGCTTGTTCTTTCCAATTCTTATAATTCGGGGATTCCTCTTTGACCCAGTAATCTATTGATCTTACAAAGCTAGAATCATCTATACAAGTTAAAGGGATAAGACCTCCCCTATCAAGTGCCGAACAAGTAATCGGTGGTGGAATATTCCCCCAATTCGCGAATTGTTTCGAAAGATTTTCAACAGGTCTTGAAAAACATCTGGTTTCTTCAAATAATTTCTTATTTGAACAACTATCTAACTTTAACATTTCCTCCTTCTCGGAATTATACAAGTTACAAAAATTAGTGTTATTTATGTCTGGACCCGTTCCGCTTTTATTTCTATTTCCAGAAGTACAGCCGGCGATATTCTTCTTTTTATCTTTTGAAATGTTCTCGTAATAACGTTTCATAGAAGGAGGACAGCGGGTTGAACCTTTGTCTTCTAAATAAGCATGATACCATGCCGAACATGTTGGAAGTGAAGTAGTTGATTCAGAAAGAGAACATATAGTTGTTCCTACACATTTTCCATCTGCCACAGTTCCATTACAACAGACATGTCTTCCAGCATTGTCTATAAGAAATGTTGTATCTGCCGGGCATGTTTTTATCTGTAATTCTGTTCCTGTATCAGTTGTCTCAAACCCCTCAACAATAACATCCTTGAATTGCTCATATACCGTGCATCCTTGAACTGTGAAAAAGAGGAGAGTTAGAATAACTATAAATACTGCCAACCAGGCCACGCTGACCTTCATCTAACATTTAAGAGGTTATTATGGGCCTCAAGGCGTTGGCGAACTGGCGTTTGCGGCTGCTCTTTTTTTGTTCTCTGGTGCAGACCCTTTGCCTACAGGACCTTTGTCTCCAGTAGGACCTTTGCTGTCTACAGGACCTGTAGCCCCTGCTACAGTCGCTGCGACTGCGACTGCTGCAGCATTCGTCACTTCTTCAGTAAAATTTCCTATGGGTGCTCCTGTAAAAGACCCCCCTCTGAAAAAGTAAATACAAGCAACAATAAATAACACTAAAAATATAAACCCTATTACACCAAGAACAATATAAAAACGAACTCTGTTGTTATTTTCTATTTCCGCATTTTGAATGTTCATGGCAAGTGTAGGATCAGCCTCTTTAGAATCTCTTGAATTAATATCTCTTACATCAAGAGGTGTTCTCGTCGCTTCATCAATAATAACGCTACCATTATCATCCAGCTGAGTTTGCAAATTAATAGGATAACATTTTACATTTTTTAACTCTATGTTTTTTGATGCGAATCCTTCCGTGACCTTTTTCTTATATAGATCTTCCTTCTTGATTGTGTAATAGATTGGTTTGACGGATGCTTGTGTTCTGTCATCGGAAAAATGAGATTCTACACTAATAAGCCGCGGATCCTTGACATCCCTCATAAAATAGTTTACTTGCCCATGCAGCATTAAATTGAAAACGGAATCAAAGGTTTTTCTCATATATGATCCACTATCCCCTTCAGATGGAACTTTATCCTCTTTGGAAATATTCTTAATCCAATCTGGACACTTTGACACATTTACACTCAAAGGCGTTTTAAATATAAAAAATGTATAAGGAGCGAGTTGTTCTCCATTGTTATATCGCAAGCAATACTGGAGTGAAGCGAAAGATACAATGGGTTCATTGAAATTCATTAATTCATTCACTGTAAAACCTGGTGGCATTGGCGTTTCGTCGTATAGCCAGTGTGATAGAAATGAATTTACTTTTGCATCGGTATTTGCCAAATCAATTGGAATACAAATGTGTAAAATGGCAAGTTCTGGTGTTGTGAATACCATGCTTAGTTGAGGACCTGGAGTACTGTCCCAAATCGCAGAATGAATTGTGATGTAATTTAGAGTATATGATTGTTTTTCGAAACGTAGAGTGGTATTTCCAAACGATTCTGAACCAATGATATTTTTCGTATTCAAATTCAATGTATAATAGTTGTCATCGTTGTAATACTTGGGTGTTTTTGGATTTTTCAAGCCTTTCTCTTTACGTCTAAATTCGCCGGAATTTGTTAAACTCATGGGGCGATTGCTCATGGGACTTCCATTTAATACAAATGGTTTTGTAAGTTGAGGATTATTTGAGAAATCTAATTTAACTGGTGGGCGTAGAACAGCATCTTCTGAAACACAGTGGAATCCCATCTACCGTTCAATACTTAATTTAAGAACTCTCCCTTCCCCTAGGGAGGGGAGTTCCCTTAAGTATTGAACAGCATTGCCGAAAAATTAAAACCTACGTTTTAATTTTGACGGTACCGTTCAATACTTAATTTCAGTGCTTAACGGAACACTGAAATTAATAATGTTGTTGCATCTTATGCAATATCAGGAGAATAGCGAGGCCCGTCAAATCCATATAAAGTGACCTTAACCTCTTCGCCGGTAGGTGAAATTTTCACACTATCTCCATTAAAGACTTCATCACAACCAAGATTATCTTGACAATCCTTGCGTTTAAAATGGACAGGCAACGCCACTGGATTGTATGTGTCGGTTCTTGTGTAATAGTTGAATCTGTCGCTTCTTGGTGCTACGCGTCGCCCATAAAGAGGAAGTGGTTTTCCATCGGAACCTAGAACTACACCCATCTGTTGGTAAGATTCTGGTGCACCGCGTGTTGCTATTTGATCAAGGCCAAGTCCTCGTGTTGGAATTTCCTGTTCCGTTTCCCAAAATCTCTGTGGACGCGGGGCTCTTCTGTATCTGTCGTCCCCTGAGATAGGTTGTACGTATGTACTCGCAGATGCTCTTGATCCCTCGTCTTTTACAATGATTACAGAATCTTGTTTTTTCGTAACAATGAAACTTACGATAATAACCATAGACAGTATGAGAAGAAGTTCAGTTGTACTAAGCATCTTCTTTTACTCATATATGAGATTTATGCGGAGGGCTTTGAAGAGCCCATCGCTGGTGAGAACATTTCCTGGAATGTCTCCATCATCTGTTTCCCCTCACTCACCATTGGCTGGAACGTCTGTAACATTCCCATCAAAGATTTCTGCGTTTCAATGAGTTGTTTCGTGTCCATCGTCATCGCCTTAATCTGATCGGGTTTTAACGCATTAATGGCATTCATTACGGTTGTTCCCGCATCAATATGGTGTCCTCCCTTCTCATCCTTTGGAATCTGCCCTAGCTTGAATAAACCAGAATTTTGAGTTTCTTGAAATGTCTCCTTTTCTTGTGGTTGATGAGCTGGTGGAATGCCCTTCTCTGATATCTTTGTTGCCTTTGATGGTTCAAATGCATCTTTCTTATCAAGAATACCTTTCATCATTTCCGCCATTTTCTCAATATCCTTTGAACCCAATGAAGTCGTTTCGGTAGTGCTTGCTGGCTTAGATTTGCCAACTGAAGGCTCTTCCTTCACGGTCTTCTTTTCATCGAGTGACATGTCCTCGTCATTTGCGTCAGCAAAACCCTCTGACGTTTCACTGCCAACCCCCTCTAACACCTGATAGTCTTGCGAGTTATTTGAATTTCTCTTCATCGGCACGGCAGGTTCGTTTATCTCACTTTCAAATCCCTCATATTCAAACCGTTGATTTTCAAATCCAGCTTTTCTTGTTGAAACAATGGGCACAATGAAATTCGTTGCCAATACACATACTATAGCGATCTCGGCTGAATCAGCAATTCCATAGGCAATACCGCCTATTGCCAGAGATACTAGGTATTGCACAAACGGTATGTAAAAGAGCCCATACACGAAATATAGTGTAAAGAAAACAAAGGCTACCTTCTCTGTTTGCTTTGTGAAAGTCAGTTTATTCATTCTATACTAAAGTGAGAGTAAAGGAGCAATAACTCGCTGTAGAACCCAAAATGTTACTCCAACTAGTGCTGATACAGTAAGCAGTCCAGTCGTATGAAGTTCCCCTGTTTGCTTAATAAATGACGGGATGTAATGACATATTAAAACACGAATCGGAGGAAGGGAAAATAAAAAGAATAACATTGCAACAACAAATGGCACCTTTAATTCCTCAATGACTCTTCCATAAATATTCTTACTTGGCTCACCAGACGTGCCAGGCATGCCAGGCATTGCTTGACCCATGCCAGGCATTCCAGGCATGCCTGGCATTCCTTGCATTCCTTGCATTCCTTGCATTCCACCCATTCCTTGCATGCCTTGCATACCTTGACCCATCGCAGAAGCGAAATCTGCCGGAGAAGGATGTTCATTCCCAATCATGTGTGATTGTGGAATCTGTGAATCCATCGCCATGTGTGTGGTTGAACCACCCATCTGCTGTTGGTATATGGGGGCCTGTGCAGGAAGGGGCGGTGGAGCAGGACGTTGGCTGTTTGTCGGAACGTTCATATCTGAAAGTATCTTCTGAACTAAATCTCCGTCCCCTCCGCTTTGACTGTCTAAATCGGCAAGTAATGTACCTGCAGCTGCCATTTCTAAACTTCAATCTCATCCAATTCTATTCAACATTTACGCGGATATTAGTTGAATAGTTGAAACGCCTCTATTACACCATTTACCGGACATTCAGAAGGCTCTGGTTTAAATTGATAGCACTTAGTTCCAAGTCTAAAGGTTGACTTTTTCATTTCATCTACGGAAGGTGCCTTCTGAATAAAGCACTGATCGCCCTTACATACGGGTATTAAAATAGCCACAATACCAAATCCTACTATAAAGCTAAAGAGTGTAGCAAATTTTTCTGTTTTTAGGATTTCATACATCCTTTCTATTGGTAGTATAGAATGCTAGGTCACTTTCGTCTTTTACCATTTATAGCTGGATTAGGAGTTGCGGCTATAATTTTTTTGATATATAAGCCAGAAAAACAGATTATACGCCAATATCCTCATCCGTCAGATGCAGATGGAAAGATCTTTCGTGACCCAAGTAAGACGTGTTACAAATATACAACACATGAAGTAAATTGCGACGCGAATGAAGCGACATTGCGTGATTATCCTGTGCAGGGATAGCTTCGCTAAGCAAACGCCCTTTTGTGCTTGTATTTACCCATTAGTACTCTCGTTCTTTGCTCCTTCTCCTCGCCAAGTGTTTTACCGTGTTCGGTATAGCCACCTTGTTGGACTTCCTCTTCCTCTTCCTCTTCTTTTGGAAGCCCCCCTCTTACAGCCATCCATGCCTGTCCCAAGAAATTCTTTCCTTTCCAAGAAGCTTTTTCAGTGACCTCTGGGTCTGTTTGTGACATTCCAATTCCAAGAACACCATCTTTGGCTTCAGTGTAAACGAGAGTTGATGTCCCCGTAGTGCGTAAATTGTCGGCAAAGTTAGGATGCTGTGAAATAAGCGATTTTAATATATTTATGAGAAGTTCCCTTGGAGATTCTAGCTGTCCTACAACTCTTGATGTAATCACTCTCATTTGTCTTGGGCTACGTGATTTCAATAAGATAGGACGAACATCTTGACGACCAAGCATTGCTAGACGTTCTCCTTCGTATGCCTGGTAAAGACAATTGTATTTCGTAGAGTTATAAATAAATTCAACCATGGTTTCTGGAGATAGAAATCCATGCTCTTGATCTGTTGGAGATGAAAACAGAATAAATTCTTCCTCTTCTTTCTCAACATCAGTATCTGCCTCCACGAGTTCTGCGACCACTTTTACAGGTTTTGTGGAAGAGGGTATGACCGTTTTTTCGTATGGAAGCCCAAGTGTCTGTAATGCTAAGACAGGATATCCCAGTTTACGTTTTTCATAGAATTCTTCCAATAATATCTTATTTATGGATAAATTCTTAAACTCCTTTGTCCAGCGGATAGGAGATCTCAATTGTGTTCTTTGAGCATCTAATCTTTGTAAATCACGTTGATACTTAATTACATCGGATGAATTACCGGTTGCTCTCCACTCTACAATCGCCGTTTTAAGAAGTCTATATGTTTCATCAAACTCTCTTTCAGCAGCTCTTAGCTCTTCCATTTGTTTTTCCTCCTCTTTCACAGTTTCATCAAGCGTCGCAGGTCTGTAATAGGGAAGTTCAATAACTTTTGGAGGTTCTCCACGCATTTCTGGGACTTGTAAATTACCGTCCGCTGTAAATTTAAACATGCTCACATTTTTCGCCCGGACACGAAAAAAGGATGCACTGTCGGTTGGTATTGGAATGAGACGTTCCCTCTTTTTGCGAGGCTCAACTTCTGCATTTGGCGTTTCTGCCTTTGGTGTTTCTGCCTTTGGCGTTTCTGCCTCTGGCGTTTCTGCCTCGGGTGTTTCTGCCACTTCTGACGCTTCTGACTTGGGTGTCTCTTCAGCAGGCGTAGAAAATCCAAGTGTTTCAAGAAGGTTTGGAGAATCCATTCTAAAAGCTACTTTCATTTAGAATGGATTCAACTACTAAAATAATTTTATCAATCGTGTCTTCTTTAATCGTTGCTGTATCTGCTTTTATTATTATAACAACCGAAGTTGCTGAAAAATGGTTAAATCCCTTTATTGTATCTATCGTCGCATATATAGTATCGATTATCATTAGTTCTATATTTCAATATACATCATGTAAAACAGTTAAATTTACATCAATAGGTGTATCGAATACCTTTGTTCTAGCGACAACATTCGTTTCTTCGTTAATTCTTTATTTTGAAAACTTTCCAGTTTTAAAGTACATTTTTGGAGTATATGATCCAAGAAATCCATATGATGGAATTCCATATGAAAAAGGATCAACACCATGGATACTTGGAATGGAGAATGAAAACCACTATAAAATACAGTTCTTTTCATCGATTGTAAAAGCTGTTATACCAATATATGTTGATGAAACGCTAAAAACAGGGTTTGTGTATTTATACTGGATATTCTGGATGACAATTCTTCCAGTATTCTTTTTACTCGGCTTCCAGGGGATGTGTAATTAATCATTTCCAAAATTTCAAAATTCCAAAATTCCAAAATTCCAAAATTCCAAAATTCCAAAAAATCCTGTCGCAGACAACATTTTTGGGAATTTAAAAAACGGGGGACCTTATTCTTCGCCTATAAATACATATTTGGGGGCTCCAGCGAGGCGTGAAGCCTTTTTATTCAATACATAATAGCCTTTCGGAAGTGTTTGTGTATCCCCTTCAATCTCGTCATCAAATACTAAATCTGAATCATTTTCTATAATATTTTTTCTTCTGTTATTTCTGTTATTCCTATTATTCCTTTTATTACTCCTATTACCCATATCCTCTGAATATGAATCATCATCATCTAAAACGAATGGGGCAATCAGTAATACAAGTGTATAACTTACAAGTGCCCATGTTATACAAAATAGCCAAAAAGGAAATGTCGTGCAGCGTTCAGGATTTTGACCAATTCCAAACTCTTTCCAGTTTCCATCCGGAGTAAACATAAATGACGGCTTTAACACAAGAACTACAGCTACTCCAATAAGATATACAGCCCCAGAGATAATAAAAATCCACATCTCCCTCTAACGTGAAGTGCTAATAATTTAAGAAACACCTCACTACGTTCGGTAATTCTTAAATCATTAGCACTTCCCATTATTTCCGAAAATGCGAAAGTTACCGATGGTAACTTTCACATTTGACGGTAGCTTTAATTAGCGAACTTAATAATCATCTTCCGCCATTTGGTCGTGATCATATCCCCCATCTCCATTTGCACCCGCTGCATCATAATCATCGCCAAAGTCTGTGCCAAACATATCATACGTGCGAGCTGCATCAGCAGCATTCGCATCTGCCACTCCAGGATAATCTACAATTCCAGCAGCTGCACGTTCAGCCCTTTCAGCTTCGTAGCGGTCGGCATCATATTGACGAATTGCCTTGGTTCCACCAACCGCCCAATCACCCATTCCCAAATTTTTCAGTGTGAGTTCTACTTGGCGTGATTCCTTTGACAAGCCCTCCAGTTTTGATAAATATACCTGCTTTTCCTTCTCAGCCCTCTTTTCAAGACTTATGCGAATTTCCTCATCACTCGGTATTTTGCTACCAACTGCATATTTGGTCAACGCCTGGCCAAGACCCTTGTATATAAGTTTCATATTGATTGCATCATCTTCAGGCATATCGTCTTGAGTCACTGGAATATTCTGAGGATCGATTAATTTTGAAATAGCTCCAATTATATATGCACGGGAAATGTATTGGATCATATCTTTGCCACCAGGTGTGCGAACAGCTCTTATGTAAGGATAAATGTGCCTACACATTTCACTCAAATCACGAACAAATTCCTTTGCTTTTATCCGTGCTATTCCAATGAGTTCTTCACCTCCTAACTGTTCTAAATGTGCTCCCAAACCTTTTACCATGATATCCTCTGATGTAAAATAGGTTAGCTTATATGATTTTAAAATTTTATAACTTGATGCAGAAAAATCTGTAATCCATCTTTGAAAGGGGACTAGTAAATAAGTGCTCAGAGCCTCTCCACATTCCCTTGGATGCCTCGCAATGAGAGACTGTAAATAAAAATACACTTGTTTATTTAATCGCGACTTTACGAAATCCTCCTTCTCAACTAAATGGCGAACGAATTCCTCAGCCGCGGTGGCAACTTGAACATTAGATATAGTAGACGATTCTCCAGATAATTCAGCCAAAGCAACCTGTGTTTTACGAATAAGTGATTCCCAGTTATCAAACGCTGGAGGATACTGGACAACACGATCAAATACATCAGACATATTCGCAATATAAGGGACAGGATCTACAGAAACAGCCTCCTTCTGACGACTTGTCATTAACAGCTCATTGAATGTTGTTTCATTTATAATAATTCCCTGGGTCTCTAAGTATGCCTTTGTTCTCACTTGATATTCTTCCTTGTCCTTCGAATCATACTCAGTAATTAATGAAGGATTTTCTTGAAAAGATAATTCGCAATTGGCACATGTTAAAGTGATTCCAAGTTCATGTGGAAGTCCTTTCTTATCTCCTTGATAACATACTTTAACAAAAAGTTTATAATAATCATTCGGATCTATTTTACCTTCCAAGGCTTCCTGTTTTTCTGTGTAAAAGGTTGTTGATAGTGTGGCTGCACGCGGACGCACATTTCCTGAAACTCGTGTTTCTAATTTAGGAAGGCTGTTCCAGTCAGTTGAAGTAGGCGTTGATATAGGATGTAAGCAGCACGTTGTTTCTGAATAAGGAGAATCTGGATTGAGTGCAGCTGTAGTGGCGGCTATTGCATGGGACATGCGAATCCAAGCAGTTGCACGTTTTTCTGCTGTTGCTGCATCTGGAACAACTGGAGCTTGTGCAGCTTCTTCCGCATTTAACATATAAGGAACAGGACGGAAATGAGATGCTATAGTATCCCTTTTTACACCTTCTGCTGAGCCGAAAAGTTTTATGCGATACTCTCTTTTCTTCTCTATACTTGCTTGAACACTTGAGAATTTTAAGAACGCATCTATCTGTGATTTTATAAGGGGAAAGATGGCGTTCTTACGCTTTTGTAAATCTCCACTTAATTGAAGGGTTGTTGAATTCCAGGGAAATTCATTGTCATTAATACCGGCAATTACATTCGCCATACACGTCATGCCTGCTTGAGAGCCATCAACTCCTGCTCCTTGGCTGCTCTCAGCATCGCCCTCCTTTTCAAGAGGATATCCAAAGAATCCTTCCTTGCAGTTCGCGTTTGTGTAATAGACGATATAGTCTGGGATATGTGTCTGTATATTCATAAGAACAATGGCTGCGGCCGACGAAACATATCTGATGGAATACCAAATATCATAGTCCTGAACCTTTTTACCTTTCGCTGCTGCCGAGTATGCTTCTCTACTTGGAAGTCCAGATATGTAATTTGAATGTTCATTCACCATGAGCTTATAATCATTATCATCTGGGTTAACTCCAATTAGACTACATATCTTTTTTATCGTCTTGAACATGATTGAAAGATCATCAGATTCAAATTCAAGCCCCTCTTCTACCGTTGGGCCTGAAAGCAAGGCATTGATTTCTTCTTCTTCAACGGCATCTTCATCCACTAATACAGAACGGCCCATCATAGGACGGCCGGCATCGTCGAATTCTATATTTGTGTCAAAATCAAGATCTCTTATTCCTTGCCCACAAACACGACAGATAAACTTTCCACTAAATTCACCTCCTGAAAATTTGAGGACAATCTCTTTTTGTATGGCGTCCTTTTCTCTCGGTCTGAGGATCTCTTGAATTTGGAGAAGTTCGTGCCCACATATTAAGTGTCCATTGCACCTATTACACCATACCCAGTTTTCTTCTATCTTTCCTCTATAAACATTAAGGACTTTGAGCAAGGCCTTCATTTTTGTTTTGTCTTGTGGTTCGTCTGCAAATTTGTGGCCGAGTTTTCTGGCCTTTTCCAGAGCTTCTACGTGTGGACATGTGTTTACAACGGGTATTTCGCCCGCATTCGCCAATTTCATTTTAATGCGATACCCTAGATTTAACGCGTTGTTATATTGCTCACGAACCTTTCTTAAACGTTCCTTCGCAACAATCGCTGGTTGTTGCCCGAGAGTTGCCATGAGTAAATCAGGATATCCAAGCATCAAATATATGAACCAATAAAGATCTATATCGGCAAGTTCTCCCATAAAATCTTTAAGTGATGCGAAGGCCTTTTGAAGAATTGGTTCTCCACGTACGCGATCAAGAAGTCTTGCCGATAATTCTCCTGGCAATAAAGGGTTTGGGACAAACTTTAGATTCGCCAACGACGCCTTATTTTCCTCTCGCTGTTTCGTCAAGAAAATACGAAGTGCTGCTAGTCGCTGTTCGACTTTCCCTTGTAGAATCGCCATTTGCTCTGTATTCCATTCAATTGATAAGGCTCCATAGCCATGTAGGATATAGTTTACGTCGCCTACACCAGCAATATTTATGTTAAGGCTTGAAAGCCAATCTTTCACCATAATATTTCCAATTGTTTCACCTTCAACTCCTAAAGAAAGAATACCATCCGCGGTTGGTTGATCATTCACGTCGTCTAAACTGTCTAATATTTGTTGTAAAAGCCTCGGTTCTGTCATACCAAGACTGATATCTTGTGCTAAATTTCCACTGCGAATAGGGCCGAGATCACGAAGAGTTGAAAGTGGAAATAAGAGAACAGTGTTGTAATTGGGGTTTTCGCCCTGTTCAACCACTCTAAATTCTTCACCAGTTGTAAAACGCGAAACTCTTGGCTTTAACATACGTGCCACTCCAAACGGATGTTGAATTATATTTGGAGGATTTACAATGAATGCTTCTTGCTTTTTGCTCATACTTGGATACATGGATAAAACATTCAAATTCGCATCCTCGGCGGTTGAGCTGGGAATCTCTAGACGAAACACTTCTTCATCACGCGTGGACTGTTTGGTTTTTCCTGGAGAAATTTTATATGGCGTCTGGATTTTTTTCCTGTAGGTTTCCAAATGTATGAAAAATTTGGGCATTCCTACGCCAGGTTCTCCACCTTCATTCACGTTAAAACTTTTCTCCAATGTATCGGCAGACTCAATTATATCCGCACCATACTCGCCATATAATCCATCCTCAATTTGACCTGGATCTGGATCGGTCCCCTCCTTTCCTTTGGATATATTCAAATTATTTTGATGGGAATGATCCAAGTATAATACCTTTGACACATCCGCCACTTTACGCACTAGGGGTTGGCTACCAGCTGTAACAAGATCTGCGAGCGTCGTCATGCTTGTAGCCTTTGGTTTTCCAAGAGGTTCGCCAGTGACTCCATATTGAACAACATCATTACGCATGATTAACATTAATTCCACCATTCTACGAATTTCTTGTAGCTTCACTGGATTTCTTTGTTGCCCTGTAGGAAGATTGCGAATGAGTTGCCCAAGCATTTCAGAACGTTGAAACACATCCTGATAGACGCGAAATGCGGAACTCACTTCCTCGATTTCTTTAATTTCAGGAAGTTCTATATCCTCGCCTATTTCAAACGTCATTTTATAGGCATCATCCTCTTGCTCCTCAGCTGGTGTTGGGACCACACCCTCGTCTTCCTCATCAAAGGCTACGGCAAGAGTTGTTCTTGGAGGTATATCATCCTCTTGACCTTCTCCCTCGGGAACCGGAGGCTTCTCATCAATCTCTCGTGTTCTTATGACCTCATAGCCAAGTTCGCGAGGAATTCCAGTGTATCCAAACACAATTTCTGTTTGATCTCCAGATTCGTCTTGAAAAATAGCAGAATCGTTTTCTTCGTTTACAGAAATTACCTTAAAATAAGGACCTCGTTCAGGCCCTTCCAGAAAGGTCTCCACCATTTGTCCTGCACGAAGATCCACTAGATGAATAAATCCAGGAACTGGTGCTTTCTTTAAAATTTTTATGTCAGTTATACCAAGGTCTGGATCAGGCATTCCATCGATCAAAGGTATTTTAATGAGACGATCCGTTGCTCCAGAAGGTAAGATAGCGAACCTATCCTCACTGTAACTGTATAACTTGCCAGTCGTTTTATTCAAAGAACCACCGACAATTACAATATAGTCTCCTAATTCAAGCCCCTCATCGGCCATTCTATTATTATCTCCTTTGAAAAACTGGAGTTATTACCCTTGAGCAAAAATTGATTTTTACACCAGCCTAAAGTTCAAGTCCATATACACTATACAATGTCATTTACTACTACTGTTTTCTCTGAGCTCACTCAAACATATGATTCATGGGATGCTCTTCGCATCTTTCTTCAATCTGAAGCCGGTGGAAAGCTTCGTATTATGACAAATGAGTATGATGATCTCGCAATTATTCGTTACACGAAGGGCGTATCTGACTTTACAAAGCCACATGTACCCCTCATGCGTTCTGTTGTCTGGAACAAGGCAACGAATTCTCCTGTGTGCGTTGGGCCTGTAAAGGCCGAGAAGGGAAATGCCGATGCTGGTGTTGAGGTTCGTGTAACGGATTTTGTTGATGGAACAATGATTAACGCGTTTCGCACGGCAGAGGGTGTGCGAATTGCGACTCGCACCTCCCTTGACGCGAGAGGAAGTTTCTATAGCAAGAGGTCGTTCGCGGAACTCTTTGAGGATGCCTTTCGTAGCTTGGGTGGCATGAAGAAGTTCCTTGAGTCTGTGTTAAAGGTTGGCGAGTTTGCTTCCTTTGTGCTTCAGCACCCTGAGCATAAGACGGTCCTATCCATCGCACAGCCACGTGTATATGTCACATACTTTGGGTCTACCTCAGCATCAGTGTCAATGACTGCCGATCCTTCCAAGTGGCCAGAGCGACTTGCCTCTTACGCGGTACAGGTCTTTGAGGAGAGCGTAACATTTGAGACGAATTCTGGGTCGTATCAGATGGTGCGGGAACAACTTATGGGTTACAGTTGGCAGGGGATGGTGTTCCAGGAGGTGAATGGGTCACGCCGTTGGAGAATTCGCAACCCTGCTTATATTGCCGTTCGAACCCTACGCGGCAGTGAGTCAAATGCCATGGAGCGTTTCCTCCGCCTACGTTCAGACAACAATGTCAAGAAGTATCTTGAGCATTTCCGCGATGAGAGCAATGAGCTGTGGGGCTTTGAGAAGCTGTTGCGTGACAGGACTTTGGAACTATACATGGCCTATACTGAGATGAATAAGCTGAAGACAAAGACGATGAAGGATTTGCCGTATTGCTTGCGTCCCCATGTGTATGCACTTCACGGCATGTATCTCAATAATCTGCCCAAGGATGGCACGAGAGTTCCTAAGGAGCAGGTGAAGCCGATTCTTAAGGAGACGGTCATTCAGTATGTGAATGACTTGAGCCTAGAGGATCAGCTGAAGTTGCTTGAGGGAGATCGTGCAGCTCCTGCTTCTGCTCCTGCGGAGGTTGCTCCTGTGGCGGTAGCGGTTGTATAACGCGAGAAACCATATATATGATTTCGTCTAAAAATACAACATCTTTTACATTATCTTGAAGGCCATTATAATAGTAATAATCACCACCATAAAACATACCCCATTCCGCTGTGCCTGCTGAATGAAATGGAATAATTCCATTCGGTGTTCCTATATCTGCAAATACAATTTCCTTATTTTGTCTAGGTATAGCCAAACTAGGATCATCCGCATAGGTCATTTTTGCTATATATAGTACCTCTGGATCTACACATAACTTCCTCAGTTTTTCAAAGGAACCTGCTATATATTCATCGTCATCATCCGCATGCATAATATAGGTGGTTTGGGAACTTAGCAAAGTTTGATATTTTGTCCTGATAGGTTCGCCTCCAATACCTGCTCCTAGATTGGGTTCTTGTACAAGTACAGTATATTTGCACAAGTGTTCAGAAAACCATGAATCATCGTATCCAGATTTTTCCTTTTTACCCATTCCATCAAATACAATTGTTATGGCGTCCTTTTCTGTTAATTCATCTTTCAAACTATCTAAGAGTTTTTTTAAAGATGGTCTTCCTACTGTAGCGATAAGGATATGAAAAGTTGGCGTTTGTAGAACTAATGGTACAGATGGTATAGAAAAGTCCATACACATAAATCCAAACATCTTGACAAAATGACAGTCTTCTACGCCAGGTTCTCCAGCGAAATTCACAAAATACGCGTCCTTCAGCCTCTTATCTGGGATATAGGGATTGTATAATAATATATCTTGCTCAACAATATGTATATTTTTATTCAACGCCAAAAAGATTTCTCTATTATAAAAAGGCTGATCCACTGTATATAATGGGGTTTCATACCTTTCACGGCAATCCTTTAACACAGTGTTAAAGATATCCTTTTGTTTTTCGGAATGATTCCAGGCAATCCAAGCACTCGTAAACGCTGGTATGTCCCCATACGGTAAATTCGAAGATCTTACAAATTCACCGCCATGATCATCATCATCAATTGTTCCATTTTCAGGCATAACATATATGGTATTTCCATTTGGAGTATAATTATCAAATAATTTGTGTATATTTCTTATACAAAGACAGTCTATATCTAAATATAAATTGAGTTCCTTATGTGTGAATGTATTAAAATGTGTCATATTATATCTTTCAGATAATCCTTCTGATAAATTGGCAGGCCGTTTCATAATAGATATTTCAACACGGAATGGAACCCTTTCACTTATATAGGAAAAAATCTGATTTCCATCGGAATCCATATGACCAAAGGTATCTTCATCCACGATAAGCCCAACGGAATCATTCGGACCCAGCCCACTATATCTCTTCAGATAGCTAAACCACATGTAAAACATCGTAATATACTTGTTTTCCTTGGGGTTCTTATTGGCCAGTGTAAAAAGGGTTGTGTAGACTAGCATATTCGATTTTAGGCCCAACATCTGGCATTAGAGGCCTAAAATTTAGCCTCTATTAATACGCATATAGGAATGGCAGCGATTGGCATTGACTTGGGAACGACATATAGCTGTGTGGGTGTTTGGCAGAATGGCCGTGTTGAGATTATCGCGAATGACCAGGGCAACCGTACAACTCCTTCCTATGTCGCCTTTACAGAAGAGGAGCGTCTTATTGGCGACTCGGCAAAGTCACAGGCATCAAGCAACCCCTCTAACACAGTGTTTGATGCAAAGCGTTTGATTGGCCGTAAGTTCGACGACCAGGTCGTTCAGACCGAGAAGAAGCTCTGGCCGTTCAAGGTTGTCGATATCGGTGGCAAGCCAAAGATTGAGGTGAGCTGGAAGGGTGCGACGCATCATTTTCTTCCTGAGGAGATTTCGGCTGCGGTTCTCCAGAAGATGAAGGCTACTGCCGAGGCGTATCTCGGCGAGTCCGTAAAGGACGCCGTTGTCACGGTCCCAGCGTATTTCAATGATTCTCAGCGTCAGGCTACGAAGGATGCGGGTGCTATTGCGGGTCTGAATGTGTTGCGTATCATCAATGAGCCAACTGCTGCGGCACTCGCATATGGCCTTGACCGTCTTGGCAAGGACGCGGGTGAGAAGAATGTTCTCATTTTTGACTGTGGTGGTGGCACACATGACTTGTCTGTTCTCACGCTGGACGATGGTGTTTTTGAGGTGAAGGCTACGGCGGGCGACACCCATCTTGGCGGCGAAGATTTTGATAACGCACTTGTTCAGTATTGCGTGGATGAGTTTAAGAAGAAGAGTAAGCTAGATATTTCAACGTCGGCCAAGGCTCTTCGTCGTCTTCGCACGGCATGTGAGAAGGCCAAGCGTGGTCTCAGTTCGGCAACGCAGGCTTCGGTTGAGATTGACAGTCTCTCAGAGGGTGTTGATTTCCAGACGACAATTACTCGTGCGAAGTTTGAGAGTATGTGTGAAAGTTATTTCCGTCGCACGGTGGCTCCACTAGATGGCCTTCTGAGGGATGCGAAGATGGATAAGAATGATGTTCACGAGATTATTATGGTTGGCGGTTCCTCGCGTATCCCCAAGATTCGCGATCTCGTCAGCAGTTATTTTAATGGAAAGAAGCTCAATGATAGCGTGAATCCTGATGAGGCGGTGGCGTATGGTGCGGCGGTCCAGGCACACATTTTGACGGGTGCGGGTAAGTCTGGAGATAAGACGGATGATATTATTCTTTTGGATGTTGCTCCTCTTTCTCTGGGTCTAGAGACGGCGGGTGGTGTGATGACGGCAGTAATTAAGAGAAATTCCACGATTCCCAAGAAGGCGACGCAGACATTTTCAACGTATGCCGACAACCAGCCTGGTGTTCTCATTCAGGTGTTTGAGGGTGAGCGTCAATTCACGCGTGACTGTAATTTGCTAGGAAAGTTCCAGCTTGAGGGAATTCCTCCAATGCCTCGTGGTGTTCCTCAGATTGAGGTGACGTTTGATGTGGATGCGAATGGTATTTTGAATGTGAGTGCTGCTGAGAAGAGCACGGGCAAGTCGCAGAAGATTACGATCACGAACGACAAGGGTCGCCTTTCTAAGGAGGATGTTGAGCGTCTAGTTGAGGAGGCAGCTAAGCACGAGGCAGAGGACAAGGCACAGTTTGAGCGGGTAGAGGCGAAGAATCAGCTGGAGTCATACCTGTATAACGCACGCAATTCTCTGAATGAGGAGAAGGTGAAGGAGAAGTTGGGCGAGGAGGCTACGACGGCACTTGAGACTGTGGAAGAGGGGATTAAGTGGTTGGATGCAAATCAGGAGGAGACGAAGGAGGTGTATGCCGATAAGCAGAAGGAGTACACGGACAAGGTTCAGCCTACGATGATGAAGCTGTATCAGGATGCTGCGAAGGATTTCAAGGCTTCTGAGCAAGAGACAACTGGTCCGACGGTTGCCGAGGTGGATTAGAGAGATCCAAGGTCCACTTAAATTCGGCACTTAACGGTAGATGAATTTCCCTCCAATCCTAGTTATAAATTTAGATGATAGGCCCGATAGGTGGGATGAAATTAAAAAAGAATTTCAGGAATGGCCATCATTAGAACGGCTGTCCGCAGTTAAAGAATCACCAGGATGGAAGGGCTGTAATAAATCTCATTTGAAAGCTATTACTGAAGCAAAGCGTCGTAAATATCCATGGGTTCTTGTGTTAGAGGATGATTGTATAGTTAGACCAGATTCTTTGAAACGTTTTACAGAATTACTTCCATATCTTTGGAATATAATGAATGAGTATGATGTTTTTCTAGGAGGAGCTACATCCATAAAAGATGTTTCAATTATTCAATACTCTCCTGCTTTGTTTAAAATGAAAGGGTATACTACACATTTTTGTTTGTATCCAGCCACTTCTTATGATAAGTTGATAGATGTTATCAGTAATGGAAATATTGTAATAGATTCATTATTTAGAGATGGAAATTCAATAAGGCTTATATGTACAGTGCCACATATTGCCACACAAAGGCCTGGTAAAAGTGATATTATTGAAAATAGCGAAGTGAATTATACTGAGGTTTTTTCAGACTCTTCAAAAACCCTTTCTGAATTAATAAACTCGGAAAAATCCTTAGAAGGATTTTTACAAGATACTAAGATATATAATACTAAAATGACATTTATGAATATTATTATGATTACATCTTTATTTATATTGGCAAAATTAATAACCACTCCTTAATCACGCCATTTTAAAGTGGAAAGCCATTTTGCCATTTCATCGAGTTGCTTCTTAGGTTCAAGCTCTTTGGCACGTTCCAAACATCTCTGAGAGATTTCTTCTCTCCACGTAGCATCATTCTTCAATCTAT
>SXGQ01900882.1_pt1 | contig 23244 bp, 22 predicted proteins | sample 3178371 | NCBI WGS metagenome assembly SXGQ01 (sample SAMN11356859, study PRJNA531348) | freshwater metagenome | isolation source: freshwater sample F1-20 | place: China: Fuxian Lake, Yuxi | collected 2017-12-25 | reverse complement strand
TACTCCATTAAAATTATCGGAACAAGAACTTCAAAAAGTTCAGGAACTTCAAACCAAATACGCTGAAATAACTGCTCAGTTAGGGCAAATTAAAATTGAATCTATCATCATCAACGAGCAACTTAAGCGATTAAATACACTAGAAGATTCGCTAGCTGCAAAATATCTTGCCATTCAAACTGAAGAAGAGCAATTTGCAAAATTAATTTCAGAAAAGTATGGAAATGGTGATATAAATATTGAGACAGGTGAATTTTTACCTGCAGGTCAAACTGTTTGATCGTTTTAAATCATATTTATATTAGATATTAATTTCAATAACAATCTAAAATTTAAAACGTAAAACAATGGCAGAAAAAATCGTTAGCCCCGGTGTGTTCACCGAAGAAAAAGATTTGTCGTTTTTACCTCAAGGAATTGCTGCAATTGGAGCTGCATTTGTTGGACCAACAGTAAAAGGTCCAGCAATGGTACCAACATCAGTAACTTCGTTTGGTGAATTCGCTCAAATGTTTGGAAACACTCATCCTGATTTGTATTTACCTTATACTGCGAAAGAGTATTTGGAAAATTCAGGACAATTAACAGTAGTTCGTACTTTACATGATGATGGGTATAGTTTACTCAATCCAGTTGCTTTAGTAGCTACAGGATCTTTTGGTAAAAACCATATTGCATTGCTGCATCCGTCGCAAGTAGTATCTGAAAATAGTGCGTTTTATGACGGATCGACAAATTTATTTGGATTTTCAACGCTAACATCTAACGCCTCTGGTTCATTTGTACTTCAAATTTCCGGAGCTTATACAGTAGACACTGCTGCGTTTCCTAATGCGAAAGGCCCTGCTACTGCATTATATAGCGCTTCGCTAAATTCTAGTAACGCAAATTACTTAACTAAAGTATTTGGTTTAACTCATAAAGTAACTTCAGCGCCTGCATATTTATATACAATGTTTAGAAATGCAGCATCTGCTTCGTTAGCAGCTGATCCGGCATGTACTTTATTAGTCGAGTCAGGCGCATTTGATTATGAAGATTCATATACAGAAGCTTCCACTCCATACATTATATCTCAAACAGTTAGTAATGCTAACTTCAATTTGTTTAAATTTCATACTCACTCTGATGGTATATCTAGTAATTATGAAGTTAAAATTGCTATTTCAAATATTCGTCCTGCAGGAACAGTAGCTGGTTCAGAATATGGCTCATTTGCTGTAACAGTAAGAGCAGTTGATCAATCTAAATTAAATGCAGTAGGGTCTCCATATACAACTCAAGACTCAGATGTTCGTCAAAATATATTAGAAACTTTTGATAATGTAAATTTAGATCCTAACTCTCCAAGATATATCGCGCGAGTAATTGGTGATAGATATAAAGTATTTAATTCTGGTAAAGTTGTAGTATTCGGTGATTATCCAAATAAATCTAAATATGTATATGTAGAAATGGATGATAGCGTTGCAAAGCAAGCTACATCTGTGGAATTAGTACCATTTGGATTTGCTGCGTTAATCAATCCAGTACCTAGTGCATTTGGAAATGTGCCTGCAGCTAGCTTTGTAGCAGCACAAACAATTAACGGAGTTTATAACAGACGTAAATTTTTAGGATTTGATTATGACTTAGTTTTGACAGATAATATGAATTATTTGAAACCGCTTCCTAAAACAGGAGCAACAGTAGGTTCAAACGTTGCATTCTTATTATCCAATTTCAATCAAGCTGCCGGAGCAAATTATCCTTCAGCTACATCAGTTTATTCAGGCTCAATTGACTTAACAACTAATACGTCAATTGATTCTCGTAAATTTATTATTCCATTTCAAGGTGGTTCTGATGGTATTCAACCTAATCGCAGAGTTTTAGTTGGAGGTGATATAGTTGCAGCAAATACTCAAGGATATGATTTAAGCAGCAATTCTGCAAAAGATTATTCAGTTTATACAAATGCAATAGACACAGTTTCCAATCCTGATGAAATTGACATTAACATGTTAGTGTTACCAGGCGTAATTCAATCTTTACATTCTGCAGTAGTAGACTACGCAGCTAGTATGTGTTTAGATCGTGGAGATACTTTCTTAATATTCGATGCTGTTGGATTAACAGATAATATCGCAGCTGCTGTATCTGCAGTAGAAGCTTTAGATAACAATTATGCGGCTACTTACTATCCATGGGTGAAAATTTTAGATGCTGGAATTAATAAACCAGTTTGGGTTCCACCAAGTGTGGTATTACCAGGTGTGCTTGCATTTAACGACAGAGTTGCTGCTGAATGGTATGCACCTGCAGGTTTAAATAGAGGTGGATTAACAAACGTGTTAGACGCTTATACAAGATTAACTCATGCTGAGCGTGATGAATTGTATGAAGCTAGAATTAATCCTATCGCTACTTTCCCTGGTACTGGTGTATGCGTATGGGGTCAAAAAACTCTTCAAGCAAAACCTTCTGCATTGGATAGAATTAATGTAAGACGTTTATTAATTGCAGTTAAAAAATATATTGCTTCAGCTACTAAGTATTTAGTATTCGAAAACAATACAGCTGCTACCAGAAATAGATTCTTAAATATCGTTAACCCTTATTTAGAATCAATTCAGCAACGTCAAGGCTTATATGCTTTCCGAGTAGTAATGGATGAAACCAATAACACTCCAGACTTAATCGATAGAAATATAATGTATGGTCAGATATTTTTACAACCTGCGAAAACCGCTGAGTTTATCATAATTGACTTTAACATTTTACCTACCGGTGCTGCGTTCCCTGGAGCGTAATAATAACTAATAAAATAGAAAGAGCCCATAGAAATATGGGCTTTTCTTTTGTTATTTTAATCTTACATATTTATTAATAAATTAAAATAACAAACAAAAATATGAAAGCATCAGAATTTAGAAATCTAATTCGCGAAGAAATTAAAAAAGTATTAAATGAAAACGCTGAATTCAAAGTAGGACAAGTCGTAAAAAATGACGCTGAAGAAGATCTAAAAATTGTTAAGGTATATCCCAATATACAAGCTGCAATGAGTGGATTAAAAAAGAATCGGATTATAAACAAATCACAAAACGCTTAAAAGATCTTATGGGTGATACCAGCTATTCGCTTTTTAGTAAAGACAATGATGATTCGACATGGTATCTAGTAACTCTTAAAGGAAAACCTAACCTAGGTAGACATTTATTCCCTGAATCAATGTTATTTAAAGATTAATAATAAACTTTTAAAATTTGAAAAGCTCCCGTAATAAGGAGCTTTTCTTTTGATTATATGACTCAAGATCGATTGGTACAGTTAAAATACGCAATTCTCTGGCCGGAATAAAATTTAATTAATAGGTAAATGTTTTTACACAATATCGATATTTATTTAAAAGAAAATTCAACTAAACTAAATTAAATAACATGGCAGAATTATTAGACCCATCCGAAATAATGTTTACCGCGTTTGAACCAAAAGTTGCAAACCGATTCATTATGTATATTGAAGGTATTCCTTCATATTTGATTAAAGCTTCTGGACGTCCTGGAATCACTTTCGGAGACGTAGTTCTTGATCATATCAATGTAGAAAGAAAATTAAAAGGTAAAGGTAGATGGAATGACGTATCTATTACTTTATATGATCCTGTAGTTCCTTCAGGAGCGCAAGCTGTAATGGAATGGGTTCGTTTATCTCATGAATCTGTAACAGGTCGCGATGGATATTCTGACTTTTATAAGAAAGACATTACATTTAACGCTTTAGGGCCTGTAGGCGATAAAGTTGAAGAATGGACTTTAAAAGGAGCTTATATCGGAGATGCTGCATTTGGAGACTTTGATTGGGCAACAGAAGATGCGCTAAACATTACATTAACTTTGAAATACGATTATGCCATACTTCAATTTTAATTGTATATATGTATTAGTAAGAAGACCATGGAAATATGGTCTTTTTTCATGATTAGATATTTATTAATAAATTAATTAAATGAAACCAGAAGAATTTAAACGACTATTAAAAGAATTTGCCCCAACACAGCAAATTGTTGAAGCTGATATAATTCCTACAGGACCGGATGGTAATAAAATAGAAGATCCTGCAATTATTAAAAATTTAAACATGGCTTTAAAGTCAGTGTCGTCTTCAATTCGTCCGAAATTAATTCAAATGATTGAAGACCCCGCAGCTGCAAAAGAATTAAAGTCGCCAGCTCAAAAAGCTGCTGTATTAGGCGCAATAGCAATTGCATTTGGCATTACAGAACAAGATTTCTCTCAAATAGTTTCTAAAATTAAAGCTGTATTACCTAAATAATATGATTAAACTTAAACCTATAGCAGAGCAAGTACTTCAAGAAGCTGATGACGCGCCTACATGGGGAGAAGTTAAACAAGCGTTTGAAGCTATTGTAGGTAAGCAAAATAAAGGAGAAGCAGTTGGTGCTTTAAAAAAATTAGGAAAGTTTGGAGCGTCACTTATTCCAGGAGTAGATATTTTATCTAAAGGATTAGAAATATATGATAATATACAAGATATTAAAGATGTTGCAAGTGCAATGTTATCTTTAGGTAAATCAGTATCGAGTAATGAACTTAAAAATCCTAAAGGTTCAGAATTTAAAACTTTAACTGCTCCATTTTGGGATGCAATTCGAATAGATCCAGAAGTATCTATTGTATTAGACGATAAAATAGAAAAACAATTTATAGATCAAATTATATTACCTAACCTTAAAAAAGGTGGTAATGAAAATGAAAAAATACCTAATATGAATTATGAGTTAGGTAAATGGTTAAATTCTCAAGGATTAAAAAACGCGGATATATTTTTCAAAGGAAAAGAGGGAGACCTTTAAAATTTTAAAGATTTACATATTTATATTAAATTATTATATTAAGTTATGGCAACAGTAAACGACAACTACCCAAGACAAAATTTTGAAATGTCTGATGAAGACATTAAATCGATTGCAATTCAAAATTACAATCAGCAAGAAGTTCGAAATTCCGGATTCCCAACAGAAATTATTAAATTACCATCTAAAGGATTAGTTTATCCTGAAGGTAGTACTTTACGTAGTGGTGAAATAGAAATGAAGTATATGACAGCTCGTGAAGAGGACATTTTAACTTCAGCTAATTTAATTAAGCAAGGAGTTGTAATTGATAAGTTAATGCAGTCAATGATCGTGTCACCTATTAATTTTAATGATTTAGTTATTGGAGATAAAAATGCTTTAATGATTGCAGCTAGAGTTTTAGGATACGGAAAAGACTATCCTGTAGAAGTTAGTTGCCCTAAGTGTAATGCAGTTAATAAAATTACAGCAGATTTAACTCAAATGCCTGAGCAAAACATTCCAGAAGATACGAAAATGCCTGCTCCTGGATTATTTGAATTTACTTTACCTCAATCTAAACGAGTAATCCATTTTAAATTACTAACTACAGGTATTGACAAAGTTATATCTAAAGAGTTAGAAGCTTCTAAACGATCTAGTAAAAATGGAGGAATTGATCGAGAATTGACTACTAGATTGAAAAATTTAATTGTTTCAGTCGACGGTAATGCAGATAAAAAATACATTACTCATTTTGTAGACAATGAATTATTTGCAATGGATTCAAAGGCATTGCGAGGTTATATTAGAGAAGTAGCTCCAGATGCTAAATTTGAAATTGATTTTGTATGCACAGAGTGCGGCCACGAGCAGGAGGCGTTAGGCTACAATATTGATAGTAGCTTTTTTTGGCCTAAATGAGACATATAAACCTAAATTACATAATCAGCTATTTGAATTAGTTTATTATGGTAAATGTTTTACGTGGACTGAATTGTATAATATGCCAATTTGGCTTCGATTGTTCTATTATAAAAAAATAGAAGAAGCTTTGAAGAAGCAGAAAAAAGACTCTGAGGAAGCTTCTAAAAAATCTAAACCTACTAAAGTAAGTAAACCAAGTATAGGACCGAGAAAATAACGGTCCTATTGTTTTGATTTATACAAACAGTTTACAAACTTGATATTTATTTTAAATACTTTTTCATGAAATCATCGCAACTTAAAACACTTATTCGAGAGCAGGTTCAACGAGCGCATTTAAAGCTAATCAATGAAAATATTATTCAAGATATCATTTCTCTTATAGTATCTTCAAAAGTTAAGAAAGCCATGAAATCGTTGCAAGACGATCCTGACTTTCAAGAATTGCAGCGACAAGCTAAATTAGCAAAAGATGAACTTGAGGCAATTAATAAGCGTATAGAAACTAATTTAACTAGACGCAATAAAGCAATTCAAGACATGAAAAAATCAGGAATTAAAGTAGATCCTGATATGGATGCTGTGCAAGTGTATCAAGCATATCGCGAATGGTCAGATAATATAGATAAGAGTATTAAAACTCGTGGAGCTAAATCTACCTGGGAAAAGTTTTTCAGTAAAAAATAATTAAATGGCTAAGAAAGAAGAAGACGTAGGTAAACGTTTAAAAAATCTTGAGTCGGAAGTAAAAAATCTTGCTTCGCAGAAAGTCAAGTCTACATCTGAGCAAATAACTGTATTAGAAGATCAAGTAGACTATGTAAAACAAATTGCTGGATTTCAAGAAAAGATAGCTGCTAGCCAGTCAGACATAGCAGACAGTCAGAAAAAACAAAACGATTTAGCAGCAAAACTTTCATCTGCAACAAAAAAAGCTTTAGAAATTGAAAAAGAAATTGTTGAATATAAACAATTAGCCAAAGACTATGCAAAACAAGGTAATGAGACTGTTAGGAAAGAATCAGAAGCTCAAATTAAAATTTTAAACGCGCAAAAAGATCGGGCAAAACAAGCTGCTAGTATAGTAAAAGATGAAATTTTATCACTTAAAACTTTACAACAGCAATCAAAACTTTCTATGGAATTGCAAAATGCTGCGATAGAACAAGCCGAAGCTGAAAGTAAAAAAACTAAAGCACAACGAGAGACTGAGAAAATTTTAGAAGGAATTAATGAAAAACGCGAAATTCAAGAAAAACTTACTAAAGAAATTGCTGATTATGAAGATCAAATTAAAAACACTACAGGAGAGCATGCAGATTATGTAAAAAGAATTTTAGAAGAAAAAATAAAACAAGCTAAAAATGTAAAAGAAATTGTAGATTCAGAATTAGAGTTTGTATCACTAAGCGAAGCACAATTAAAATCTAGAGAAAAAGTAGCCAAATATGAAAAAGAAATTTCAGAATCAATTGGAGCCTCTTTAGGATTTTTAGATAAAATAAGTGACACAATATCAGATATACCAATAGTTGGTGATCTTTTATCTAAAGTTTTAGGAGTAGATGATCTTAAAAAGAAATTAACTGAAGATCTTACTAAAAGTGCAATAAATGCAGGAGCTTCATTTAATACTGCATTTGCTTCTGCCGGTGGTGGAATTAAAGGAATGGCCGGAGGAATTAAAGCCATGATTCCATCAATTATGTCCATGGGCGCTACGCTATATGCTTCGCTAGCTCCTATATTGCCTATATTATTAGCAATTACCGCTGCAGTAATGCTCGTTAAGAAAGCACTTGATATGGACAAAGAAGTTACTGAGATGGCTCGTAATTTAGGTATGTCGAAAGATGAAGCCCACGAAATTCATAATGAACTTTTAAATGTTGCTGAAACTACTAAAGTTGTAGGCGCTAGTGGAGAAGCTTTAGGAAAAGCGTATCAAGATGTAGCGAAATCTTTAGGCGTATCGAAAATGGCAACTGCGGAAATGGCTGAAACGCAAGTTTATTTAGAAAAGCAATTGGGTATGTCGACTGAACATGCAGCTGACTTTCAAAAAATGTCAATGGCCGGTGGAAAATCTGCATATCAAAATTTAGCTGTGATCGAAGCCGGTGTTAAATCTATGACTGGCGGATTAATGAATTATAAAGAAGTTGCAAGTGATATAGCAAGCTCTTCAAAGGAGGTACAAGCTTCGTATAAAGGTAATATTGCAGCATTAACTAAAGCTGTAGTAACTGCTAAGAAATTTGGAATGACTCTAGATCAGACTAAAAAATCTGCAGATAGTTTGTTAGATATTGAATCTAGCTTAGAAGCTGAAATGAAAGCTAATGTACTTACTGGCAAAAATATGAATTTAAACGCTGCTAGAGAGTTAGCGTTGAAAGGAGATACTGCAGGTGCAATGGAAGAAATGATGCAGCAAGCAGGAGGATATGACGAGTTAATGAAAATGGCTCCATATCAACAAAAAGCTTTAGCTGAAGCAATGGGTATGACCACTGAAGAAATGATTAAAGGAGCTGAACATCAGAAAAATATGGAATCGATTGCAAAAGATGTAGGAGTTGCTTTAGGAGAAAATGGAGAATATACACAAGAACAGCTTGAGAAAGCAGCTGCTATGAATAATGAAGAAGCTAAAAAATTAGTAATGCAAGGCCAAGTTAATGACGCGACTGAAAAAATGTCCGCATTAGGAGATAAATTAATGGCAACGTTTGGAAAGCTAGCTGAACCATTAATGGCTTTAATTGATCCAATTGTTGAAATAGTTGAATTTTTATTTCCCGCAATCGGTCCGTTACTTAAATTTGCTTTTGCTCCATTAACGGCTGTATTTGATTTATTTTCCGGTCTTAAGAAAATTCTTAGCGGTGATATTTTAGGTGGTCTAAAAGATATTGGAGCTGCTATTATAGAATTTTTCTTTAAACCGTGGAAGCTAGGATATGATTTATTAGTAGGATTTTTCCCTTCAATTGGCAAGATGGTGGACGACGCAATGGGATGGGTTAAAGATAAAATAAAAGGACTTCTTCCAGATTGGGCACTTAAACTTTTAGGTATGGGTGGTGAAGAAGATAAATCAAAGGCAGCGGAACCCGCAACAGCTGAGGGTAGTGTTAAAGTAGATGATGCATTAATTCGACCAGGAATGCCACCCGTTAAATTTGATAAAGATGATATAATAATGGCCGGCACAAATTTATTAGGAGAATCTTCAGCAGAATCAACAAATACCGCTGCAGCCGCACCTGTAGGTTCTAATCCAATGTCTGAAATAGCCGGTTTATTAAAAGAATTAATTGCTAAAGTCGACCAGCCAGTTAAAATAACTATAGGATCAAAAGCTATAGACGAAATTGAAACACAAACTTCAATGAAGCGTTCATTTACAACTAAAGCTGATAGAAGTTATGGAGCGTTCTCATAATTATTAATATATGGCATTAGTAGATTTAAAATCAAATTTAGCAAACTTTCGCTCTGAGTTTAAAACACCAAGCGTAGAATCGCAAGCAGTTAAAAGACTCGATCAACCTTCTGCTATAAAAACTCAATTTCTACCTAATGACAGCAGATTAGACGTAGATTCAATACCTACTAAATTTACAGCTACTTCTGCAAGCCCACTTTCCAATATTAATGTAGTTAATACTTCAGTTCTTAACATAGATACTATTCCTAGAAAATATATTAATATAGGTTCAAGCAATTTATCAAATGTTAGTATTGTCAATTCATCTTTATTGAATGTAGATGACGAGCCCGAGGTATATAACAGAAGAACTAAATTTACTAAAACGTTTGTAGATAGATCTATTTTTAACAGAGACGACAATTTAATTACTGTATATTCTAATAGAACTAAATTTACTATTAGATACATTAACACGTCGAAATTTAATATAGATACTAATCCAGATAAATTTATTAATACCGGATTAAGTAAACTTTCTTTACCTAGATTTATAAACAGATCTACATTTAACATAGATACTACTCCTAGCAAATTTAGTATTAGTGGAGCAAGTAAACTTTCAAATAAAAAAATTGTCAATGCTTCGCAATTCAACATAGATTCAGTTTTAGACAAATATGAAAATGTTGGATTTAGACAATTATCCGTTCCTAGATTTATTAATAGGTCGCTATTAAATGTAGATAATGTACCAACTAAACATGGAAATGACTTTACTAAAAGCAATTATAAAGGTATATCAGGGCGAAGTTTTAAATTTCCAAATATATTAACAGCAGTATTTAGAACTAATGCAGTAGAGCTTAAAAATTCAAAATTTGGGTCTCGCGGCTTTGCCACTGTTGAAAATCAGTTAGGCGCAGGATCGCTGTTTCATTATACAATTAATGGAGCTAAAAATAACAAAATATTTTCTTCTCGAGGTTATGCAGATCAATTAAAATATGGAGATGTAGTTCGTGGAGGTCGCGGCTGGCAAGGAGTTAATAGTTTGTTGTTTCAAAAAGCCACTGAACAAAATTCTCCTTCTGCAATTGAAGAGCAATATAAAAAATTCAATTTACGAGATGAAGCTTATAATTACTCTTATATAAATCATCCTTTAATACTTCGTGGTATTCAACGTAAAGGAAAAGAAGAGCCTAATAGATGGGGAATTGATGGAGTAGTTAATTTTGACTCTGGATTGGTTCGAGGTGGTATTACTGCAGCAACAGCACGAGCTGCAAATGATACTGCTAGATTAGCAAAGTGGATAGCTTCTCCCAAAGGTCTTTTATGGGTTGTTAAACAGTTAGGTTTAGGACTTTCCAATCCTAAAGTAGAAGCGATAGGCGGCCCATTAACTCGATTGACTAGAATTCATACAGGAGTCGCTTCATTGCTATCAGTGCCTACAACCGCTTTTGGATTACATTTTACTCGACATGGAATTCCATTTGCAAATGAAGTTGCTAGTTATGAAAATGTAATTAATTTTAAAAATCAAACATTTAGGATTCCAGGAATTGGAAATAGATTAATTGGGTTGAGTACGGAATACGGAGTAGGTATAACATCAGGAGGTTTGTTAGATGTATCTAACGATACATTTACTCAAACTATAGTTAGTAGATTACGAACAACATTTAACTTAGGCCCTAACGCATTTGGATCTACATTATTGTCTGGATTAGGAGGAGCGCAATCGGTATATGGAATAGGATTTACTAGTATTCGAAGAACTACAAATACTGTAGAAAAAGCAAAAGAAAATGCTAAAAACGGAAAATATGGTAATTTTGTTCCTAAATGGAATGATGTTAAAAGTTATACAAGATTTGAATCTGGTAACAATTCTAGAGCGCGTATATTAGATGAAATTGATAATCCTAATAGTTTTTATAGTATTAGAACTTTATTTAATGAAGTTAGTAAGGCTACATTAAAGTTACAAAAAACAACAAAAAAACCGAAAGGATCGTTTTTTGAAAATCCAGAATTCCAAGTTGAAATTAGCGTTCCATATAATCCGGATACTACTAAAATTGATAGCGACGCAAAACGGTTAATTGATACGCACAATCCTGTAAAGCCTACATATTATTCAGGAGCTGATAGAGCGAAAACTGGTAAAGAGTCGGTTAAAGAATCTGAAGTTAATAGCCTTACCAGACCTTTTTCAGAGAGCTCAGAAAGTTCATTAAGCGCAATAGCTTCAAAAGCTTTAGTTAATTCAAAAAAATCTTCTATTACTGAAAGTAGTAAAATTAAATTACCTAATAGCAATAATTTAACTCCTAATCCGTTTGAACGTTTAATATCTAAAGAAGGTAGCGGTACACATCTTTTGAACCAATACGACAATTTAGATACATCAAATAAAATAAAACAATATGCTACTATTGCATATAACAAAATACCTGACCGATCTAAAGACACTGTTCCTTCGTTTAATGATTTTCGTGATAGTATAAAAAGCAACGATTCATATATAGGTAAGCAAGATTCTACTTATTATGCAAATTTCAATTTAGAAACAAGATATGGATTTGCAAAATCATTTAATAGAGATATTCAAGGATCTAAAGTAAAGGCACGTGGTGAGGGTTCATTTATTATTAAAGGTCAACAATATTCCGGTGGTGAAGATGCAAAAGGTAAACCAACTAAAAGTACTCCATGGGATCTAGTTAATCGCGATACATACACTGGAGATAAAATAACTGGAATTGACATTATTAAATCTCCTACCGATCCAGCTAAAATATATTCAAATATAAAAGGAGGTAATACTAAAGATTTTATTAAATTTTATTTTGCTGACGGTGAAATGAATAATACCACGCAAGTAAGACGTGCAATGGTATTTCGAGCGACTATATCAGGATTAACAGATACGTTTTCTCCATCATGGGGAAGTATACAAATAATGGGACGTCCTGATTCTGTATATCGTTATGATTCATTCGAACGCTCAATATCATTTAGTTTTAAAGCGTATGCAATGACCAGATCTGAAATGATACCAATGTGGCGTAAATTGAATTATTTAGCTTCATTTACGGCTCCTGACTATGTTGGAGGTTATGTAGCTGGCCCATTTATGCGATTAACTTTAGGAGATTTATATCAAAACTGCCCAGGTTTTATAGAGTCGCTTTCATATACATTTCCCGACGAAGGCACTTGGGACATAGCAGATGATGATGACCCAGATGCAAAGCAATTACCAATGATGGTTGACGTGTCTGTAGGTTATAAAATTATTGGAACACATCGTCCAATTAACATGGGTCGTATGTATGCACTTGGACCAAACGATAGCGCTGCAGATGTTCCTGGTCAATGGTTAGGAAATTCTAATAAATATGAAGATCCTGGGGTTGATGAAGGCGGATTTACTAAAGGAACCGGCGATCCCGAAAATACTACAGAAAATACTGGATTTACAGGAAATCAAGGGTTAGGACAGGGCGATAATAATATAGCATAATCTATAAATTAATCATAATTATTTTAAATGTCTCGATACGAAATTCAAAAAATTAATTTAGACTCTTCAAACAAACGAAGATTTTATCAATCTTTATTAGATATTACAATTGAAAAATCAGTAGATGATACATATATTATAGCTTCATTTGGTGAGCGATTAGATTTACTTGCTTGGAAGTATTATGGTAATGTAAATTATTGGTGGATAATTGCGGCCGCCAATCCAGAATTACGAAAGGATTCATTATATTTAGAACCTGGAATTCAAGTGAGAATACCATATGATTATAGAAGTATATTAAGTTTATATGAAACGTTTAATCAAGTTTAATAAATGTCAGATACTATTTTTTATACTCAAGTAGATGGAGATGTAGCCGGTACGATACAAACTCGCGGTGAAATCTATGCAAAGAAAAAACGAGACTCTGATGCGTTAAAATGGTTAGTAGGTAAATCAGTATTTGCAGAAGCTTCTGTTAAAGGAGACGCTGGTGACGGATCGTTATTTATTCCCAAAGGAGGAGGCTTAGGTCCAAACGGCTTATATAGCTCTTCAGGCCCAGATAAGTCAGGCGATAAACGTCTTTTACCTAAAGCTCATATAACTAGCGTTAAAATCTCTAGCATAGGCGATTGGGGCTCAGTTAAAACATGTGAGTTGGCATTTACATGTTACAGTTTAGATCAATTAAATGCAAACTTAGCTTTTTGTGAAATAGGAGCTGATTTGACAGTACGTTATGGATGGAAAAATGGTGGCGGAGCAGAAGGTAAACCCGGAATATTTGAAGGTAAAGTTTTTAATTTCAATTATGCAGTAAATTCATCCGGAGGCTGGGATTGCACTACAAAGGCCATGGCAAAAGGTATTGATGTTGTATCTGGTAATGTTAAAGGAGGAAAGGCTGAGTCTGGTCTAGGCGATGGTACTGGATTAACAATACCTAGATTTGATATATTATCTAATATAAAAGCTTTGGTTGTTTTAGTGTCAGATTTAACAAACGGTCAAACAAAAACGAAAGCATTTAATTTGAAATATGGGTGTTTAGAATACGCTTCGGAATGGGGAGCTGCTAAAAATTCTGAAGAAGCAAAAGCAGATCCTGCAGGTGCAGAGGCAAAAGAGCATGAAAAGCATTATTATATTACTTTAGAATCCATCGTTAACGAGATACGTAGAATTTTAGTTAGGCAAGCGAAAACAGGAGCTACAATTAAGTGTAATAACACTGTAACAGTGTCTCCCGGAGTTACTAACCCGAATCATTTAATTTCGGCAAATCCTAGACAAATAGTATTCCCAGGATTTAATAAGTATGGAGATAAACATGATTTTAGTTTTGATGGAGTATTAACTATGAAATCGGGTGATGTATTAGATTCTAGCAAAATTATGGTATCTATAGATTGGTTGACAACTTTACTTCCTAGTTTAGGAGAAAAAGAAGATGCGTCAAAAGCAGGGGATACTAGTATAGCTGCTTTTTTAGGAAAAATTTTCGATTCAATATATCAAAATTCTGGTAGAAGGATTTCACTTACATTATCTAACGATCCTAAATCAAAAGATGGAAAAGATTGGTTAGTAGTAGATACAAACTACGCCCCGGGCACTGGAGTGTTTGTGTTTAATGCATTTAACGCATATAGCGTTGCAAGGTCAATTTCTATTGATTCAAAAGTGCCTAATGAAATGGCAACAGCTGCATTTGTAGCACCTGGAGCTTCGTCAGGATATCCTGCAGGAACGCAATTTGGAAAAAATGTAAAAAAGAAAAAGACCGTAACACTTCAAGATTTTGAAACATCTTTAAAAGAAATTAAAAAATTGTATGACGCTACAGAACCTGCTACTAAAGATGAGCCAAGTAATGCAGGACCAACAGATGCAAATATATCGTCAATGCAATCAATATTGCAAGGTATATTTACTCAAAAGCCGGACGGATCAGGGATGTCTATTCCATATCCGTTAGGATTTTCAATTACTATTGACGGAGTTGAAGGTATAGTGTTTGGTAATACAGTTACTACAACCTATTTACCTAAAATTTATTTAGATAAGTCAGGCACAAAAGTAGTGTTTACAGTAACTAAAGTAAACCAAGATATTACAATTGACGATTGGACAACGTCGATTGAAACAGTATGTAGATTACCGGTTTAAAATGATTACCAGAAATAAAATATATTATCCTAAATCACACATTATTACCAACTTGTATACTGTTGGTAAAGAGTGGATGTTAGAAGATGGCCTGGAATATAAAGGATACTATCATAAATACATTGACGGAACTGTTTTAACGGGAGCAGTATTTAATAAAATAGAATCTAAAAAGTTAATTAAATTCGTTGATAAATTTGTTCAGCCTAACACTTTAGTATACGATAAAATTAAAAAGCCAAATAGAAATTTTACAGTTCCTCAACAGCGATATCCTGTGTTAACAATGGAAGATTTCGAAAAAGGAAAAATAACTAGATATTTCATACGTCGACGAAACTCTGTATTGCAAGAAGATATATATGAAGTAGATGAATCGCAATTTAAACTTTTAAAGCGATCTAAAAATGGCATTGATAAAAATTTATATTTAGGAGTTGAAATGGCTTGGAAATTAACCGGTCCTTTAAATGATGCGCGAGTACAGTTTAATGTTATATACGGAGTTCAAGATACTAATAAACGAATGGTAATTTTAAAAGATCGTGAAATGCCAGGATTGAAAAATTTCCTAACGGATTACACAGAGCTTTCTATTCATTCAAAAACAGTCTCTGATTCCATTAAAAAAATGTTTGGTAATGTAAAGTAATCTACTTATATTTATGTAGGTTATGAGTATAATTGAAACGATATCAGAATTTAATTCTTTTTTAGAAGAAGCTGTCAGCTACGATTGGATTGTAGTTCCAACCTTTTGCAATGGAACTCGTCCGGTATATGTAGATGATATTTCAGTTGTTTATATATATGTCTTAAATTTAGACAGAGAGTGTATGATAGTATTCAATCATACGGAAGGATTAAATTTACCAAAAGAATTAATTTACAAATTTCCAAAAGCCAATAATATATTTGTATACAACAAGAAACGATTTATGAAAACTTTAAATCGCGACAATCTTATTGATATGAGTATGGTTGAGTATTTTCATAACAATCAATCTATTGAAGATGATTTTGAAACTCCAGCCCATGAATTTTTTACTAGAACTTTTGGAGCGTTTAGTGATATCAATACAATCATACCAATTACTAAACATATTGAAAAAAGTCAATCTATATCTAATAGATTTTTAAATGTATTTGATTATTATCATCATGATGAAGCATTTAAAAAGTATAACAGTTTAATTATTAACAATTTATTTCAAATTGAACAAAATGGACTATACACTAATTATGAACAGTTTAAGAAAAAGTTTACTGAAGTTAAAACATATGACAATATGGTTTATTCAGAATATAACGTATATACTACCACCGGAAGGCCTAGCAATCGTTTTGCAGGAATCAATTTTGCAGCTTTAAACAAAGAGACAGGACAACGTTCTCCTTTTGTATCTCGTCATGGAGAAAATGGATTTATGCTTTCATTTGATTACGATGCATATCACTTGCGTTTATTAGCAGAGTTAGTTGATTATCAATTTCCAAGTAATTGCTCAGTGCATGAGTATTTAGGTAAGTTTTATTTTTCAAAAGAAACGCTAACTAAAGAAGAGTATCAAGAATCAAAATCAATATCATTTCGTCAGCTGTATGGAGGAATTAACTCTGAGTATTTAGTTATTCCATTTTTTGAAAAGGTGCATGAATATACTCAACTTTTATGGACTCAATATAGAGATAATGGATATATCGAAACTCCTATGTTTGGAAGAAAATTATTTAGTTCTTTCTTTAAAGATATGAATGCAGCTAAGCTGCTTAACTATTTACTTCAATCGTTTGAGACCGAAAGAAATATGGCTGTAATTCATAATATACTTCTTCGTATACAGTCGTTCTCATCGAAGCTGATATTATATACATATGATAGTTTTCTGTTTGATTTTAATAAAAAAGACGGAGCAGATATTTTATATATTATAAAGACAGAATTGGAGCAAAATGGAAAATTTCCTACAAAGGTAGAAATAGGCCCTGATTACTCTAATATGATAAACGCAGAAATTAAATTGTAATATATTTATATGAGAGAAATTAAATCATCAATTGGTACAGTTAATTTGTTTGTTTACGACAGAAGAGTCTTTAGATCATACAGTAGGTATGATTGTAAAAACTTATGAAGTTGTTTATGATCGAATATTCGTTTTATCAATTGAAGAAAGTAAAGAATTAATTTGCAGCTTTAATGTAGGTAAAGGAAATGGTCTTTATATGAAAAGACAATTACCGACAGCTATGTTAGCTCATCGCAAAAAAGAAACTAATACTTTATATACTATTAATTCTCTTAATGTATTAGTTAAAAGTAAAACAAACGGCCAAATTGACAAAGAGTATTCTATCGATTGGAGTGAATATAAAAACTCAATGTTAGTAACTTCAAACGGTGAATTGAAAGTACTTAAAACAAACGTGTATCAAATAATAAATTTAAAATAAAAATATATTTGGTAATCCCGTAAGATTAACTTATATTTATGTTACGTTAGTCGTTGAAGATGTAATGACATTATTCTAGATCGATTTCATTATATTGACAATTGCTAAATGAAAAATAAACAATAACAATTAAAAACAAAAAAACAACATGGCAATTAATTTAGATGCTATCAAGCAAAAGTTAAATTCGTTACAAAATGTAACTAGTAAATCAAATAACCTTTGGAAACCTGAACCAGGTACGCAAGTTATTAGAATTGTTCCTTATCAGCACAACAGAGAAAATCCTTTCATTGAGCTTTATTTTCATTACAATTTCGGTGGTAAATCTATTTTATCTCCAATCTCATTTGGTCGTCCTGACCCTATTGTAGAGTTTGGTGAGAAACTTAAATCTACAGGATCGTCTGACGATTGGAAAGCGGGTAAAAAATTAGAACCAACAATGCGTTGTTATGTTCCAATTATTGTAAGAGGTAAAGAGTCTGAAGGAGTTAAATTCTGGGGCTTTGGTAAATCTGTGTATCAGGAATTATTAGGTTTTATTGCAGATGCTGATTACGGTGATATTACAGATCCTGTAGCAGGACGTGATATTGCAGTTGAATTCAAAGCTGCTGATCCAGCTGGTAAGTCGTATCCAGAAACTTCTATTCGCGTTAAACCAAATCAAACGCCAGTAACCGACAACAAAGCTATCATTGAAAAGTTAGCTAATCAACCAAAAATTACTGATTTATTTAAAGAGCACTCTTATGATGAAATGACCAAAATGTTACACAATTGGTTAGATCCAGAGTCTCAAGCTAATGAAGCAGCGCCTGCTAAAGAAGAGTCTAAACCAGCTAAAGCTAAATCTTCAATTGAAGACGCAGCTCCAGTAGCTAAGGTAGATGATGTAGCGTCTGCATTTGATTCATTGTTTAATAAATAAAAATAAAGTAGTCTATATGGCTACGACAGTATAGGTATGGCAAAAAGTAAAGCAACAGTCGACGAAGGAAAAGTGCAAGATGATTTAGCTTCAGTATTAGCTGACAACCTAAATAAAAAGTTTAAAAGTTCAAACTACAAAGTAGCTTATTTTTTAGATGGAGACACTGATGCTCCCTCTGAAGTTACTGAATGGATATCTACCGGATCTACAATGTTAGATTTAGCTATTTCAAATAGACCAAATGGTGGATTGCCTGTGGGAAGAATAATTGAAATTACAGGGTTGGAAGCTTCTGGTAAGTCTTTATTAGCAGCGCACGCCTTAGCCGACACTCAGAAAAAAGGAGGGTTAGCAGTGTATATTGACACTGAAAATGCTATCTCTCGAGAATTTTTAGAAGCTATTGGAGTGAATTTAAAAGATATGTTATATGTTCCTTTAGAGACTATTGAAGACATTTTCGATGCTATGGATAGCATTGTGGAGTCTGTAAGAAAAGCGTCTCGATCGCGAATTGTAACTATAGTTGTAGATTCAGTCGCGGGTGCTTCGACTAAACAAGAAATGGCCGCTGACTATGATAAAGATGGTTGGGCAACTTCAAAAGCGATTATATTATCAAAGGCAATGCGTAAAATTACTAACTTTGTTGGTAGAGAGCGTATTTGTTTGATATTTACCAATCAGCTACGAACTCGTTTAGGAGTTACGTTTGGAGACCAATGGACAACTTCAGGAGGTAAAGCGATTGCATTTCACTCTTCAGTACGTTTACGTCTTAAGTCAGTAGGACAAATTAAATTAGCAAAATCTGCAGATAAGCCAGAGGCAGTTGTAGGTATTACGACTCGAGCGCAAGTAGTTAAAAATCGTATGGGCCCGCCTTTACGATCTGTAGACTATGACATTTATTTCGACTCTGGTATTGACGATTACGGTAGTTGGTTGACAATGATGAAAAATTATGGATTGGTATCTCAAGCTGGTGCGTGGTATACATATACTAACACTGACACTGGAGAGATAATTAAATTTCAATCTAAAGATTTCAAATCAAAGTTGATTGATGATGTAGCAGTAAAAGAGCAAGTTTACAAAACAATTTGTGAGAAGTACATTCTCAATTACAAAGCCGGAGAAGATTTTGGAATAGACGATATTGAAGTTGAAACAGAATTCGACGGAGAAGAATCATAAGTTATGAAAGGTTACGCAAATTTATTAAAACAAATTCGCGAAGACCACGAAAAACAGAATTCAGGCCTCGATAAAGACAGTAAAGTGTTGATTATTGATGGTCTGAATTCGTTTATTCGTGTCTTTAGCGCAGTGCCATTAGTCAATGACGATGGCGATCATATCGGCGGTTATATTGGATTTTTACGATCCATAGCTGCTGTTATTAGACAATTTAAACCTACTCGCACAATAATTGTATTTGATGGTAAAGGAGGTTCAGCAAGACGTAAAAAGATGCATTCATCTTATAAAGAAGGTAGGTCAATGTCTACTAAATTTAATAGAAGAGAAGATGTAGGTGAACAGACTGTCGAGCAAGAAATTGAATCAATGCGATTGCAAATGGGTAAGCTATCAGAGTATTTACAATGCTTACCAGTAACTTTAATTTCTATAGATAATATAGAAGCTGATGACACTATTGCTTATTTAACGACTGATGTATTTCGGCCGAAAAATTCAGAAGTAATAATAATGTCAGACGATAAAGATTTCCTACAGTTAGTCACTGATAAAGTGTCTGTATGGAGACCTGTTGAAAAGAAATTTTATACTCCTAAAGAAGTTTTAGATCGTTTCGGAGTTCCAGCACACAATTTCATTCATTATAAAGTTTTTATGGGTGATGGCTCGGATAACATTAAAGGTATAAACGGTATTGGTATTAAGACCTTGCAGGCCAAGTTACCGCTTTTGTTAGGAGAAGAGACAATAAGTCTCGAAGGTCTTTTAGACTATTGCACTGCTAAACAAACAGAGCATAAAGTATATAAAACAATAGTCGAAAGTGCAGCTACACTGCAACTTAATTGGAATTTAATGTCTCTTGAAAATTTAGATATTGCTACTAATTTTAAAATGATGATTGTTGATATGGCTAATCGGCCGATTGAAAAGTTAGATACATTTAATTTCAAAAAGATATTCATGCGCGATAAAGTGTATAACGTAATACCTGATGTAAGTAGCTGGCTACAGAATAGTTTTTCTACACTAAACGCATATGCAGGATAATTTTCATAAGTTTTTTTCATAAGTTTATATTTATTTAAAATGGGTAGAAAGAAAAAATATCAAACCGTTGATGAGCAAAAAGCCGCTCGAAAAAAATGGAATGATGAATACTATCAAAAAAATAAAGATAAAATAATGGAAAAGTATTATGAATTACGAAAAAATATACTATCAAATAATACGCAGGGCAAAGTCTAGAATTTTAGAAGGATATAAAGAACAGCATCATGTTATTCCTAGATGTATGGGAGGAACTGATGATACAGAAAATTTAGTTGATTTAACAGCTAAAGAACATTTTATATGTCATAAATTATTAGTCGAAATATATCCTAACAATACATCTATTAAATATGCATTTAATATGATGTGTAATAGATTTAAGCAGTTTTCAATATCGTCTAGACATTATCATGAAATTAAACAGCAATTAAAGCATTCAAATGAAACTAAAAAAAAGTGTTCTGAACTTAAAAAAAATTGGTGGGCATCAAAGTTAGATCGATCATATGAATCTTTATATGGAAAAGAAAAAGCACAAAATTTAAAAATAATGCAATCAATCAATTCAAAGTCTATGTCAGATGAAACTAAAAAGAAAATAAGCGAAGCTAATAAACGCCGAAAATATCGTCCAATGAGTGAAGAGACGAAACAAAAAATTAGAGAAAAACGAAAATTACAAGACATGTCCCATTTACGTAACAAGCCTCGCACAGCCGAAACGAAGCAAAAAATTTCTCAAACAAAACGTGCTAAAAATTCTTTAAACAAATAATTTGTTACATTAAAATAAATTAATTATATTTAAGTATGTCAGAAAAATTATCAAATTTCGGTTATAACTTTCAAGTTAAGGTGGTAGCTTCTTTATTAACAGACAGACCATTTTTACAGCAAGTAACTGATATACTATTACCTGAATTTTTTGAATCTGAAGCTAATCAATGGATTATAGAGACTGTTAGAAAGTATTTTCAAGAATACACTTCAGCGCCGACTTTAGATGTATTTAAGATTAAGCTTCAAGATATAGATAATGAAGTTTTAAAGACTTCCATAGTTGAAACTTTAAAAGACTCTTATCGACACTTAGAATCAAATGATTTAGATTTTATTAAATCTGAAACTTTAAACTTTTGTAAAAATCAATGTATTAAACGAGCTATATTAGATTCAGTAGAGCTTTTACGTAAAGGTCAATATGATGCAATTAAATCAACTATTGACTTAGCAATGAAAGCTGGTGCTGATAAAGAGGTAGGTCATGAATATAATGATTTAGTTGCAGAACGATACAAAGACAATGTAAGATCTACTATTCCAACTCCATGGTCAATTATTAATGATGTAGCTGATGGTGGGTTTGGTAAAGGTGAGCTTGTTGTGTTTGTAGCTCCTGCAGGTATCGGTAAATCATGGGGGCTTATTAATGTAGGAGCTCATGCAGTTAAAAATGGATTGAATGTAGTTCATTATACTTTAGAGTTAAATGAAGGGTATGTAGGTCAACGTTATGATGCTGTATTAACGGGCATCGCAAATCAAAATTTAAAATACAATATAGATGAAGTGCAAAATACAGTTTCCAAATTGAAAGGTAATTTAGTTATTAAGTATTACCCAACTAAAACAGCTTCATGTTCTACATTAAGAGCTCATATTGAAAAAATGATTTTGATAGGTAAGAAGCCAGATTTAGTTATAGTAGATTATGCTGATTTATTAAGAGGTTCAGTTGCTCGAAAAGAAATGCGTCATGAGTTAGAATCTATTTATGAAGATTTGCGCGGTATTGCAGGTGAGTATGAAGTTCCGTTATATACAGCTTCGCAAGCAAATAGATCTGCTTTAGAAGATGATGTTATCGAAGCTGGTAAGATTTCCGAGTCTTATTCAAAAGTTATGATTGCAGATTTTGTGTTATCGCTATCTAGAAAGACAACAGATAAAATAGCAGGTACAGGTAGATGGCATATCATTAAAAACAGATTTGGTCCTGACGGTTTAACACTTCCTTCTAAAATGAATATGTCTAATGGGCAAATTCATATATATGAAGAAACTTCTGTGCAAGGTAAAGACGCTAAAAAAGATATGGAAAATGGAGAGTCGTTATTGCGTAAAAGTTTGCTTCAAAAATATAAAGAAGTTAGCGGTGAATCTTTGGGATAGCGGATATTTATATGTCCTCGGGGACGATGTCTAACTTAAAAAATTATTAAAATTATGGAATTATCAAATGAGATCCTATCGGATATTACGGTTCATATGAAGTATTCGAGATTCTTGTCAGAAAAACAAAGAAGAGAAACTTGGGAAGAGCTGGTTACTAGAAACAAGGAAATGCATATTAAACGCTATCCGAATTTACAAGATCAAATTGAAGAGGTATACAAGTATGTATACGACAAAAAAATTCTACCTTCAATGCGCAGTTTGCAATTTGGTGGTAAGCCAATTGAAATTTCTCCTAATAGAATTTACAATTGTGCCTATTTACCAATAGATGATTGGAGAGCATTTGGGGAAGTTATGTTTTTATTACTAGGTGGCACCGGGGTAGGTTATTCAGTACAAAAACATCATGTAGAATGTTTACCAGAAATTAGAAAACCTAGTAATTTAAAAAATAGAAGATATCTAATCGGAGACTCTATTGAAGGATGGGCAGATGCAGTTAAAAT
>SXGQ01851123.1_pt1 | contig 23251 bp, 18 predicted proteins | sample 3178371 | NCBI WGS metagenome assembly SXGQ01 (sample SAMN11356859, study PRJNA531348) | freshwater metagenome | isolation source: freshwater sample F1-20 | place: China: Fuxian Lake, Yuxi | collected 2017-12-25 | reverse complement strand
TTCCTCATCCGTTCGGATCAAGAAAACCGGGGTCTAGCGCAGACTGAATCAGCCGTTCAGAGATCGGACCTTCAGGCCTCTTTCTTGGCCGCCTTCACCTCGATGTGCAAATCTCGCAACTGCCGCGAAGTCACCGCACTCGGACTACTGCTCATCATGCAAGTGCCCTTGGCCGTCTTAGGGAAGGCAATGACATCCCGGATGCTCGTCGTGCCGCACAAAATAGCGCACAGGCGATCGAAGCCCAACGCGATGCCACCGTGCGGCGGGGCCCCGTACTTGAAGGCCTCCAGCATGTAGCCGAAACGCGATTGCGTCTCTTCGGGGGAAATCTGCAGCAACTCCTCGAAGATCGTCTTCTGCACATCGGCCTGATGGATCCGGATCGATCCCCCGCCCAACTCCACACCGTTCACCACGATGTCATAGTGCTGACCGCGAACCTTCTTCGGGTCGGTCTTGAGGAACGGAATATCCTCGGCCACCGGTGCCGTGAACGGATGATGGCTCGAATACCAACGGTTCATCTCCCGATCGAAGCCCAACAGCGGGAACTCGATGACCCAAAGGAAATCAAAACGGGTCGGATCAACCACCAGCTTGCCCTGGGCCTTGAGCACCTCAACGCAGTAGAGACGGATCTTGCCCAGGATCTCACACGCATTGAGCCACTGGTCGGCGGCAAAGAGAATCAGATCGCCCTGCTCGATGCCCAACTTCTCGGTGAGGGCCGCCTTCTCAGCCTCGTTGAAGAACTTCACGATCGGAGACTTCCACTCCCCATTCTCCACTTTGATGAACGCCAACCCCTTGGCACCGAAGCTCTTGGCGTACTCCGTCATGGTCTCGATCTGCCCCTGAGTCGCGCCGGCCAGACCCTTGGCATTCATGGCCTTCACCACGCCGCCACCGGCCACACAGTTGCCGAACACACCAAACTTCGACCCGCGGAAGTCCTCCGTGAAATCCACCAACTCCATGCCGAAGCGCGTGTCGGGCTTATCGATGCCCCAGCGGTTCAGCGCCTCCTCGAAGGAAATCCGCTTGAACGGCGTGGGGATGTCCATGTTGAGGGCCGTCTTCCAGACCCGCTTCAGCAGCCCCTCGATGAGCGCGTAAATATCCTCGCGCTCGATGAACGACATCTCGATGTCCACCTGAGTGAACTCCGGCTGGCGGTCGGCGCGCAAATCTTCGTCCCGGTAGCAGCGGGCCAACTGAAAATAGCGCTCCACACCGCTGACCATTAGGATTTGCTTAAACTGCTGCGGCGACTGCGGCAGCGCGTAGAAGGTCCCGGGCTCACGGCGGTTAGGCACCAAAAACTCCCGCGCGCCCTCTGGCGTGGACTTGAAGAGCGTCGGAGTCTCGATTTCCAAGAAACCCTGATCGTCCATGTAGCTGCGCGTCGCGATAGCCACCTTAGAGCGCAACCGCAAATTGCGCATCATCTCGGGGCGACGCAGGTCGAGGTAGCGGTACTGCAGGCGCAGCTCCTCGTTCACCTTGTTGGCCACCTCGGGGTCGTCCACCTGGAAGGGCAAGATCGCCGAGGGGTTCAAGACGGTCATCGACTGAACCTGAACCTCCACCTCGCCGCTCAAAATCTTGGCGTTACGGGTGCCCTCAGGCCGGACCCGAACCTTGCCCTCGATCTCAATCACCGACTCCGCGTGAAGCTTGGAAGCCACATCGAAGAGGGCCGTCGGTAAGTCCGACGGATCGAACACGGTCTGGGTGCGTCCTTCCCGGTCCCGGAGATCGATAAAGAGGACACCGCCGAGGTCGCGTCGGGAGTGGACCCAACCGGTCAGGATGACCGCGCGGCCAGCATCCGAGGCGCGGAGTTCATTGCAATGGTGCGTGCGCTTCATGCTAAAATCAGCCGCCACAGTGTCGATCTGGCGGGCATTTTCAAAGGGTGAAGTTGCGCGCAGACAACCGAAACCCCATCGGAGGCGCATCAAAACCTCAAGAAAGCGAACAAGCCTACCGATACCCCCCTGTCATGGAACTAGGGCTCTCAGGGCTGGCCTCCGGCTTCGACTGGCGGACACTCGTCAACCAATTGGCCGATGTCGAGCGGTCGCCACAAAAGCGTCTTCGCGCCGAACAGGGCACACTGTTCAACCGCAACAACGCCTTTGGCAGCATCAAGACCCAACTGTCCGTGCTGAAGAACCGAACGGAAAACCTGAGCTCCAACGACGTGCTTCAGGCCCGCAAGGCGACGGTGAGCGATTCCACGATCTTGAGCGCCACCGCCTCGGCCGGTGCCGCCTCAGGCACTTACGCCTTCAACGTCACCCAATTGGCCACCGCCTCCAAAACGGCGGGAGCCTTGGGCGTCGGTGCCAACCTGTATTCGTCCACCAACGTCTCTTCTGGCATGTTGGCAAGCAAGGGCTTCAACCCGCCCATTAGTGCGGGCACCATCACGGTGGATGGTAAGCAAATTACCATCGACGCCACGGTCGACACGCTGAAGGACGTCTTCGATCGGATTGACACGGCCACTACCAGCAACATTAAGGGATCCTACGACGCCACGACCGACAAAATCACCCTCAAACGACTCGGCGGCGGCGGGGCTTCATTGGTCGTGGGCAGCGCCACCGACACCTCCAATTTTCTATCGGTGGCCCGACTGTCCAACAACGGCACCAACGAACTGGTCAGCGCATCCAGCCTCGGCAGTGTGACACCGGCCAACACACTCAGTTCGGCCAATTTCCAAACGGCGGTCTCGGATGGCGGTTCCGGAACCGGTGAATTCAAAATTAACGGCGTCTCCATCGCCTTCAACGCCTCGAGCGACTCGGTTCAGAACTTGATGGACCGCATCAACGCCTCAGCGGCCGGCGTGAACATGAGTTACGACCGGGTTAACGACCAGTTCACCTTGACCAACAAGGTCACCGGAAACCTCGGTGTGGCCGTCGAGGACGTCACCGGAAACTTTCTTGCGGCCGCAGGCCTGGCGTCCGGATCTACCTTCATTGCTGGCAACGACGCTCTTTACACCATCAATGGCGGATCGGTCCTTAACAGCCACTCAAACACGCTGACGGAGGAAACCACCGGAATCGAAGGCCTTTCCATCGCCCTTCTCAAGACCGGCACCTCGACCATTTCACTCGCCTCCGACACCAGCGCCATCAAGGGCGCCATCAAGAACTTCATCGAGGACTACAACCGTGCGCAGTCCACGATCGACTCCCTGACCTCCAGTTCCACCGACTCGGCCGGAAAGGTTACCCGCTCCACACTGGCCGGCGACACAGACGCCAACGAAATCGCCTCCAAGCTACGAGCCATCTCCTACAACCAGGCTACGGGACTGACCGGCACTCTCAATTCTCTGGCCAAGATCGGCATCGAAACCACCGGCACCACCGACCAACTGAAGCTGGAAAACGAAGCCGCGCTGGATAACGCAATCGCCAATAATCTCAGCGAACTCAAGACCCTCTTCAACGACCCGGACAAGGGCATCGCAACGAAGCTCAAGGCCTATCTCGAGAAGACAATCGGCGAGGACGGCTCGCTTATCACTCGGCAAGACGCCCTGACCAAGCAATCGAGCGCCATTGACACCCAGGTCACCGACCTCGAAAAGCGGGTCCAATCCAACCGCCAGCGCCTGATCGACAGCTTCGTCCAGATGGAAACGGCCCAGCAAACGATCAACCAGCAGCTCAAGTTTCTACAGCAGCGGTTCGGCGGGACGCAGTGATTGGCATCCAGCAATCCACCGAAGACTAAAATCCGCTCAATAAGGGGCGGGCATAACAATAAAAACTCACCTGCCCCACCTTTCTATGGAGGACTGCACTTTTCCCCTCGCTGCCACCAACCTTTTAGAGGCGGCCGTGTCCACCGTAAGCGCTCCACCTGAGCGTCCCGCGGTGCTGACTAGGCCGATTCGCGGGAATGAAATCAACCAGCCTCGCCCTACTTTCCCCTACTGCACCAGCATCCCAACTGTGACCGCCATCCATCCGAGCCCGGCCGCTGATTTGGTGCACCGCGACACCCTTCAGAGCATGAAGCGCTCGATCGTGCGGGCCGCCAGTCGCGCTGGCGAGGGCCATGTTCCCAGTGCGCTTTCCATACTGGACATCCTGAGTGTGCCGTACGGCAAAGTCATGCAGCACCACGCCTTCGCAGGCCAATCCCCGACAGACCGCGACCGATTCGTCCTGAGCAAAGGCCACGGTTCGCTAGCCCTCTATGCCGTGCTGGCGGAACTCAGCTACTTTCCCGCAGCGGAACTTGATCGGTTTTGCGCTCATGACGGCTTGCTGGGCGGACATCCCGACAGCAACAAGGTTCCCGGTGTGGAGGCGTCCACTGGCTCGCTGGGACATGGGCTCCCGATGGCACTGGGTATGGCCTTGCCTACCGAATCAAGCAGTCCCAGCACCGCATCTTCTGCCTGATTGGCGACGGCGAAGCCAATGAGGGCAGCATCTGGGAAGCCGCCCTGCTAGGCGCGCACCACCAACTGTCTCAGCTCTGCTACATCGTGGACTTCAACCATTCCACCGACCGGGCCATGTCCCATATGCGTTAACTTAAAAACACTACTAAAGCTTGCCCGGAGCCGACATTCTGAAGGCATCGTTTCCAATTCGGACTCCCTCCCTGAGGAATGGGCAATCCTCGCCTCCTGGCTCCCTGCCAATCTGGACGTTCTCGCCCGCGAGCACGGTTTCATGCGCCGTGCGCGTGGACTTCAAGATCCCAGCCTGTGGCTTCGGCTCATCCTGATGCACCATGGGTGGTTCGTGTTCCAGGGACTGGCTCTCGAGCCTGCTCTGCAGGATGGATTTGATGCTCGTGTAGAAGCAGGTGCTGAAATGCAGGGCTCGCACGCAGGCGGCCTCGACCCGTTGGGCACCGAGGGCTTTGCCCAGCCGCATGATGCCCAGACATGAGCGGTAACCTTGTTCGGGATGGGGTTTGCTTCGCAGAATCTCCTCCATCACCCGGGCGCAGTTAGGGCCCAAGGTCTGGGCCCACGCGACAAGTCGACCAGGAGTCCACTGCAGCTGCTTCTGATGGGACTTGGGCCGATGTTCATCGAGCGTGGTAAAGCGCTCCTTCTGATGGCTCCGCTGATGGGCCGCGACTCGCCTCCTGACGCAACTGAGCCCAGTTTGGCAGTGGTTTGGATGAGTCTGATGTCGGCGCTGTGGGGAGGGGGCAACCGAGTAATTGATCCTGAAGTTGCTTCTGACTGAGCCCCTCGGGCAGGGGCCAACCGAGGTTCACCGCTTCGGCACGTTTGAGATAATCGCCCACCGTGCTGGCGGGTAACCCACAACCGCGGGCGATGTCGCAGACTGATAGTTGGCCTTGATGGCGGAGACGGAGGATTTCGTTGATTTGACGCATGTGTAGTGGTGGTCGTGCCATGCAGGTCGCTTGCCTTCGTTGCCTTCCGGCAGGCAAACCCTTACGGCGGTTTTCTACTCTGCGTCGCTTCCCTACTTTCCTGCTTTGTCGGACACCGTTCCGGACCAAACCGGACACCCTTCCGATCCCATCGGAAAACTGTCCGACATCAGTCCGGACGACTGTCCGACTTCAATCGGAACACTGTCCGGTTTGAATCGGATTGGTGTCCGGTTTGCGTCGGAATACGCACGACCCAAGCACGCTCAGAGAAAAGCGCTGCCTTTCAAGGGTCGAGGAAATTTCAGCCCCATCTCGGGGCCCATTCAAGAGACAAACCCGTTGGTGCACAGCGGCGACCGGCGGGTCGATCGCATTGGCGCACCACTTCGAGATCTTCGGCATTTTTTGCCGCAACGATTCGAAATAGAACAAGGTCCTCCGGGACTCAAGTCATTGTGCGGCAATAAAGACCTCAATCGAGGCAACAAGCTTCCGGCATAAATCGTGCTTTCAGGTCCAGAAATGAACGCACTCCACGGTTCTCGATCATCGCTTGGGCACCCTGAGATCGAGACTCGGCATATTGACGTGGGGCATCGGGAATCAAATTCAAAACTCAATTCAATGAACAAAGACACGGGGCACTCCGCGCCCTATACCATTGCGCCGAGACCGACGCTTTTTAAGCCTGGTGATTTGGTATTTGATATTGGAGCCAACATTGGAGCTAAAGCCGCCGAATTTGTCGCGAGCGGTGCTAGGATAGTCTGTTTCGAGCCTCAACCAGACTGCGTTAAACACCTCCAACAACGCTTCGCGAACAACCCGAATGTGGTGATCGAGGGCGCTGGACTCGCTATGCAGTCCGGAGTGATGGAACTGTCAATCTGTTCGGCCGCGAATACCATCTCCACTTTTTCCCCGGAATGGAAGAAAGGGCGCTTCGCCAATTATCAATGGGACCGAAAGATTCTAGTCCCCGTTACAACACTCGATGCCGCCATCGCCCGCCATGGTCAGCCCGACTATGTGAAGATTGATGTCGAAGGTTTTGAACTGGAGGTGCTGCGGGGCCTGAATTCGCGCGTGTCATTGCTTTCATTCGAATTCACCACCGAGTTCCTCGACAACAACAGAGACTGCGCGCGCCATCTGGAGTCTATCGGTTTTTGTGAATTCAACGCCAAAATCGGCACCTTGGACCATTATGTTAGCGAACGATGGCTTTCCGCTGAAGAGCTCTTTGTTTTGCTGCGAAAGTCATCGGATCCCGAATTATGGGGCGATATTTACGCCCGGGCCGACATCCTGAATTCACCGGTGTCAGCCTCCGGATCATCGTCCGTTTTGAGCGACCTGGAGGCTCGGAAACTTTGGAGTCCAGGTAAGCCCTTGAGACTGCACCTGGGCTGCGGAGAACAGATTTTCCCGGGATACGTCAATATCGACTACCCGCCCGACGAGCACAACGTCATGCAGGTCAAGGCCGACTATACGGCCAACATCACCCAGCTGGATTTTCCGCCACAATCCGTAGATGAGATTCGGCTTCACCATGTCTTTGAGCATTTCAACCGCGTCACCGCGTTGGCAATGCTGATCAAATGGCAACAATGGCTCAAGATTGGAGGGAAACTCCATATCGAAACTCCCGATTTGATGGGAAGTGCGGATATCCTTACATCCAACCTGCCTTGGCAGGTGAAGATGGGCACCGTGCGTCACCTGGCCGGTGACCAAGCGGCCTCCTGGGCCTACCACGTGGACCATTGGTTTCCCGAACGTTATCAGCATACGTTGAAACGGTTTGGATTTAGTAATGTCAACACACAAACCAACCGCTGGCCACACTCTCCCTATCTGTGCAACGTGCAGGCTCTCGGGACCAAAACACAGAATCTGAGTCCCGATCAATTGTTGGCTGTTGCGGATGAATTGTTATGGGAGAGCACGGTGGCTCCTGCTGAAAAACCAACTCACACCGTTTGGACCCAACAGTTACGCTCAGTACTGAACAACGTTCATTGTGGGTTAAAAAATATCCATATAGCCGAATCAGCGTCGGCACCAACGGTGCCCAGCACAAATCCGGCACCGGTTGGTTTCCCGGCACCCCCCCACACAGCACCCCCTGTTCTGAACAGCGGAGTCCTGCCACTGGATGAAATTCACGATTTCAACCAGCGATGCCGGGACCGATGGCTACAAGCCAAAGCCCGTAGTGTTCCTGCAGCTTCCCGCGTATTGGACATGGGTGCAGGAACCTGCCTGTATCGGCCTCTGTTTTCCCACTGCGACTACAAAACACACGATTTCAAAAAATACGAAGGCGCAGAAAAACACGGCGGCACCAGCGCCTACGGGCACATCGATTACGTCTCGGAGATACTCGCGATTCCCGCACCGGACCATTCGTTCGATGTGATTCTTTGCACAGAGGTTCTGGAGCATGTCCCCGAGCCCATTCAGGTTCTCAAGGAAATCTCACGGTTGCTCCGACCTGGCGGGAGGGCCTTCATCACGGCTCCGCTCGGATCGGGACTGCATCAACTGCCATTTCATTTCTATGGGGGCTATACCCCGGAATGGTACAAGCGGTTCTCCAAAGAAGCTGGAATGGAAGCGATTGAAATCACACCCAACGGTGGATTCTTCAAACATCTTGCACAAGAATGTTCTCGAGCAGCCTCAATTTATGGACAAAACCCACAACTTCACGGTCCAGAAGCTGCTGATATATACAAACTGCTCATTGAAATTTTACCCCGCTTGTTCTTTTCTTTGGATGACAAGTGTTTTGATGAACGTTTCACAGTTGGCTATTTTGTGGAAGCAGTGAAGCTGAACAATTCCATCTAAAACAATGAATCGAGTCAGCACCGCTGAAAAATTAATAATATATATTTGCGCACACAAAATAGCCTCTATGAAATTAATTGTCGCTCTATGACATCGAAAATCTCCGAGAACTCAACCAGCCAAAACTCTCCAAAGGCTGATGTTGCAAGCCAGACTCGCGAAGTCACTTGGGGAACCCCATTTCCGCAAATCACCGTAATCGTATTCTCCAAAGACCGTCCCCTTCAACTGGACGGCACGCTGCGTTCCTTCTTCGCGCGCTGCCAGGACGCGGATCGTTGCCAGACAAAGGTTTTGTATCGCGCCTCGGCGGAATACCAACCCCTCTACGATGCGCTCATTCGGGAATACCCGTCGGTGGGGTTTGTGGCCGAACACGATTTTCGCAGTGACCTTCTCAAACTTCTGAGCGTTTCCGAAGCGGTCTTGTTCGTGGTGGACGACAACATGTTCATCCGCAACTTCACGGCGACTGAAATGGTCGATGCGTTGAGAGACCATCCCCAGGCGGTCGGGTTCTCCATGCGGCTGGGTCGCAACACGACTTTTTGCTATCCGCTCAACAAGACGCAGGCCTTGCCGTCATTCGAAACCGTGACCCCGCAAATCCTCAGCTACGACTGGACGAAGGCGGACTGCGATTTCAATTACCCGCTGGAGGTATCGAGTTCAGTGTATCGCACCGCGGACGTGCTGCAGTTGCTGCGCGAAATGCCGTTCAGAAACCCCAACACGCTCGAGGGTGAATTCGCTAGCCGGGCACCGCGTTTTCAAGCCAGTCATCCGCGACTGCTCTGCTTCGATCTGTCGCGAGCCTTCTGCAACCCGATCAACCTGGTACAAACGGAGTGCCAGAATCGGGTGGGGGGTGAGTCGGATCACTTGCCAGAGCGGCTTGCCCAGCAGTTCCGAGCCGGCGCGCGCTTGGACGTGGCGATCTACTTCAATTTCATACCCACGGGTTGCCATCAGGAAGTGTCGCTCCACTTCATCGAAGGCAATCAGCCGCCGGCGGGACCGGCTGTCTCGGTCATCATTCCCTGCTACAAGCAGGCGCACTATCTGCCCGAATCGGTGCAGAGCGTGCTGGACCAGACTTTCACCGACTGGGAGCTCATCATCGTCAATGACGGCAGCCCGGACGATACCAGTGTTGTCGCCGAGCAACTTAGGCAAAAGCGCCCTGCCCGTATCCGACTTCTGGAAAAGGCCAATGGCGGACTGTCCAGCGCCCGCAATGCCGGCATCCGCGCCGCCCAAGGAGAATACATCTTCCTCCTGGACGCTGACGACCGCATCCAACCGACGATGCTGGAGAAGACCAAGGCGGTGTTGGACACCCGGCCCAAGGTCGGATTCGCCTACACGCACATTCAACACTTCGGGGACCTGACCACTGTGTTTCCGCTCCCGGATTTCGACCGCGCGACGCTCATCTCGCGAGACAACATCGTGTGCGCGATGAGTCTGGTCCGGAAAGCCGCATGGCAGCAGGTCGGCGGTTACAATGAGGCGATGCGAGAAGGGTACGAAGATTGGGATTTCTGGATTGGCTGCGTGGAGCAGGGTTGGGAGGGCTTTCGCATTCCCGAACCGCTGGCCTGTTACCGCAAGAGCAGCACGAGCATGTTGAGCGATGCGAACCAGAAGCGAGAACGATTGATCGCGACCATCGTGTCCAACCATCCGGGACTCTACAATGCCCAGACACGCGCCTGGGCCGATGACGTACTGCGCAAGGCCGCCGCCCAAGCGGAATCGACAAGCCGCAATGCGCAATCGCTCGCTTCTCTCCGCGTCACCTATCTCATCAGCAGCATCCTTGGCGTCACCGGTGGCAACCAGACGTTGCTCCGCCAGGCCGACGAATTGCAGCGCCGCGGCCATGACGTGACCATCGTCACCTACACGCCGAAGCCGGATTGGTTCACCTTCAAGATGCGGGTGGTGCAAGTTCCGGCGGGTCAGGCGATGGCTCTCCACGTTCCGCCCAGCGACGTAGTGATTTCCACGTACTTCATGAACGCCCACGAGCTGCTGGCGGTGAAGGCCGCGGTCAAGGTCTACTACGCTCAGGGTGACCAGTTCGTTTTCGCCGATACGACGCTCGCCGACTCGCCGGAAAACCGGAGATGGCGGGAGCTCTCCCGCGAATCGTATCTCCTGCCGCAGGTCCGCTTCGTTCCCAATTCACACAATCTGGCGCGGGCCGTGGAGAACATGACCGGGCGCAAGCCGGATGGCCTGCTGCCGGTCTGCACAGATCAGACCCTCTTCCGACCGCTGCAACGCAGTTTGCCCGGTTCCAGGGTGCGCATCCTGATCGTGGGTCCGGATATGCGTGGCTCGTCCGCAGAACCGCTCTTGTTCAAAGGCATTCAGGACATCCATGACGCGCTGCTCGTGGTGACGAAGCGACATCCCAATTTCACGGCGGTCCGCATGTCCGGAAGCCCGCCGGAGATCTTCCAGCGTTTTCCGTGCGAATTCTATGTCGCTCCGTCCGACGAGATGAAAACCGTGCTGTTCGGCACAGCGGACATCTTGATCTACGCCTCGCACTACGACTCCTGCCCGCGTCCGCCACAAGAGGCGATGGCCTCCGGTTGCGCGGTGGTCTGCACGGCGACGCCAGGCGCGATGGAATACTGCCGCGACGGTGAGAACTGCCTGTTGGTGCCGATCCAGTCGCCCCAGGCCATCGCCGACGCCACGTTGCGACTCATCGAGGATCGGGCGTTACGCGAGCGACTCGTGCAAGGAGGGTTGGCCACCGCCCGCAAATACCCCCGCGAGCTCGAATGGAATGAACTCGAAACAATGCTTCGGCGGTTCGTAGAGGAGGCCAAAAATGCATCCACGCCCGCGACGACGAGCCAGGCGCTCCAACCCGCTCAACCGACGCAACGGCCCAAGGCCGCGGCCGGCAAGCCGATCACCTTGCCCGAGGCCGCCCTGCTCGGCGACCTGCTGGCGGCACGCACCGCACTGCGCGACAAGGACCTCGTCGGCGCCTGGCGCCTTGGCGGTGAGGCCATCGAGCAACGCCCCTTCCATCCCTCGGGATGGATTTTCCTGAGTGAGGTGGCCAACAAGGTCGGCCACCGTTCCTTGGCCCGACGCTGCGCCCAGAAGGCCGTGGCCCTGACCCCGAACTGGAAGCAGGCCAAACGAGCCCTCTCCGCCATCGGGAGCGGCCCTGACAAGCCGACGGTCGCCCTGGCTGAACCGCCCTTCCGCGAGGGGCTGCCGCCGCGCCTGTCGGTGTGCCTCATCGCCAAGAACGAGGAGCGCTTCCTCGACGGATGCCTGAAGTCGGTGCGGGGGTTGGCCAACCAGATCGTGCTGGTCGACACCGGCTCCACCGACCGGACGGTCGAAATCGCCCGATCCCACGGGGCCGAGGTCCATTTCCGGACCTGGGATGACGACTTCAGCGCGGCCCGCAATGCGGCCCTGCTGCATGCGCGAGGTGATTGGATCCTCATCCTGGACGCCGACGAAGAGGTATCCCGCGAACACCACGACGCGCTGAAAGCCCTGATCGTGGCACCCAACGCCATCGCTTACCGACTGCCCATGGTAGACGTCGGTCGCGAAGCCGACGGCGTCAGCCAGGTGCCCCGTTTGTTCCGCAATGCACCCCAGCAGTTCTACGTGAGCCGGATCCATGAACAGGTGTACGCCAGCCTCGAACTAAATCGTGAGAAGTGGTCGATGGAAAACCTCTTTGGCGACGCACAACTCATCCACCATGGCTACCAGGCCGAGGTCGTGAAGAGTCGGGACAAGATCCAGCGGAACCTCCGCCTCCTAGAACAAGCCAACGAGGAATACCCCAACGACGTCAACCTGCTCATGAACCTCGGGCTGGAACTCTGGCGATCTGGTCGACAGAACTACGGCCTCGGGTATTACCAGCAAGCCTACACGGCCATGCTGGAGCAGCCCTACGCCCAGACGCCCCCGGAGCTGAGGGAAGTATTGCTCACCCAGTACGCGTCGCACCTGCTGACCCTCCAACTCTACCAGGAAGTCATCAGCCTCTTCCACGACCGAGCCGTTGCGCCCAAGGCCCGCACGGCCTCGCAGCACTTCATACTGGGTCTGGCTCATTCGGCACTGCAGCGCTGGGAACCCTGTATCACCCACTTGCAACAATGCCTGAAATTGCGAAACCAACCAGCACTCACCCCCATCCATCAGGATATCCGAAGTGCAACCCCGGCCCACTGCCTCGCTCATTCCTTGCGAAAGCTCGGGCGCAAGGCCGAGGCCAAGACTGCTTTTGAACAAGCCCTTCAAGACGACCCTCTCAATGAATCGGCGCGGGTAGAGTTCGCCGCCTTCCAGGCAGACGAGGGGCAGATTATTCCAGCCCTTACCCTACTGCACGCAGGCATCGAGCAGAACCCTAAGCAGGCCAAGGTCTGGGAGGCGGGTGGATCCCTCTCGCTCCGCCAACGCGACACCCTGGAGTTTGCCCTGGACTGGAGCAGGGAGGCCCTCAAGCACCTGCCCAACCATCCCACCTTGCAGCGGCAGCGGGCGGAGACCCTCTTGCTCAACGGACATGTTCACGAGGCCCTCCCACTCTGGAGCGAAGTGTCACAGTCCAACGAGGCAGCCAACTCCTCCGGCCTCATCCTCTGCCGCCTGTTCGCAGGCGAATCCCAGTCGGCCCTGCCGCCGGAACGCGAAGTAGCCGTCAGCCAAGATCTTATCCGGCGATACAGACAGTCGGTGGAAATGGGCCTCGACGGCTGGGTCAACGCCTTGCACCAGCGGGTTGGCACTCTTCGTCAGACGCTGCCCTCGGCTGCGCGCCTCATTGCTCAGGTGGTCGCCGAGTCCGGCCCAGAAAAGTAATCAGCCACAGTTCTCATGAAACACGTCAATCCGCGCCGCCTCTGGCTTCTGGCCCTGGGCCTCCTTCTCGGAGGGTGCCAGAACCCCAAACCATCGCTGCCTGAACTGGGAGCACGCTTCAATCTCAAGAATGTGTATCGCGCCGTCGAGTCCCTACCGGCGGATTTGCAGCGGGTTGTGCTGTTGCCGGTGACTGTCTCGACCCCCGAACTAGCAACTCTCGATCACCGCAACCAACTGGCACAAATCCTCGAAGAGGAGCTTCGGAAGCTCCACCGCTTCGAGGTCGTCAGAGCCACTCCAGAAGAACTACGCCGTGGCTTCGGAAAGGATGCCTTTTCGGCCGGAGAAACCCTTCCCGCCGACCTGCTAACGCGGATCCAATCGGCCCATTCGGCCGACGGCGTGCTTTTCATCCAGATTGCGAGTTATCGACCATTCCCTCCGGTGGCCATCGGGTGGGAGCTACGCCTGGTCACCGCCGATCAGGGACGGACCTTGTGGTCGGTCGATGAAACCTTCGACGCCTCTCAAGCTGAGGTCGCCCGATCGGCCCGCGACTACTTCCGCAGCCATCACACCGGATCCGCAGAGTTGGCCGACCCGCAAGCCGACCTGCGCTCACCCTCCCGCTTCTGTCGGTACACCGCCCAAACCGTCTGGCAGACCTTGCCTCAGCGATGAATGCTCAAGTTTTTAAATCACTGGCCGATGTCCCTAATGTGGTTGGTTCTTGGGGGATAACAGGAATTAACCGCGCCTGCCTAGAAAGTGAGAAACCATGGACATCCAACGCACCGGCACCCTCGACTCCACGTCGAAGGTACAGCGCAACACCACTCGCCGAGAAGCCACTGCTCCAGCACTGAATGAGCAGGACTTCTCCCAAACCGACGCCCTTCGAGGTGCTCTGGACAACCTGCCCAGCAGCCGCCCTGAAAAAGTCCGCTACGCCAGGGATTTGGCAGCGAATGTCGAATACCCTCCGACCAAGACCATCCGACAGCTTTCGAACCTGCTGGCCGTCAAGATGCAGGACGCCATGCCCCCAAGACAGCAAGACACCATCATCCAGTGATCCTCTGATCCTCAATCACCCCATCGAGCTCGTCTGAACGTCGTTACAATTTTCCTACACCTTTCACCCGACTCATACACCCATGAGATACAACGCTAACCCCTGGTTATCTTACCGACAGGTCGCTACGAAGACCGCGACGCCAGGACAACTCGTCCTAATGCTATTTGATGGAGCCCTGCGCTTCCTCGACAAAGCACTGGTCGGCTTCGACCTCGACGATCCCTTGGACTCCAACCTCGCGATCAACAACAACATCCTCAAGGCTCAGGAGATCCTCCGGGAATTGAACATGTCGCTCAACATGGAGAAGGGGGGCGAGCTCGCGAACACCATGCGGCGTCTCTACAACTACTACGATTTGCAACTCTCCCAGAGCAACCTACAGAAAGACCCCTCCGGCGTTGAGTTGGTCATTCGCTTACTTTCAGTGATCCGCGGAGCCTGGGCTGAAATGCTGACCGGCAACTCGGCCAACACCGTTGATCTTCAGGCCGATCGCCAACTTCAGGCCGCCTAATGACAGCCGCCGAATGGTTGGCCTTGGGCCTTTGATCTCCGGACGGTTGATCCAACTCCACCGGCCCCTAAATCGACATTTTCTCGTTCTATAACTGACCGCAAGCCACTCGCATGAGCGCCTGTCACGACCTGTTCAAGACCTATGATGAGTGGCGTGATTGGTCTGTACGCGAAGGCGAGGCCATTCGCAGTGCCGATTGGTCCCAGGTGAATTCCTGCCAGCGGGCCAAGATGGAACTTCAGGGGCGGATCATTCAGTACACTCAGTCCGCTCGGAACCACTTGACCGCAACGGGAGGCAGTTGGTCTGAGGTAGAACAGCGACTTCGCCGCGAGGTGGCTTCGTTGATCGACCTTGAGAACCAAAACGGTGAAACTCTAGCACAAGTCCGATGCCAAGCTTTGGCGGAGGAAGCGGAACTGGATCGATCCAGCCGCCAACTCCGCCAAGTTCGCTCCTATGCGCCGGTGGTGCGCTCGGCCTGGACCTCCTACTCCTAGGGCCTAGGGTCCTGGTGATTTGTACGCCGACCGCCGACCCAATCATTGGCTGGGTGCAGTCAGTCTCAATAAAACTTCCTCGGCATTGCCCCTTCAACGACTCTCACCGAGTCACGGCGCATCCAGAATAAGGAAGAGAGCCGGGAGTCCATCTCACCAAGAGCCCCTGTTTCCCCTACAACTGACTCCCCGAGCGGAGCGGTGTCGGACCGGAGCGAGCCTTGGAGGCGAACACACCAACCCCCTCGCGCAAAGCGCGAAAGATCATCCTCCCTAGAGCCTACTCAGCGAGCGGAGGCCTGATACCGCGGAGCCCGCCCACCAAAACCGTAGCGGAGCGGTGTCGGGCCAGAGCGAGCCTTGGAGGCGAACACCCTCACCCCTCGCGCAAAGCGCGAAAGCTGATCCTCCTTCCCAGAGCCTACTCAGCGAGCGGAGGCCTGACACCGCGGAGCCCCGCCGACCAAAAAACCCAACCCCTGGATCTCCTCTGCTGACTTCTTTCCGCGCCTTTATACGAAAAGCCAGAACCAACTCGGGCCATCAGCCAGCAGGAGAACGCTCCGCCTTTTCGGGCACCGGCTTTACAACGCATCCACGGTTTTGAGACTATACTGTCCACATGTCGAAACCGCTGCTCATCGCCGGTCGTTCTTTTGACTCCCGTCTGTTTCTCGGAACCGGAAAGTTCCCGTCCCCGGAGTCCATGCGCGGAGCATTAGAGGCCAGCGGAACACAAATAGTCACCGTCGCCCTGCGCCGCGTCGACCTCAGCGGCCAGAAAGACCCCTTCGCCAACATCCTCGATTTCATCGATCCCAAGCGCTACCTCATCCTTCCCAACACCAGCGGAGCGATGAACGCAGCGGAAGCGGTCCGACTCGCCCGATTGGCCGCGGCAGCCGGCTTACCCAAGTGGATTAAACTCGAAATCCACCCCGACCCCCGCTACCTGCTGCCGGACCCCATAGAGACCTTCGAAGCCGCCAAGCAGCTCGTGGCCGAAGGCTTCGTCGTGCTTCCCTACATCAACGCCGACCCGGTCTTGGCCAAACGCCTCCAAGAAATCGGCACGGCCACCGTCATGCCCCTGGGCTCCCCCATCGGATCCCACCGAGGGCTCCAGACCCGTGACCAAATTCGCATCATCATTGAACAGGCCACCGTGCCCATCATCGTGGACGCAGGCATCGGAGCCCCCAGCCATGCCGCCGAGGCCATGGAACTGGGAGCCGATGCCGTGCTCGTCAACACCGCCATCGCGGTGGCCTCCGATCCGTCCCGCATGGCCATCGCCTTCCGCGACGCCGTCACCGCAGGCCGCACCGCCTATGAACTAGGCCTCGGTGAAGCCATCGATCACGCCAGCCCCACCAGCCCGCTGACGGCCTTCCTCAACTAAATCTGGTCATGGCCGCACCGACCGAACCGCTGCCGCCGACCCTTCGCTTAGCGCACTGGTCCGCACGACTCGCGGCCCTGAACGATCCGCAGACGCGCCTGGCCCACCTCGTGGAAGCCGCCCGCCTAAAACCTCCGCTGCCAGCGACCGATCGTCAGGAGGTTCACCGGGTGGCGGGCTGCCTGGTGCGCACCTGGTGGATCGCTCAGTGGCACGACCAGCGATGCTGGTTCCAGACCGATTCGGATGCCATGACCCTCAAGAGCCTCGCCGGCGCCATCGCCGAACTGGCCTCCGGCGGAACTCCGGATGAAATTGCCGCGCTCGATTTTAGCGCCTTCGACTCCTTAGGACTTTTGAAACAACTCGCAGAGAACCGGCAGAAGACGATCCGCAATCTCATGACCGCGACCAAAACCTTCGCCCTCCAATCGGCCACCCCCCAACGCTGAAGATCTCTCCGGTCATGCCCCGACCCAGTCTCTCCCTTCAGCCACCGCAAATCCGCCCCATGGCGGCGGTGCGGCGCGTCGTGGGCTTTTTAGGCAAGCGACCGGGTTGGACCGCCCTCTCCATCGGACTCCTGCTCCTCAACATCAGTATCGAGCTGTCGTTGCCGCAGTTCTTAGGATCCACCATCACAGCCCTCGGAGGCACGGTGGCGGACGGGTCTCTCGCGAGAACAATCGGACTTTTCCTTGGCTTAGTGGTACTGCGAGCCGGGATCGGACTCGTGCTAGGACCCATCCGAAACCGAACTGCCCAGACGGCCCTAGGAGACATCCGAGCCGCGGTGTACGACTCGCTCCAACGGCGCTCGTTCGCCTGGCATGACAACGCCCGAACCGGTGAATTGATCTCCCGGGCCGGAACCGATGTGGGCCGCCTGCAAGACTTACTCTCCGTCTGCCTCCTCTTCGGTGTGGATGTCGCCGCCGGTCTGATCGGAACCCTCTCGCTCATTTTCATCACCAGCCCACGGCTCGGCCTAATGACCTTGCTGGCCCTGGTTCCCACGGTGGCCACCATGGCCTGGTTTGCCGCCCAACTGCAGCCTCGATGGCGGCGCGTCCATGAGCGGCACGGAGCCATGAGCACGGTCATCCAGGAGAACATCGCCGGAGTCCGAGTGGTTAAGGCATTTGCCCGAGAATCAGCCGAAATCACTAAATTCCGGTCGCGACGAACCGACTTTCTGAAGGAACTGGCCGAAGCCGTAAACTACTGGGCTGCTCGGGTTCCCTTCTCTCAATTCCTCTTTGGCCTGGCTGTGCCATTAACCCTGTGGATCGGCGGCAGCGAAGTGCTCCAAGGCTCCATCTCGCTGGGCGACCTGGCGAAGGTACTGGTTTATCAAATGGCCCTGGGCGGACGAATCGGCGTGATCGGGCAAATCACCAACATCCTCCAGAACTCCAGTTCCGCCGCCCAGCGAGTCAGCGAATTGCTCGACCCGCCAACCCTTCCAAACCCCCAACGCCCGCCGGGACGCATCGCCCCCATCCAAGGTACCATCGCATTCGAAGGGGTCGCCTTTCAGTACGTCTCCGAGCCCTCCCTCCGAGTGCTCGATGAATCCAAACCGCAGCCCCCGGAACATCGCCCCGCAGCAGCGACAAAAGCCTCCCGCAACCAAGCCATCGAAGGGCTGTCCTTCACGATCCCTGCAGGCAGCAGAGTCGCCATCGTTGGCCCGACCGGCTGCGGCACATCCACCCTCCTAGCCCTGAACGCCCGATTCTACGAGCCGACCCACGGCCGTATCTTGCTCGATGACACCGACCTCCGAGACTGGGATCGCGACACCCTGCGCCAGAGCATCGGCATCGTCTTCCAAGAGACCTTCCTCTTCAGCGCGACCCTAGCAGAGAATATCGCCCTCGGACGCCCCCAGTCTTCCCGAGACGAGATCGAGGCAGCCGCCCGAGCCGCCCGGGCCGACGGGTTTATCCGCGAACTGCCCCAGGGCTACGACACCGTCATCGGAGAGCGCGGTATTTCCCTGAGCGGAGGCCAACGCCAGCGCATTGCCATCGCCCGCGCCCTGCTCATCCAACCCCAGATCGTACTCCTCGATGACGCAACCAGCGCCGTAGATCCCTCCACCGAAGAAGAGATCCGGGAAGCAATGCTCGAACTCTGCCGCGGTCGCACCACCTTCTTGGTCGCGCACCGGGCTGCAACCATCCGCAGCGCCGATCGAATTCTTGTCCTGCAAGAGGGCAAACTCGTGGCCCAAGGCCAGCACGAATCGCTCCTGACCGATTGCTCGCTGTACCGGGAATTGTTCGCCAACCCGGAATCGCAATCTCCCGCGCACTAATGGCCACCCACGACGACATCGCCCTCGACGAAGAGTTCGCCCAGAGCAGCTTGCGTGGTTCACTGCTCAAGAGGCTCTTCGCGTACACCCGGCCCTATCGCCGAGCCCTCTACACCAACCTCGCCCTCACTCTGCTGGCCACCGCGTCCGCGCTCGTTGGACCGCGGCTCATCCAGCACAGCATCGACCACGCACTGGGGCCCGCCCTCGGAACCGGTGGGGCCACCACAGCGCTCAGCGGATCCGCCGCCGCACACGAAATCCTCATCCTGAGCGGACTCTACTTAGCCAATCTACTGCTCGGATGGGGACTGACTGTTATTCAAGTCCGCACCTCCATCGAGACCGGCCAAGGGGCCATGAACGACTTGCGTCTGGCCGTCTTCGAGCACATCCAACGCCTCTCGCTCAACTATTTCGACCGAACCCACCAAGGCCGCATCATCGCCCGGGCCGACTCCGACGTCGATTCGTTGGACCGAGTCCTCACCTGGGGTGCCGGTCAAGCCCTCTCCAGCCTCGTCACCCTAGTTGGCGTCATCGTGCTCATGGTGCAATACGACCTGCGCCTGAGCTTGGCCGTCTGCTCGGTCCTTCCCCTGTTAGCCTGGCTCACCCACTGGTTCCACCGCCGCGGACGTGAGGCCTACCGCAGTCTCAGAGGCACCCAATCCCGCCTCATTGCCGCCATGGCCGAGAACATCTCTGGCGTCCGCGTGGTTCAGGCCTTCGTACGCGAGGCCGAAAACCTCCGCAAATTTAACAACTTACAAACCGATTTCACAGAGCGATGGGTGGCCTCGGCGCGGGTCTTCCACACCTACATGCCGGCCGTGGGACTCTTGTCCGGCCTCGCCACGGCCATCGTCCTCGGCTACGGCGGATGGCGTGTCCAGCAAGGGGGACTGACTATCGGCGGACTTGCCGCCTTCGTTCTCTATCTGGGCATGTTCTTCGGCCCCATCCAAACCATGGGAGACCTTTACAACGCCGTCCTATCGGCCGCCGCCAGCGCCGAGCGCATCTTCGCCCTCCTCGACACCGAGCCCCAAGTCAAAGACTCCACCGCCGCCACCGACTTACCTTCAGTACGCGGAGAGGTTACCTTCGAAGGCGTCTCCTTCCGCTACGACACCACACCCGCCGATCGGTGGATCCTCGAGGACATCCATTTCTCCATTCCCGCCGGCTCGACCATCGCCCTCGTAGGCCACACCGGATCGGGCAAAACCAGCATCATCAGCCTCCTGGCCCGTTTCTACGAACCTCAAGCAGGTCAAATCCGAGTTGATGGACTCCCCATCGCCGACCACACACTCGCCTCATTGCACCGACAACTGGGCATGGTCACCCAGGAGAATTTCCTCTTCACCGGCACCGTGATGGAGAATCTCAAGTTCGGACGCCCCGAAGCCACCGACGAAGAAGTCATCGTCGCCGCCAAGGCCCTGGGAACCCATTCCGTCATCGAGCGTCTCCCCACCGGCTACGCCACCGAAGTCCGCGAACGCGGAGGAAACTTCAGTGCTGGCGAGCGGCAACTCATCACCATCACCCGGGCCATGGTGGCCGCGCCCCGGATCCTCATCTTCGACGAAGCGACCAGCGCCGTAGACCCGCAGACCGAGCGCCTCATCCAAGAAGCCCTTCGCACCTTGTTCCAGCGCCGTACCAGCCTCGTCATCGCCCACCGCCTCAGCACCGTCCGCGGTGCCGACCTGATCCTCGTGCTCGACCACGGCCGCATCGTCGAACGCGGCACCCACGAAAGCCTCATCGCTGAAGGAGGCATCTACGCCCGCATGCACGCCCAATTCATCCGAGGCTAATCCACTCTTAGAAACCTGCCCCCAATTCCCGGAGGTCCTCGGACTACATCTGGGTGGCCAAAAAATCCACCTCACCCAAACACCTCCGAGGTGGGGCGATTTCTCCGAAAGCGCCACGTCCGCAGACACGGACCACCGCAGAGATCGGTCCACCGCGGACATGGACCGCTCGGAGATCGGTCCCTACCTAGGAGGTCCTCGGGCTACATCTGGGTGGCCGAAAATTCCCCTTCTCCCCCAAGCGCCTCCCTCCCTTGAAGCCTGTCCCCTCCTCCCCGCGGAAGCACATTGCAGCCTGTCCAAACACCACGATTTGGAGCCTGTCCCCAAGGCCTCTCACACACACCGATTTGGAGCCTGTCCCCAAAGCCTTGTCGCCCTTGTCCCACCGATTTGGAGCCTGTCCCCAAAGCCTTGTCGCCACGCCTGACAATTGTGCCCTTGAATCCTCGGGTTTTGAGCGGAAACTCCGCCCCTCTTAATTATGGCACACGTGAAGTTGCACATCCCAGGACCGGTCGAGGTGAGCGCCAAGACCTTTCAAGCCATGACCCAGCCCATGATCGGGCACCGCGGTCAGGGCTTCAAAGACCTCTACGGCCGCATCCAACCGCAGCTTCAGTCCATGCTGTCCACCCAACAGCGGATTTATCTCTCCACCTCCAGCGCCTGGGGCGTCATGGAAGGAGCACTGACCAACCTCTGCACCAAAAAGGTCCTCAACTGCATGTGCGGAGCCTTCTCCGACAAGTGGTTCGACGTCGCCAAGAAGCTCGGTAAAGACGCCGAAGCCCTCCAAGTCCCCTGGGGCTCCCCCATCCGCGCCGAACAAATCGACGCCCGCCTCGCCACCGGCCACTTCGACGCCCTCACCCTCATTCATAACGAAACCAGCACCGGCACCCTAAGCCCGCTGGACGAGATCGCCGCCCTCAAGCGGAAGTATCCCGACGTAATGTTCATCATCGACGCCGTCAGCTCCCTGACCGCCTTGCCCCACCGCTTCGACGACCTCGGGATCGACCTCCTCCTCGCCGGCACCCAGAAAGCCTTCGCCCTGCCCCCCGGACTGGCCGTCTTTGTCGCCTCCCCCGCCGCGCTCGCCAAGGCCGCCACCATCAAGACCCGCGGCTACTACTTCGACCTCCTCGAGTTCGAGAAGAACGCGCTCGAAAACATGACCCCCAGCACCCCGGCGATTTCACTCATCTACGCGCTGGAGTCCAAACTGGGAGAATTCTTCGCCGAAGGACTCGAAGCACGCTACGCCCGGCACACCCAGACCAACCAGATGCTCAAAGACTGGGCTTCCCGCCAAGGCTTTACCCTGTTCCCGGAAACCGGGTTCGAATCCAAGACACTGGTTTGCGTCAACAACGGTGCCAAACCCGGCGGGCGCGTCATCGACGTAGCCACCTTCCAGAAGCGCATCAAAGACCGCGGCATCCTCATCGACGGCGGCTACGGTAAAATCAAAGGCACCACCTTCCGCATCTCCAACATGGGCGACGAAACCCCGGAGACCATCGGCGCCTTGATCGAGATCCTCGATACCGCCATCGCCGGACTCTGACCCACCCCGACCCCACAGAAGTCCTGCCCCGCCGGCATGTCAGCGCAACCGCACGACAATCCAGGGCAAGCCTCCGACAATCGCCCTCCTTGCCGCTCCCCAGAGGGCGCGGTAATTTTAAAAATAATGTCTGAGGCTTGCCCCGTCCCCGACTGCGCACCCGATCGGTGCGCGACCCCGGCGGTGTGCCCACTCAATCGAGTGCGGGCCGGCACCACGGTCGTGGTCAAGCAACTGACGGCCTCCCCAGACATGAATCGGCGGCTGCGAGAAATGGGATTCGGCGAAGAACAGCGCGTGAAAGTGCTCAGCCTCGCCAACAACCTTCTGTGTCAGGTTTGCAATTCTCGACTCGGGCTCAGCGACCGTCTGGCAGAGACCATTCTCGTTCAACCCCTCAGCCCCTCGGCTCCGGTCCGTTTGGCGGCCTGAATCCCGAGACTCGATCGGTGGGTTAGCACGGTGTCGGTCTCAAACAGAAGTCCCTTTTCGAAGCCCCATCCGGTTCAAAACCGGTCCGAAATCGCAATCCACCGACAATCGGCGACAAGTTCCCGACAACCACCCTTCTTGCCCTCAGGAAGGTTCCATCCATAGCCTCCCACTCACGATGCGCCCACTGTCCTCATTGACTCCCGGCGAACGGGCGGTGGTCGCCCGGATCGACATTCCGCCAGAACAGCGCGGGCGCCTGCTAGAAATGGGACTGCTTCCCGGCACCCCCGTCGAATTGGTGCGCTTTGCTCCACTCGGGGACCCTGTGGAAATAAAGCTGCGCAACTACCACCTCTCCTTGCGCAAGCTCGAGGCCGACAAAATCCAGGTCCACTGACACGATGAAACCCTTCACCGTCGTCCTCACCGGCAACCCCAACTGCGGCAAGACCACACT
>SXGQ01624660.1_pt1 | contig 23254 bp, 17 predicted proteins | sample 3178371 | NCBI WGS metagenome assembly SXGQ01 (sample SAMN11356859, study PRJNA531348) | freshwater metagenome | isolation source: freshwater sample F1-20 | place: China: Fuxian Lake, Yuxi | collected 2017-12-25 | reverse complement strand
CCGGCGTCGTCATCGGCGATCGTCCTTTGCGAGAAATTTGTGCACTTTATAATGATGAAGGCTCGACCATGCCGGCGGTTGGCTATTCGATGAAATATGCTGAGTCGGCGGGCCTCATGAAATTTGACTTTTTGGGATTAAAAACTTTAACCACAATTTTAGAAACTGTAAAACTTGTTTACAAAACTCGTGCTATAAAAATTGACATCGCCCATTTGCGTCTCGACGATAAAAAAACCTTTGAAATGCTTGCCAGTGGCGATTCAATCGGGGTTTTTCAAATTGAATCTTCGGGCATGCGTTCGGTACTTCGACAAATGCGAGCCGATAAAATTGAAGATATTATCGCTCTCATTTCACTTTATCGCCCAGGGCCGATGGACAATATTCCAACTTACATTCGACGCAAACATGGCGAAGAAAAAATTTCTTATCCACATCCGCTTCTTGAGGCGGTTTTGAAGGAAACCTATGGTGTCATTGTTTATCAAGAACAAGTGATGGAAATTGCTAAAATCTTGGCGGGGTATAGTCTCGGCGGAGCTGATTTACTTCGTCGCGCCATGGGCAAAAAAATTAAAGAAGAAATGGATCAACAACGTAAAATTTTTGTCGAAGGTGCCAAAAAAAATAATATTTCTGAACAACAAGCCAATGAAATTTTTGATTTAGTCGCTAAGTTTGCCGGTTACGGCTTCAACAAATCTCACGCCGCCGCTTACGCCATGATTTCATATCAAACGGCTTATTTAAAAGCCCATTTTTTGCCCGAATTTTTAACCGCTTCAATTAATCTAGAAATTGACAATACCGACAAAATTAATATTTTTTTACAAGTCGCCAAAAGCCACAAAATTCCCGTTCTTGCGCCCGATATCAATCTAAGCCAAGCCAATTTTTCGATTGAAATTCTAAATTAAAATGGATTATAAAATTAAAATTAAACATATCAAAGAATCTTGCATTTTAACCAAGATTCCCAAGGATTCACAAGGTTTTATTTCGGCAGAAATTTCGCAAAATTTTAATAATTGTGATAAAATTTTTATCGCTCAAAATGATGCCGAAATTGAAATTATAAATCGTCAATTAAGATTTTTTCAGCCAACGGAAAATATTTTAAATTTTTATGCTTTTGATTGTTCGCCTTATGACAGAGCTTCTCCAAAGCCTCAAATTTTAGCAAGTCGTATCAAAACTTTATATAATTTAACTTCGCGAATCGTCGATAAAAATTATTTTATTGTCACTTCGATTAACGCTTTGATGCAAAAAACTATCGCGCTAAATGACATCAAAAATTTAGGATTATTTTTGCAAGTCAAAGCCAAAAATTCCTTAAATCAAATTAGTGAATTTTTGATTAACAAAGGCTACACGCGCCAATCCAACGCCAACAGCGTCGGCGAGTTTGCGGTGCGAGGCGGAATTATCGATGTCGTCATGCAACAAGCCGGCGATTTAATTGGTTATCGCATCGATTTTTTTGGCGATGAAATCGAGTCAATTAAAATCTTCGATCCAATCAGTCAAATCAGCCAAGAAAGCGTTAAAAATTTTGAAATTTTGCCGATTAGCGAAGTGCTTTTGAATCAAAAAACCATCGAAAATTTTCGTCAAAAATATCGACAAAAATTTGGCGCTTCGATTGATGACCAATTTTATCAAGCAATTTCTGAAGGTCGCACTTTTGACGGCGTTGAGCATTGGCTCCCAATGTTTTATCAAGAAAATTTAATAAGTTTTTTTGAATATTTAAAAAATCCGGTAATATTTTTCGACGAAAAAATTTATAATTTAAGTCAAGAACGCGAAACTTTAATTCACGAAAATTATCAAGCGCGATTGCAAGAAAAAAATCACAAAAATTCGACGATTTATAATGCGATTGAGCCTAATTCTTTATATTTTTCGGCATCGGAAATTTCTGGGCAAATTGCCGAAAAAATTAATATTGAATTTCAAACTTTTGAGAGCGTTAACAACAATAATTCTCAACGCAGAATTATTGATTTAGAATTTAAAAATATTCCTGACTTCGCCCTCGCCTCTAGGACAAATAAACAAGACGTTATCGAATTATTAAAAAATTTTTTACAAAATTATTCGACCAAAAAAGTGGCGATTGCGGTTTTAAGCGAAGGCTTTAAAGACCGTTTGAGTCGCATTCTTTTGGATTATAATTTAAGCTTAAATAATGTCGAAAATTTTGTAGAATTTCAAAAAATAAAATTCGGTAAAATTGCCAGTTTCACTTTCCCAACCCATTTTGGCTTTGAAACTAGCGACTTCATCATCATTGGCGAACAAGCTTTATTTGGCGAAAAAATTGTTCGTAAAAAAATTTCCAAATCAGCGTCGGAGCGATTAATCGAAGAAAGTTTGAGCATAAATTTGGGCGAATTAATTGTCCATCGCGACCACGGTATTGGCAAGTTCGACGGCATTCACACCATCAGCGCGCTCGGCATCAAAATCGACATGATAAAAATAATTTATGGCGGTGGCGATACACTTTTTGTGCCCGTCGATAATATTCATTTAATTTCACGTTATGGCGCCGAAAATTCTTTGGTGCAACTTGATCGACTTGGCGTTGCTGGCTGGCGCAATCGTCGCGACAAAGTTCGTAAAAAAATTAAAGTCGCGGCCGAAGAATTGTTGAAAATCGCTGCTTCGAGGCAATTAAAAAAAGCGCCGATTTTTGTCGCCGAAACGCATTTTTACGATGAATTTCGCGCTAAATTTGGCTTCGTTGAAACTGAAGATCAAATGCGTGCGATTGAAGAAGTTGAACAGGATTTACAAAAAGGAACGCCGATGGATCGCTTAATTTGTGGCGATGTCGGTTTCGGCAAAACCGAAGTGGCTCTTCGTGCAAGCGCCATTGTGTGTAAATTTGCCCAAGTTGCCATCGTGGCGCCGACGACACTTTTAGTGCGTCAACATTACAAAAATTTTTGCAAAAGATTTGAAGGAACTGATATTAAAATCGCTCAATTATCAAGGCTAGTCGGCGTAAGCGAAGCCAAAATCGCCCGTGAAGAAATTGAAAATGGCAAAGCCAATATTGTGATTGGAACTCACGCTTTACTTCAAAAAAATCTGAAATTTAATAATTTAGGTTTGTTAATTATTGATGAAGAACAACATTTTGGCGTCGCCCAAAAAGAACAACTTAAAAAATTTCGCACTGAGATTCACGTGCTTACACTTTCGGCAACACCGATTCCGCGCACTTTGCAAATGTCGCTCGCCGGCGTTAAGGATTTAAGTTTAATCGCCACTCCGCCGATTGATCGCCTGTCGGTTCGCAATTTCGTAATGCCTTACGATTCGGTGATTGTTCGCGAGGCGGTGATGCGTGAATATAATCGCAGTGGTAAAGTTTTTTTCGTGGTGCCTCGAGTGCGCGATGTTGAAGAAATGGAGCCAAGATTAAAAATTATTTTTCCCGAATTAAAAATTATGCACGCCCACGGGCAGATGAATCCGAGCCAACTCGAAGAAATTATGAATGATTTTATCGATGGCAAAATCGACGTGTTATTATCGACGACGATAATTGAGTCGGGCATTGATATTTCTAGTGCCAACACCATGATAATTTACAAAGCCGAAATGTTTGGATTGTCGCAACTTTATCAACTTCGCGGTCGCGTCGGACGCGGAAAAATTCGCGGTTATTGTTATTTTATGCTCGATAATAAACATAAAATCGCCGATGAATCTCGCAAAAAACTCGAAGTTATGCAAAATCTCGATGCGCTCGGAGTTGGCTTTAGCGTAGCCTCGCACGACATGGATATTCGTGGCAGTGGCAATTTACTTGGCGACGAACAATCGGGGCATGTCAAAGAAACTGGCGTCGAACTTTATCAACAAATGCTCGTCGAAACCATCGAAAAAATTAAAAATAATGAAGAATTTTCAAGCGATGATATCGAAAGTTTTGACAAAAATATTACCATTAAACTTGGGATTTCATTACTTATTCCCGAAGATTATATGCCTGATTTGTCATTACGCATGAGCTTCTACAAGAAGATTTCTTATATTAAAAATAATCAAGATCGTGAAAATTTAATTAATGAAATGACCGATCGTTTTGGCAAAATCCCACAAGAAATTTTAAATTTATTTGAAGTTGCTTTATTAAAAAATTTATGTCAAAAAGTTGGGGTGGAAAATTTAGAAATCGCTCATGATGGATTTATTATTGCTTTCAAAAATAATAAATTCGCTGGTGCCGAAAAATTAATGAAAATGATTTTCGAAAATAAAAATAAAATGCGTTTGGTGAGTGGGCAAAAATTACTTTTCGTGGCGAATTATAAAACCCTCGAAGAAAAAATTAATTGCGCTCACGATATTTTAAAAAAACTACAAAATCTTTTATAAAAATGGCAAATATTAAAAGTGTTTTTGATAAATTATTCAAAAAAAAATTAGATGAAAATGCGGTTCCAAGTGCCGATAAATCATCGTCGGGAAGTGCTTTAAGCGAAGAAGGTGGCGATCAAAACTTCATTAGCAATATTAAAGATTCAACGCAAAAATCCGAGCAAAAATCTGAAAATTCTTCCGCTAAAATCAGTGAAGAAGATGGTAAAAAAATCGATGATATTATTGACCTTTTACGTAAAACTAATATTCGACCGATGGCGAATCAACAACGTAATCTTGATCGCGAAGAAGGTGGCATGGAGCATGAAAATAAAGAAACTGAAACCCACACAATTGACGAATGGGATAGTCGTGGTGACGAGATTATTAAAATGGCGGAATCGCATCCGATTAATAAATCTACCAGCAAAAAATCGATGTTGTGGAATTTAAAACGTAAAAAATTACAAGAGAAAAAAATTAAAGAAGAAATCGCTGAGGTAAGTAAAGATTTAAAGCAATTAAAGGTACAAAAAAGTTCTGAGCAAGGTGGCTCGGAGTTTGATAGCCGTAGGAGCCAATCCACACTTACTCAAAGAATTAATGCTCTTCGCGAAGATCGCAATTATTTCAAAAATCCCTCGAAAATTCGCTGATTTTATTGAGGGTTTTATATTTATTTAACGATTAATTTAAACCGAATAAAACTATCGCTATTATATACCAATTTCGCTAACTGAATTTTGCGATAGACTATTTCTTTCGTGAGATAAAGATTCTCCTCTTTCAAGATCTAAAGATGATCTAGGCGAAGGCACACCAGATGCTAAATTTAATTCGGACACAGAAGGTGAGCGACTATAAAGCGGTATTCCCCCTACTACTAAAGCAGAATTCGCACTTTGGACTATCGTCGCGCTAGAAACTGGATTCATCTCATAACGAAAATTACTCAATGTAGAATTAACAGCACCTAATATCAATCCAACTGTAGCTACAAACGTCCCCGCTACTATAGCAGGAGCAGTGCATTGCGAAGGATCCCTTGTTACTCCAGTGCAAATACCAAATGTAAGAGCGGTAGTGAATCCAACAACAACTAAAGGAGTTGCAAAATTTACAATTCGACAAATTCTAGATCTCATTGCTCCTTGCTCGCTTGCAACATTTTCTAAAACTAAGGAAGCAACGGGGTTTTGATTATTTGGATTATTTTGCATCAAGAAATATTTAATTTTAATACTAATATTAAAATTAAATTATTATTAACTATTTTTAACGCAAATATTATTCGTTGTTTAGACATTCACCAATTTATCGAGCATCTTCTTGAACCAATTATTTTTTGATTCATAACCATCAACCATTTTACTATTCATCATTTTATCACGTAAAAAAATTAACATGCCAAGGGCACAAGTGCTGGAAGTGTTGATTAATTCGCTTGGGGCTAAGTTAAATTTAGAAGGATAACCGATTCTGGTATTTTTCTTAAAAATTTCTGAAGCTAATTTGTCGATACCAACCGTGGAGGCTACGCCACCAGTCAAAACGATGTTCGGAAGCATTCCGAGTGGAATATTGGTTTTTTCTAAAGTCGCTTTTATATTTTCAAAAATTTCCGCTAATCGCGATTCAATAATATTTTTTAAATCTTCACGAGAAATACGAACAATTGTTTGTTCTTCATAACTTTCATTAGCTTTAAATTTTATTACTTCTTTTTCTTCGATTGGCGAAATTATTAAGGTATTATTGAGATTTTTAATTTTTTCCGCCACTTCCATTCTAATGCCAAGTATGGTCGCGATATCTTTGGTGATATTGTGTCCGCCAATTAAAACATGGCCGACATGATAAAATTTTCCATCATAAATAATGCAAAAAGAGGTCGAACTTCCGCCAATATCGATAAGTAAAGAGCCAATGCTTAACTCATTTTCACTAAGGCTCGCAAGCGCTGAACCATAAGGTTCAGCAACATAACTTTCGACCGATAATTGACAATGTTTCAAGCAATTTTCGATATTGCTTATAATTGTTTTTGAAACGCTCGCCACATGAAATCTTGAATATAATTTTTGTCCCATCATTTGACGCGGATTGATGATTGCCGGCGAATCATCGATGCGATAATTAATTGGAATTAAATGAATCGGCTCTTTCAAAGTTTTAGAATATTCGAGACGAACTTTTGCCACCGAATTTACAATATCAGATTGCTTAACTATGCCTTTAAGAATTTTATCAACAACATCTTTGCGCGTTGATAAAATTTGACTTCCCGATATTCCAACAATAATTTTACTAATATTCAAACCCGCCATTCTTTCGGCTTCGGCGACAACATTAATGATTGATTTTTGTGCCATTTTAATGTCAGAAATCGCTCCAAATGAAATGCCTTTTGATTCTTTGTGGCCATAACCTAAAATTTCAATACCGTCATTGCCAATGTTGGCGATAATGCACAACATCTTAGATGAGCCGATATCAAGACAGGCAATGGTTTTGAGGTTTTTATAAGTTTTGGACATTAAAGAAAAAAGATTTAAAAATTTAAACTTTAAATTTACTTTTTTAAATTTAAAAAAATAGATTTTTTTAATATTTTTAATAAAAAAATTAATTTATTACAGTAAGGAATTTTTTAAGAAAATAATTCTCGAATTAATTTATGATTTTTTAATTGGGAATTTGAGTGATTGGTTGGGTTTAAACATAATCATGTGTTGGTAGTGATGCTAAAATTTTTGATATTTTCTCGCCACGAACTGATTCACTTGGAGACGCAGTTTTTTCACTTATTGATAATAAAACACCTGATAAATCCCCTAGAGCTTTGGCAATAATTTTTCCTGTTAAATTTAAAAATCCCAAACTAAGTGAGGTTGCTGTATTTAATTGAGCCTGAATTGCGATAGAATTTTCTGATATTTGACAAAAACCATGCTCTTTGTTTATTAGGTATAAATTAGTATTAGTAATTAAATTTTGGTTAGGTGAATCGGAATTATTTAACGCAAAAATCTTGCCAATATTTTCAATTAAATTAATACTATTCGAATCAGAGTTTGTCGCAAAATTTTTCGGTTCAGAATCATCAATAAGATCCCGAGTCATTATTAAATTTTCTATTATTGGTGATTGAACAATTTTTTTAAAAGTTTTTTATTTTGTTGGCTAGCTTTATCTGCTGTATCTGTTGAATTTATAAATTTTATTTTTTCTAAAATCTGATCTTGGATTTGTGTTTTAAATTGACTTTTTTGGTTAATAGCATCTGTTTTACAAGGGGCATCAAGAAACAAATAATCTTCTACTAAATCATCCTCAACAAATAAATCATAAAATTTTAATTCCATTTCTCTTAAAATTTTCTCAGCGGATTTTTTCTTAAATTCATCTTCTTGTTTTTTCCTTGACGCTTCCAAAGCATCTCCAGCCCCCGAATCATCTCTTGGAAACTTATCATCAAACTCACAAGCCTCGCGCAAAATCAAATATTGCAACATGGCTTTAAATCTTGCTTCACGCTCATCTAATGTTACCAAAGATTTATCTTCGTTTTCTGAATGCATATTTATTTTTTATATTTGCGATTAATATAAATTTGTTGAAGAATGGATAAGCTATTGCTCCAAGTCCAGTAAATAACCAATCCTGCGGGGAACGCCGCCAAAACAATCGTCAAACCGTAAGGCATAAATTTCAGAATTTTAGCTTGCGTCGGATCTGCTGGCGGTGGACTCAATTTTTGTTGAATAACCATGGTAGCGCCCATTAAAATTGGCCAAATTCCTAAACTAAAACTTGAAGAAATTTCAAATGGCAATAAACCAAAAAGATTTAAAATCGTTGTCGGATCTGGTGCCGATAAATCCTTAATCCAGCCGAAGAAAGGGGCGTGACGCATGTCGAGCGTAACATAAAAAACTTTATAAAGTGCGAAGAAAACGGGAATCTGAATCAAAATTGGTAAGCAACCCGCCGCCGGATTGATTTTTTCACGCTTATAAAATTCCATTATTTCACGATTCAAAGCCAGTTTATCATCCTTATATTTTTCACGAATCGCTTCAATTTTTGGTTGAATTTTCTTTAATTTGGCAATTGCCGAATAAGATTTATTTGCCATTGGAAACAATGCCAGCTTAACTATAACCGTCATTCCTAAAATTGCTAAACCAAAATTTCCAAAAATTTTATACAAAAATTCAATGACAAAAAAGAAAGGCTTGGTTAAAAAATAAAACCAACCAAAATCAATGGCACGATCGAATAATTTTAGTTCAAGTTTTTTACTATAATCATCTAAAATTTTAACTTTTTTAGCACCGGCAAACAGATGATGCTCGAGGCTTAATTCGTCATTAACGGCGATTTGAGATTCTTGACCAATAAAATCAACATTATAAAAATTATTTTGATTTTTATATTCGTGAAAATAACTTCCTTCGAAAGGAATTTTTCTGTCAGGAATTATTGAACTCAACCAATATTTATCGGTGATTCCGAGCCATGAACCACTTTCACCCTTATCGCTAAATTTTTGAATTTTATCTTCAACTAAATCTTCATAAGTTTTTTCCGAAAGTATGCCGTTAAAGGCTCCAATCGCACCTTCATGCAAAATATAAGTTGCTTTTTGTTGATTATTAAGAGCTCGATTAATGCGACCGAAAGGTGCTAAAACAATGGCTTCGAGGCTTCTATTAATAACTTTTTGTTGAATGGTAAATAAATAATTTTCATCGAGAGAAATTTTAATTCTGAACTCAATATTTTGTGAATTATTCCACGAAAGTGTAATTGGATTTTTCGGGGTCAATTTTAAATCATCGGCTTGCCAAAGACTATCGGACTTAGGAAGCTCTAGGTTAGAATTAGAACTCGCAAAACCAAAATCAGCAAAATATCTTTCTTTACTTTCGGCCGGCGAAAAAAGAATAACCTCTTCTTTTTTATCGGGATTTTTAAAATATTGTGCCAAAGTTAAATCGTCAAATCTAGCGCCTCTTAAATTGATTGAGCCATGAAGTGATTTGCTTTCGATTCTAACTCTTTCATTGCTAGTTTTTTCAATTATTTCTTTACCAGTTTTGGCGAGAACAATCACTTCACTTTTTTCTTCGAGATTAATTTTTTTACTGGCTTCGCTTGCTGTATTTTCAATAGTCGGGGCTGGTGAATTAGAATTTTCTTCGGCGATTTTACCAGAACTTTTTTCAGTTTTCAAAACTTTATTTTCTTCAACGATTTTTTGTTGAATAGCAATTTTTTCAAGACGCGGTTTTTCGTAAAACCAAGTCCAAGAAATCATGATAAATACCGACAAGCTTGTCGCTAAAATTAAATTTTTATTATTTTGCGGATTCATTTTTTTAAATTTTTTATTTCATCTACTTAAAATTATTATTTAATTTTAAAGATATTTTTCAATTCTTATTTTTAGTAGATTTTTTTGTTGTTTTTGAATTAATTCGATCACTATTTTTAATAATTAAACATTCCTTCAAAGCCTCGTCAATCGTGGCGATTGGCACTATTTTAAGATTATTCAAAACTTCTTTCGGCATTTCTTCTAAATCTTTAACATTGGCTTGCGGAATTAAAACTTTTTTAATGCCACCACGTAAAGCCGCCAAAAGTTTTTCTTTAAGTCCGCCAATTTCCAGAACCTTGCCACTCAAAGTAATTTCGCCCGTCATGGCGATATCGCGATGAATTTTATATTCACTTAAAAGCGAAATTAAACAAACCGACAAAGCAACGCCGGCCGATGGGCCATCTTTTGGCGTAGCTCCTTCGGGAACGTGAATATGAAAATCAAATTTGTTAAATTTTTTAGCATCGATTTTTAAAGTTTTAGCGATGGATCGAGCATAACTTAGCGAAGCTCTTGCCGATTCTTTCATAACGTCACCGAGGCTTCCCGTAATTTGAATTTTGCCACTTCCTTCAAATTTTAAAGCTTCAATTTCGAGTAAATCTCCGCCATATTGAGTATATGCCATTCCCGTTACAATCCCAACAGCATCAAGCTTTCGAGCCCTGCCATAATCTTTTTTTGCCGGTCCCGAATATTTTTGCAAATTATCATTATTAATGTCAATTTTTTTGGCTTCTTTGGTGATAATTAACTTAACCGATTTTCTAATTAAATTTTCTATTTCACGATTTAAATTTCTAACTCCCGCTTCAAAAGTATAACGTTGAATCAAAGTTAAAATTGCCTCATCTTCAATCGAAAATTCTTTATTATCCAAGCCATTTTCCTTGAGTAATTTAGGGACGATATGTTTTTTGGCGATTTGTAATTTCTCACTTTCAGTATAACCAGAAATATTAATTATCTCCATGCGATCTCTAAGCGGAATTGGAATTGAATTTACAGTGTTAGCGGTCGCCACAAAAATTACTTTTGATAAATCATAATCGACTTCCAAATAATGATCAGAAAAATTAACATTTTGCTCGGGATCAAGAACTTCTAGCAAAGCCGAGGCTGGATCACCCCGAAAATCACTCGAAATTTTATCAATTTCATCGAGAAGCATTAAAGGATTAATGGTTTCAGCTTTTTTCATCGATTGAATAATGCGTCCCGGCATGGCTCCGACGTAAGTGCGACGATGTCCTCGAATTTCGGATTCATCTTTAACGCCACCGAGAGAAACTTTAACATATTTACGATTTAAACTTTCGGCGATTGATTTTGCCAGAGAAGTTTTGCCAACTCCAGGGGCACCGACCAAGCATAGAATTGGTCCGCGGGCACCTTTAGTTTTAATTTGCACTGCGATAAATTCTAAAATTCTTTCCTTAATTTTGGCAAGTCCATAATGATGTTTATCGAGAATTTTTTTGGCATTATTCAAATCGTGAATCGCTTCAGATTTTTCCGACCAAGGTAATGACGCAATCCAATCAAGATAGTTGCGAACTACTCCTGACTCGGATGAATAATTGCTCATTTTTTGTAATTTTTGCAATTCATAATCGCATTTTTTACGAATTTCTTTGGATAATTTTAATTTGGCAATTTTATTTTTTAATTCAGTAATGTCGGGATCTTCATCATGCCCAAGTTCTTTTTTGATATTTTTGAGTTGTTCATTAAAATAAATTTCTTTTTGATGCTTGGTGAATTTCTCTTGAATCGAGCGGCTTATTCGCTCTTCGGCTTCACTAATTTCGATTTCAGTTTTAATTATTTCAAGCAATTTATAAAATTTATTTTTTAAATCTCTTTCATTTAAAATGACCTGCCTTTGTTGATAAGAAGAATTAACGTGACCAGCAATAAAATACAAAATATCTTGGGTAGTTTTGATTTTAGCTATTTCATTTAAAATTTCGACACTGATTTTTTTATTATATTGAGAATATTTAGAAAAACTTTCGGCACATGATTTTACAAGACTTATCAACTCTTTATCCTTGTCGTTGATTTTAGGTTGAATAATTACCGAAATTTCACTAAAAAAATATTGCTCATTGTCGATAATTTTATCTATTTCGGCGGTAACAAAACCCTGAAGAATGGCTTTTAGATTGCCATCGGGGGTTTTTATTAATTCAAGTATTCGACAAATTGTTCCAACTTTATTAAGATTTTCTTTTTTGAATAAATCGCTATCAGATTTGGTTTGAGTTACGGCAAAAATCGGAGATTTTTTGTTATAAGCTTCTTCAATTGTGTTAATTGATTTTTCTCTGCCAACTAAGATTGTTGTAGTCATCTTTGGAAAAATTACGACATCGCGAAGTGGAATCGTGTAAAATTTTTGCTCTATTTTTTGGTCTTTTTTATTTACGGTCATTTTGTTTGAAATAAATTGGTTTTTTTAAGAAAATATTATTTTGGTTTTTGACAAATAACAATCATAATTTTTAAAAAATGCTTTCTTGCAAATTGTAATTTTTATTTTAGATTTTAAATTATAAAAAATTTAGTAATTATTTTTTTATTTTTAAATGCATTACGATAAAAATAATATTTTTGCCAAAATAATTCGCGGAGAAATTCCAGCAAAAAAAATTTATGAAGATGAAAATATTTTGGCTTTTTACGATATTTCAAAAGCTTCTCCTATTCATGTTTTAGTAATTCCGAAAGGCGAATTTATCGATTTCGTTGATTTCGTTTCCAAAGAAAATCCGCAAAAAGTTGCCAATTTTTTTCAAAAAGTTTCACAAATTTCGCAAGATTTAAAAATTGTTGAAAGCGGTTTTCGCTTGATTACCAATAATGGAAGCGATGCTCACCAAACCGTAAAACATTTTCACGTCCATATTTTAGCTGGCAAAAAACTTGGACCATTAATTTCCGCCGACAATCAATTGAGGTAATAAACATGGATAAAAAAATGCATGAGGCTACAAAAATAATTCACGCTGGTAGAAATCCGAAAGAACAAGGCTGGATGGTTAATCCACCGATTTATCAAACTTCGACGATTGTTTTCCCGACTTATAAAGATTTTATGTATGCCGAAAGAGGCTACTCTAACAATGATTTGGTGCAACCTTACGAATTAAAATATGGTCGCTATGGGACGCAAACTAATTTTGCTTTGGAGCGAGCAATTTCCGAAATCGAGGGCGGTTATAATACTTTCGTAACCTCATCGGGCGCGGCTGCGATTAACACGGCGCTGATTGCTTTTTTAAAACAAGGCGATCATATGTTGCTCGTTGATAATGTTTACTCGCCAACTCGTGGCTTTGCCGATAAATTTTTAAAAAAACTTGGGGTTGAAACTACTTATTTTGATCCGCATATTGGTGCAGGAATTTCTAAATTAATTAAAAAAAATACCAAAGTTATTTTTATGGAAAGCCCTGGGTCGCAAACCTTTGAGATTCAAGACGTGCCCGCCATTTGTAAAATTGCCAAAAAACACGATATCGTGACGATTCTCGATAATTCTTGGGCGAGCGGAATATATTTCAAAGCTTTTGATCACGGCGTTGATATTTCAGTTATGGCCTTAACCAAATATATCAACGGTCATTCCGATATTATGATGGGCTCAATCACCGTTCAAGAAAAATATTTCCGTGTAATGTATGAGGCTTTTAGATATATGGCTGTTACTGCCGCGCCTTATTCATCCTACATGGTGCAAAGAGGATTACGTACCGCAAAATTGCGTATGGACCATTGTTTTAAGTCGGGTTTAGAAATGGCGATGTGGCTTGAATCGCGTCCCGAAGTTGAAAAAGTTTTATATCCGGCATTGCCAAGTGATGAAAATCATCAATTATGGAAAAGAGATTTTACGGGCGCGGCGGGTTTATTTTCAATCATTCTCGATAAAAAATATTCTAATGATGCTTTGGCAAGAATGTTAGACAAATTGCATTATTACGGCATGGGCTATTCTTGGGGTGGCTATGAATCATTGATTATTCCGTTCGACGCTTCGAGTATTAGAACGGCAACGACATATCATTACGCCAACAAAACTGCGTTTAGAATAAATATCGGCTTGGAAGATATTGAAGATTTGAAAGATGATCTTGAAGCTGGATTTAAAAGGCTAAAAAGATAAATAATTTATTCGAAATATTTGAAGCGACGAACCAAAGCGACGAAGCCTTGCGTTAAAAAAATAGCCTAACTCAACTTAAAATTAAAAACTCATCGCGGATACGGCGATTTACTCGCCGTGTAGCGATTCAACTTTTCCCTAAATTTGCTTTAGCAAATTTAATTATGCGATAAATTCGGTCGCATAATTTAAGATTCAAAATTATATATTAATGTGCGAAAAGTTGAGATATATCCTTGAAAGCCTTGAACTCCAACGCATTGCCACTTGGGTCGCAAAAAAACATAGTGGCCTGTTCTCCCGTTTGTCCTTTGAAACGAACATATGGCTCGATAACAAATTTAACAGAATTGTTTTTAAGTTTTTCGGCAAATTGATGCCAAGCTTCCCATTCTAAAACCACTCCAAAATGAGGAACGGGAACGCCGTGACCGTCAACTTGATTAATTATTTTTTGTGATTTTTCTTGATTTAAATGAGTAACAAATTGATGTCCAAAAAAATTCCAATCGATCCAGTGATCGCAAGAGCGACCCTCTTCCATGCCCAATAACTTTCCATAAAAATTACGAGTTGAAGATAAATCGCTTACAGGAACTGCCAAGTGAAATGGCTGAATTTTATTGTTCATAATTTACTTTAATTCCCCATTTTTTGCCAAGATATTTTTCAATTTCTTTGCGATCTTCATTGTTAAGAGAGCGGTTGAAAACAATCATCTCGCCAAGTAAACCTTGGAAAAATGAATTTGGTGTGGCGTTATCGCCAGTTTTAACTCCTCCTAAATAAAGTCTGGCAGAATTGTCTGCATATTTTTTCGAGCTTTCAATTAGTTGACTATTATATCCGTCATTTATTTTTAAATTAGATGAAGAGAGATAGCCATTTCTAAAAATTTTTATATTTGAAATATCGCCTCTTAACATTGGTGATTGATAAATAATTATTGAGGCTACGATTTTTTCGTTAGGAATAACATAATCAATACCTGAAGTTGTAGCATTGTCTTCGCCACAAGAGGAAGTAGTAGTAGATGAAGCCAATCCAAAATTACCTTTTTTACCATCAAAACCATATCCCAAATCAAATTCTCTACCGCAATCGGAAGGCTGATAAAGAATCGAACGTTTTTCGGTTGATGAAGTGGCTTTTGGTTCAAAAACAACGAATACACTTGCCGAACGATAAGTTAATATAGCTTGTTCAAGATTTTCTGATCCAAGATAATCATCAACTCCATCAAATCTTATCGAAGGCAATCCATACATGCCATTTGCAATATAAATTGGTTTATTTTCATCATTAGTTTGATTTAAATTAATTCGATCGGAATAACGAACTTCGGCTCCATTCCATCGACTAATTTTATCACCATCGTCAGTTTCACCTTCTTTAAAAGCATCTGCTGCGGTAGCGTCATACCATGTTACGATATAGTTAATCCAAGGCATTGCTGAGCTTTGAGTAACGTTTCTGGCGGTGGTAATTCTCATCGAGGAAACGATTCTTGATGACTGCATAAGTCCAGCTATCATTATCATTAATATTACGATAACAACCGATATTTCTACCAAACTAAAAGCTTTGTATTTTTTAAAATGCATTTTGATTAAATTAAATTTATTACCCTTGTAAAACTTTTTATATTAATTATATTTTCAGTCAAGTTTTTTTACAAAATTCTTATTACAAAATCTTCAAATAAATTTTTTAAATCTTATGTCAAAAGTTATTGGAATCGACTTAGGCACCACGAATTCGTGCGTTGCAATCATGGAAAGCAAAACTAATATCAAAGTAATTGAAAATGCGGAAGGTGCCCGAACTACCCCCTCAATAGTTGGCTTTCTTGCAAATGGCGAAAAAGTTGTCGGCTCCTCAGCAAAAAGACAAGCCGTTACCAATCCACAAAATACAATTTTTGGAATTAAACGTTTGATCGGTAGAAGATATAATGATCCACTTACCGAAAAAGATAAGGGCTTAGTTCCTTACAAAATAGTAGCTTCAGCCAATGGCGATGCGTGGGTTGATGTTAAAAATGAAAAATATTCTCCAAGTCAAATTTCGGCTTACACTTTAATGAAAATGAAAGAAACAGCAGAAAATTATCTTGGTGAAAAAGTTGACAAAGCTGTAATTACCGTGCCCGCATATTTTAACGATTCACAACGTCAGGCGACAAAAGATGCCGGAAAAATTGCCGGTCTCGAAGTTTTACGAATAATTAATGAACCTACCGCGGCGGCTTTGGCTTATGGCTTCGACAAAAAAAACAATGGACAAACAATTGTGGTTTATGATTTGGGCGGAGGAACTTTTGACGTTTCAGTTCTTGAAATTGGCGACGGAGTTTTTGAAGTTAAATCTACTAATGGCGACACTTTTTTAGGTGGCGAAGATTTTGATATGAGGATTTTAAAATTTTTAACTGATGAATTTAAGAAAGATAATAGCGTTGATTTATCTAAGGATCCGCTGGCTCTTCAGAGATTAAAAGAAGCTTCAGAAAAAGCAAAAATTGAACTTTCTTCAACTTTAGAAACCGATATTAATTTACCTTACATTACTGCCGACGCTTCGGGTCCTAAGCATCTCAACGTAAAATTAACTAGAGCAAAATTAGAACAATTGGTCGATGATTTAATCGAACGCACAATTAAACCTTGTCAAAATGCTCTTCAAGACGCTGGATTAAAGGCTTCGGATATTGACGAAGTTATTTTAGTTGGGGGAATGACAAGAATGCCAAAAGTGATTGAAGCGGTAAAAAAACTTTTCGGCAAAGAGCCAAATCGTAGCGTTAATCCCGATGAAGTCGTGGCGATTGGTGCCGCGATTCAAGGTGCGGTTTTGCAAGGCGATGTAAAAGATGTTATTCTTTTAGACGTCACTCCGCTTTCACTTGGAATTGAAACTGCTGGCGGTGTTTTCACTAGATTAATCGACAGAAATACCACGATTCCAACCAATAAAAGTCAAATATTTTCAACCGCGGCCGATAGCCAAACTGCAGTTACAATTAAAGTTTTTCAAGGCGAAAGAGATATCGCTTCACACAATAAATTGCTCGGCGAATTTAACCTCGAAGGAATTGCTCCGGCACCTAGAGGAATGCCACAAATAGAGGTTTCATTTGATATCGATGCCAATGGCGTTGTTAAAGTTTCAGCTAAAGACAAAGCGACGAATAAAGAACAGCAAATTCGCATTCAATCTTCGGGCGGATTATCGGAAGAGGAAATCAAAAAAATGATGCGTGATGCCGAAGAAAATGCTTCATCGGATAAATTGCGTAAAGAATTAATCGAAGCAAAAAATCAAGCCGATTCTTTGATTTACGAAACCGAAAAATCTTTGCGTGAACATGGCGACAAAGTTGATTCTTCAACCAAAACTTCAATCGAAGAAGAATTGAAAAATCTCAAAGAGCTTTTATCTAAGGAAGATGCCAATGTTGACGACATCAAAAAATCTACCGAAGGTTTAATGCAAAATAGCATGAAACTCGGCGAAGCTATTTATAAAAATAGTCAAAATCCTCAACAGCCAAATCCGCAATCAGAGCCTGATTCTACTGAATCTGCAAACAATGATTCAGTTAATCAAGATGGTGGAAAAGTTGTTGATGGCGAATATGAAGTAAAAGACGATAAAAAAAGTTAGGAAATATATTTATTAAATAAATTACTTAACATTTAAATAAATTACTATATTATAAACCGCCTCTTAAAAAAATAAGAGGCGGTTTTTTCTTGTTTTGAATCATAAAAATCATAAAAATTTTTAAATTCAGTGCAATATTAAAAAAACATTGAAATAAAAATATAAAAAGCAAAAATTTAATTTCGATCACATTAACAAATATTCCATCAATCTTTTTAAGCCCGCAATAAATTTAAAACGATTTTTTCAAATTAAGTGAATGTCAAATTTTTTAAAAAAAATTCGCGAGGATAAAAAGATTGGTCAAAGCGAATTGGCGACAAGAATAGGAGTAAGCAAACAATTACTTTCGGGCTTTGAAAATGGTCGAAGCGGTATTTCAAACGAAGTTTTAAAAAAACTTGCCGAGGCTCTAGATGTTTCTCCCGATGCCATCTTGATTGGCAAATCAACAAAACCTTTTGATGAAAATGGACGCAAGCAACTTTCCGAAGCCATGAATATGACTTTCAAATTTTATGGCGACGAGTTTGATAAAGACACAATAATACAAATTTCCACCGAATTATATAGCATAATTGTTGACTTTGATGAGTTAAAAAATGATGCTGATCGTGAAAAATTTAAAAAATCTTTAGAAGAAAAAATCGCCGTCGGACTTGCTTCTAAATGTTTTTTAAAGATAAAAAAATAAACCAAAATATATGAAAAAATCACAAAAAGATCTCGCCAAAGAAGAGCTTGAAAAAATATATGACAATAAATTTAAATGGATTCAAGCAGGTAACGCCTTAAGAGATCGTCTCGGCGATTCTTTAAATACCAATCCAAAATTGAAATGGATTTTACGTTTATCGATTATTGGAAATGTAGGAATCTGGCTTACTTTTATTTCATTAAATTTTTAATTTTTTATGAAGAATAATAGCTCTGATTTTAAAAAAAAATTTATTTTATATGTTGAGGATGAAAATATTCAAGCCAAACTTTTCTCAAAAATAATTGAAAATGAAGTAAAAAATTTTGGATATGAGGTGATAGAATTCGGCAATGGCTCTGATTTTATAGACTTAATTAATTCAAATAATAAAAATTATAAAATTGAGCAATTTGGCTTGATTTTGCTCGATTTGTCGATGCATGATTTTTCTGGAATGGCAATGCTTACTGAAGCTAAAGCTAAAAATATAAAAACTCCAATCGCGATTTTTAGTGCCAGAGAAGATAATTTAACCAAGGCAAAAGCTCTTGAATTGGGTGCGAAAGATTATTTTATAAAAGGCAAAAATTTAATGGAATTAGAAAGATTACGAAAATTCATTATTGAAAATATAGAATATTAATATCTTCTTTGCGCAAAATTTTATAGAAATTTACATTTTTATAAAAAAAGTTATCACTTAAGAATTACAAATTAAGCTATATATTTTTGGATAAAATAATTAAGAAATAATTACTTTTACCAAATTTTCACTTTCATTTAATTCAATTTTTTGCGAGTTTGTGACATTGAGTAAATCCGCACTAACGCTAGATAAATCAAGCTTCGAAGCAATTTCTAAAACCGCAATTGGCACTTTCATCGACAGATTTTTTTCCGATTTAAATTTACGAACTTCGAAAATAATTGCCAATAATTCTTCACCGATTTTTTCAATATTTTCTTGATTAATTATGGTTAAATTTTCCGGAAGTTTGGCGAAATTTCCTCGAGCATGAATTGATTTATTTTGCATAAACTCATCGGCAAAAATTGTAGCATAAATTTCTTCGGTTATATGGGGAATGAAAGGTGCAAAGAGTTTTAAAATATTTTTCAAACATAGACTCAAAGTGGCAATCGAGCTTAATTGTTTGGCGATAATTTGCTGTTGTTGCGAGGCATCGAGTTCAACTCCCGCTAGCTTTTCTGCCGATAAACCATAAGAACGAACTTTGCAAATTTCTAAATAATTATCACAAAAATCTTTCCAAAAAAACTCTTCGACGACTTCGCGCGCCCGCGCATATTCAAAAATTTCAAATTGTTTTTGATAATTTTCTATAACATTTTTTAAACGCAAAAGAATCCAGAAATCCGTAGTCTCGGTGATTAATTGAGATAATTTTTCATCATAATTTTTAGCGGAATTTTTTATGGCGGGTTCATTAAAATATTCTTCTAAAACCGCAAAATGTTGCGAACAAAATTTCGCCGAATTAAATAATTTGGTGATTAATTTTTGCCCAATTTTAAAAATATCTTCGCTATAAGCGATATCGGCTCCGAGATTAGAGGCTGAAGCCCAATAACGCACAACATCGGCGGATTTTTCTTGAATTAAAGCTGTCGGGGTTACGACATTGCCTTTCGATTTACTCATTTTAGTTTTGTCGGAAGCCAAGCACCAACCCGAGATCATCAAATTTTTCCACGGAATCGAAATTTCGCTATTTGAATTTTCTTGCAATTGCGTTGAGCCATCAGCGTTTTTTGCAATATTTCCGTCGGCATTTTTGACCGGATTTAAACTATGCAAATAGGCTTTGGTGATGGTATAAAACGCCCAAGTGCGAATGATTTCGTGAGCCTGCGGACGCATATCGGCGGGGAATAATTTTTCATGACGAGCTTTATCAAAATTAATTTCATCGGAGATGCCTTTGCTCGAAAGCTGTGGCGAAATTGACGAAGTCGCCCAAGTGTCCATAATGTCGGTTTCAGGATATAAAAACCACAATTTACCTTCTGAATCTTTAACAATTTTTTGATTAAAATCATACTCATTAATCGAATAATTTTTATCAGTATAAAATATTTTTTTTGCAGATTCTATTTCACTTTTATTAACCAAAGTAAAGCCTAAAGGAATATCAATCTCTGGATCAACAGGAAGTTGCGAGATATCCGCAGTAATCGATTTATTTGCTAAATTAGGATCATAAGAATGCTCACCAAATTTTACTTGGGTTGAGTCTTCGGGATTGAAACTTTTTAAATTCCACACCGGAAATTTCACTCCGAAAAATCTTTGGCGACTAATGCACCAATCCCATGAAAGCCCGTCAATCCATTGTTCAATGCGGACGCGCATATATTCGGGATACCAATTGCACTCACTCGCTTTTCGCTTTAATTGCTCTTTTTTATCAAGAATTTTAATGAACCATTGCGGTTTACTAATAATCTCAATCGGCACACCCGAACGCTCGGCACACTTAACGGGGCGATTGATTTTATTTGATGGAGAAGTGATGGATTGTGAATTTAACAATAATTCGACAATTATTTTTTTAGCTTCTTTGATTTTTTGGTTAGCGATTTTTTGATAATTTTCTATAAAAATTTTTGGATTTAGAATTGATTTTTTTTCAATTAAAAAACTAGCATTGAATTCACTCATTATAGCGTAGCCTTCAAATAGTTTTTTATATTCTAAATTTTCATCAACATTAATTAAATTTTTGATCGATCCGTCTGAATCAATAATTTCACGATGAGCCAAGTCAAATTTTCGCCACCATTTTAAATCAGTCTCATCGCCGAAAGTGCAACACATTACAACTCCTGTGCCCTTATCAATTTGCACCGAATTATCGGCGATAATTGGCACTTTGACGCCAAAAATTGGCGTTATGGCGAAAGAGCCGGTTTTACCTTCTTGCCCTTGTTGATTAAACTTGTCTTCGTCTAAAATCAAATTTTTATAGCGTTCATCGGCTCCGTTAATCATCACCGCAACGCAGGCCGGCAGAAGCTCGGGACGCGTGGTCATAATTTCGAGTGGAGAATTTTCACCATCGATTGCAAAATTGATAAAAAACATTTCGCCTTCGACTTCTTTATCAATAATATCGGCTTGAGCTAGAGCCGTGCGGTCGGAAATGTCCCAAAAAACTGGCTGATTTTGTTTTTCGACCAAACCTTTATTGAATAAATCGATAAAAGAAGCTTGCGAAATTTTTTGCGATTCGGGCGAAATTGTTTGATATTTTTGTTCCCAATCGACCGACAAAGCGATTTCATTAAATAAAATTTCAAATTCTTTTTCGGCTTCTTCAACTACTTCGCGACATTTGGTAACAAAAGAACCGCGACCATTTTCATTTTCGTAAATTCCAGCTTTTTTGCCAATAATTTTTTCAACTAAACGCTCCGTCGGCAATCCATTATCGTCAAAACCCATCGGATAAAAAACATCTTTGCCACTCATGCGGTTGTAGCGTGCCACGAAATCGGCTTGCGTATAAGAAAAAACATGCCCCATATGCAAAAGCCCTGAAACCGTTGGTGGTGGCGTGTCGATTACGAAAGTTTGATTTTTTGGCAAATCATTTTTCCATTGATAAATTTTATTTTTTTGCCAGTCGTGACGCCATTTATTTTCAATGATTTTAGCATCATATTTATCGGGTAATTTTGACATTATTCAAGCTCGATTAACTTAGTTTTATAACGATTCATGCCGTAAAAATATAAATTATTTTCAATAATTATCGGCACGTGCAAAACTTTTTTATTTAATGAAAAAGTTTTCTCAATTTTGCCATCAAATGGCGAAATAATAAATAGCTCGCCATCTTCGCGCGACGCCAGCAATTTATCGCCCGCCATAATAACGCCAATATAATTAAATTTGGTAGCAATTTTTTTAGGATTTTTAAAATCGGGCAATTGCACCATCCATTTGATTCCGCCGGTTTTTTTGTAAACCGCAAGCAATTTATTGTCACCATTAATTACATATAAAAAGTCTCCCGCTAGCCAGAAATCAACGACTGAAGCGATCGATTTTTTCCAAATATCCTCGCCGGTTTTTAGAGAAATCGCCTTCATCAAACCGCCATTTCCAATCGCATAAACCACATCATTTTTAACCAAAGGTGTCGCATCAACATCATTAAGAAAAAAATCGGAATTATAAACTTGATTTAAATTTAAATCTTGCGACCATAAATTTTCGCCAGTTTTTTTATTGAGCGCATAAATTTCGCCGGAAGAATATGAGGCGATTAAAAAATCCCCCGAGAAAATGGGCTGAGCACTTCCAAAAATTGCCAAAGATTTTGCAATACCGTAATGAATCCATTTAATTTCACCATTTTGCGCATTTAAAGCAAAAGTTTTATTGTCACTAGAAGAAATATAAACCGATTCGCCATCGCAAATTGGCGTTGAATTAAAAATAACCGATAAATCTTTTTGCCATAAAATTTCACCATCATTTTGATTTATAGCCTTGATTTGATTGACTCCAGCCACTGCAAATAATTTTTCATCACAAGCTCCCAAATGAGCAACTTTATAATTTTTTAGCCATAATTTTTCAAAAATTCTTTTATGCCATAATAATTCTTTGGTTTTGAGCGAAAAGGCGCTTACATCGCCCGAACTATCAATATTAAAAATTTTCTGATTGGTAATTATCGGGGAATAAACAAAGCTTTTAGCAAAATCTTCATAATAAAAAATGTTTTTATACCAAGTGCGCCTAAGATTTATCTCATTTTTTTTATTAAAAAACCAACCACTTTCTCGATAAGAAAAATCTTTAGAAATATTTTCAATTTGTTGATTAGTTTTACTTGCAGAGCCAAGCCAAATTTGATTAATTTGCGATTTTGGCAATTTAATTGTTAGGTTTTTTAATGATTCATCGATT